>Ga0209863_10000951_pt1 | contig 12237 bp, 9 predicted proteins | sample OrgsoiDNA2013046_FD_185796 | JGI IMG/M metagenome (GOLD analysis project Ga0209863, IMG submission 185796) | Permafrost soil microbial communities from the Arctic, to analyse light accelerated degradation of dissolved organic matter (DOM) -... | ecosystem: Environmental > Terrestrial > Soil >...
GCCGGGTCAAACGAAGCTCGGCGGATTCGAACTGCCACCCCTTGATACGCAACGCGATCTCCTCGCGGGCGCCGTTTCCGTCGAGGGCTTCGAGCACCGCCGCGTACTCCGTCTGATCGACCTCGACCCGGTTGGCCCCCTCGTTGCCGAGGAGCCCCCGCAAACTGGAGGCGAACGAGCCCCAGAGCCGCCCGAGCTCCGCCCTCTCGCTGCCGGTCAGGGCGCGGTCGGTGTCGAGCATGCGGGTCTCGAGGTCGTGACAGAAGGCGGAAAGTCCCGACAGTCCGAACAGAGCGCAGTTCCCCTTGAGGGTGTGAACGAAGCGGCGCAGCTCCTGGACGGGGATCTCGCCGAGGACGATCTTCGAGACCAGGTCGTCGGCTTCCGAGAAGAACTCGAGCATTCCGTTCTTGTCCCGGAGGACGCTCTGGAAGACGCGCAGGAGGTCCCGCTGTTCGATCTCGAGCTGTTCATGCTCGAGCCGCGCCGTCACGTCCGACATCACCAGCAACACCTGGGCGAGCTTCCCGTCCATGACCAGAGGTCGGTATTCGAGCGAGAAGGTGGTCTTGCCGGCGCTCCAGAGTTTTGGGAGCTGATCGATCGACATCTCGAGCGGCAGCACGTCGTCGGCGAGTGCTTCCCAGGCGACTCGAAACCAATCGGCGCAGGCCGGGTTGAGCTCTCCCAGGTGCTCCCAGATGGTCTTCCCCGGGACGTGGCCTCCCACCCACTTGGCGGCGGCCGCGGACCGCTCCGCCGAGACGATGCCGTTCGGGTCGATGGTGAGAAATCCCTGCCCGACGTTGTCGAGCACCAGGCGCATGTCCCGGTTTCGGTCCAAAAGCGCGTGGGTCCGACTCTGGACGATCTTGTCGAGGCCGATCACGTTGTCGAAAAAGCTGCGCGCGACGAAGCAAGCCGCAACCGACTCGAGCACGACGAAGACCGTATGAACGGCAACCGCCCAGATCGAGGCGTCGTAGTTGAATACGCTGCGGGGAAGCAAGAAGAAGAGGGTCAGGTGGTGGAGCGCGACGGTCACCGCTGCGGCCACGATCGCCATCGGGTTGGCGAATACCGCCAGCAGCGCGATGAGGACGAAGAAATAAAAATGCATCTCGATCTGCATCGGCCCCTGGCCGATGTGTACGAGAACGCCGCCCATGCACATGGCGGTGAACCCGAACACGACCGAGAGATGCCGCGGGTTCCGCAAGGTCTGGTAGGCGACGGCCGGCCCGACGACCGCCAGGCAGGTCAGGAGCGCGGCCTGCAGGAGGCCCGTGCCCGCGATGGCCGCGACGGCCACGAAGACCGGGATGTGAAAGAAGAAGAAATAGAGCGCGATCCGATTCATCCGCGCCAGGTACTGGCGCTCGAACTCGGAGATCTCGGCCGGCAACACCAGATACGACCTGAGTTTTTTCATAGAGAGCTCCCCCGCCTGTACTTGAGTCCCAACGGATCGATCGCTTCTTGCACCCGGCTGCTGACCGCGCAGCCGAACACCGGAAGCGCGGCCATCTTTCGACCGGCCCGCAGGCCGTCGATGATGGCGATGTCCTCGATCTGTTTCGATCCACTCCGATCGGTGTAGCCGCCCGCGTACCGCACGCCGCCCGACCCATCGCCGACCAGCAGGAACGGGGCGGACTCGACCGCATAGCGGCTTTCGAGCTCTGCCGGCGTCGAGGCTTCGAACCCGAACCCGGCCAGCCGCGCCTGGGCGCTCACCGCATCGCGTTCCGTCAGGTCCGAGGAGCTCGGATCGCGCACGTACACGACCGTCTCGACGAGATCGGGGCGCGCCCGGCGCTCGAGCAGATGCGCCAGCACCCGCTGCGAGCAGCCGCACGATTGATAGAGAACGTGGTGGGCGGACCAACGCCCTTGGACGACGCCGGGCCCCGCCCTCAAGCTCGAGCGGAGACGGTTATCGGTGACCTTGGGCGCCGGCAGCGAGACGAGGTGTCCCGCCATCAACGACGCGCCGACAACCAGGATCCCCACACCCCACAGCCCAAGAGCGGCTCTCCCGACCATCGTCCGAACTGCAATCACAAAGCCTCATCATTTCTCCCCCGACCTGCTAACTACCAACGGGTGGATGCCCGTCGAACTTGAGCACCGAGAATCAAGTTGACGGTATTCCCTGCCGATGACGCTCGCGTGACCGGGCAGCCCATCATCCTGGTCGATCCTTCCGACACGCGGGAGATTCTAGCGGAGCGGCTGCGCATGCAGGGGTACGCGATCACGGTCGTCGCCTCTCCCGTCGAAGGGGCGGCTCTGGCGCTGGCCGATCCGCCGGCCGCGGTGGTGGCCGATCTGTGGATGCCGGGGATCTCGGGCGTTCAGCTCTGCCGGCTACTGGGCGCGGAGCCGGCGACCGAGCGCGTTCCCGTGATCCTGCGTGGCCCCGAAGGCGATCGGCACAGCCGCTTCTGGGCGGAGCGGGCGGGGGCGACCGCCTACGTCGGCCAGGGGCGGATGGGCGATCTGGTGCGCGCCCTTTCGGTCGCGATCGCGGCGAACCCCACGACGGACTCCTTCATGCAGCTCGTCGGCGAGGGGGAGCACGACATCCGCGACCGCATCGCGGCCCACCTCGACGCGGCGCTGTTCGAGTCGGTTCTGGCCTCGGAGGTCCGCGCGCTCAGCGTGTGCGGCAACTTCGTGAGACTCTTCGATCTGCTCTCCCAGTTCGTGGCGCGGGTGACCAGCTATCGCTGGCTCGCGGTGCATACCGAGCACCCGCAATGGTTGGGGCTGCACACGCACCCGGCGGCACGCCAGCGCTCCGAGCAGGAGGCGCGGCGGGCTCTGGCGCCGCTGCTGCCGACGGGAATGTCGGGTTCGCCGTCGTTGTCGACGATTCCGGTCGTGGCCGTCGAGGACGAAGACGCCTACGCCGATCCGGTCGGGGCGCCCCCGATCCTCTTTCCGATCAAGCTGGGCCTCGAAGTGATCGGGACCGTCGCGCTCGCCCCGCGCGAACAGCCCCACGCGAAGGACATCGAGCTCGTGTCGATCATCGCGCGCGAGCTGGCGGGACCGCTCCGGATCGCGGCGCTGGTCGAAGAATCTCAGCGCTTCGCCACCATCGATTCGTTGACGTGCCTCATGAACCGGCGCGCCTTCACGGCCTCCGCCCTGCGCGAGATCTCCCGCTCGCAGCGTCACGGCAATCCCCTCTGCCTGCTGCTGATGGATGTCGATCACTTCAAGAACATCAACGATCGGCGGGGCCATCCCTCGGGCGACGCCGTCCTGACCGCGATCGGGCAGTTGCTGGGCAAGGAGCTGCGCAAGGCAGACTTCAGCGGGCGCTGGGGCGGCGAAGAGTTTGTGGTCGCGCTCACCGAGACGCCCGCCGCCTCCGGGCTGGGCGGGGCGGAGCGGATCCGCGCGGCGATCGCCGCCATGGCCGTGAGGGACACGGCGGGCGAGCTCATCCCGGTGACGGTGTCGATCGGCCTAGCCGAGCATCGCAATGGGGACAACGTCGACAGTCTGATCAAGCGCGCCGATCGGGCGATGTACGAGGCCAAGTCGTCGGGCCGCAACCGGGTGGTCAGAGAATCGAGCCTGCCGACCCCGGCCCCCGCCGGCGGCGACCGTCAAGCCGCCTGATCTCGCTAGACGCTCACGGCTTCCCCACCAGCGTGGTGACGCTCTGGGCGCCGAGCGTGAACGACACGCGAGAGCCGGATACCGAGACGGCCGTCTTCGACGCCAGACTGTCGGTCGAGGAGGTCACCCAGGGCGTGAGGCTGCACGGCGCGGCACCAGAGACGAAAAACGAGATCGGTGTCGAGGTGGTGTTGTTGTTGATAGCGACGATCGCGACGGTGCCATCGGCGGGATTCTTGTAGGCGCTCAGCAGGACGCCAGACGGTGCCGTTCCCGTGGTTCCGACGCGCTGGAACCCCGGCCGCACGAAGCGGGCGTAGTTGCCCTCGACCCAGAGCCGTTTCGAGGGCTGTCCGCTGCTCATGTCCCACAGCGCGCCGTTGCCGGCCGACGACGAATAGACCCACCAGTAGTGCCAGGCGTTCATGTTGGCAATCGTGAGCGCGTCGTTGATGAGCTTTGCCACCCGCAGGCCGCTTCCCATCCCTGGGTCCGCCGTCGTCGTGCCGCCCTGATCGTAAATCTCCGTCTCCCAGAACTCCTTGCCGGCCTTCGCGATGTCGGGGTACGCCGTGGGACTGCAGCCGTACTCGTGCGTCGCGATGATCGAGACGTAGCTGTTCTTGACCAGGGTCGGTTCGAAGTTGGGAAATCCGCACCAGTTCTGCGTCTCGGGAGCCATCACCTTGACGCCGCTGCCTGCGAAGGCCGGTCCCATGTAGCTCGTGATGAACGAATCCATGGTCGCACCCGTGTAGGCGCAGGATTCATAAGTCACGTTCGCGTCCGGCTCGTTCCCGGCCGACACCGCGAAGATGTTCACGCCCTGACCCTTCATGTAACTGACGAAGCCGGTCAGGAACGTCGCGTAGGCCGACCCGTTCGACAGGTTTCCTTCCACCTCGCCGTTGGCGCCGGTGTTCCCTGTCTTGTCCGCCGCCGGCGGTGTCCACGGCGTCGCCCACACGGTGACGCCGTGGGCCACTGCCATCTTGGCGATCGCGAGCTCGCTGGTCTGACCGGTCTGGTAGTCGATGCGCACTCGGTGAAGAGAGAGTCCAGCGCCCGTGCTGGTGGACCACAACAGGTCGGCGTCCGAGCTGCTCATGGTAGAGCCCCAGGCCGTGGAGGCGCCGAAGCCGGAGATCTTCTGCTGGAGACTGGAGAGGTCGACGGTCACGTCACCACTCATCGCAGAGCCGCCGCCGCAGACGCTGGAGCCGCCGCCCGCGGTGCCGCCGGTTCCCGTCGCGCCGCCGTTTGCGGTGCCGCCGGTTCCCTTCGAGCCGGCGGCCGCAGTGCCGCCGCCGCCGGTCGTGCCCCCGGCGGTGCCGCCGCCGCCGGTCGTGCCGCCGGGGCCTGCCGCACCACCGCTGCCGCCTCGACCTCCATTCCCCGTGGAACCGCCGCTCCCTGCGGAGCCGCTCGCGCCAGCTCCGCCGATTCCCGTGGATCCAGCCGAGCCGCGGCCGCCGCTACCGGTCGCGCCGTCGCTGCCCGCGGTCGCGCCACCGGAGCCGACCTTCCCTCCGCTGCCGGCTCCGCCGCCGCTTCCGCCGCCGGTGCCGGCGACGCCGGTGCCGTCCTCGCCCTTCGCGCAACCGGCGACCAGGATGACCGCCAACCCGAGGGGAACCGTGTGGCGCAATAGAGCGGTTGCAGCGATGCGACGCATGCAGAATATCCTTTCGTCGACTTTCCGGGTCAGGAAGATACCACGGCCCGAGACGGCACGCGCCGAGGGGCGCGCAGAACCTGGGGACTGCGCGGAGTCGCCGATCCGGCCAGCTGCGGCGGCCGTTACGGCGTCGGCGCGCCGGTGCTCGGGTCGCCAGTTGGCGAGACGGGTGGCGGTGACCCCGGCGACGATTGCATCGGCGAATTCGGCGTCGGGGCGGGCAGAGGGGTCGGGGAGGCCGGAGACGCCGGAGCCGCAGGAGACGCCGGAGCCGCCGGGAAAGGTGGCGGCGGCTGGGGGCGGTGAAGCGTCGGCGCAAAAATGCGCGCTCTGAGGTCCTCCTTGGCGCGATCACAACGCTCCGTCTGAACGATGCCGTACACCGCCGATGCGGCCAATACACCGGCGAGAGCGATATCGATGCCCGCCGCGGCGTTACGGCTCGCCCCGCCATTTTTGTCGGCGTACGCCTGCTTGGACTGGCCAAGCGCCTGCCCGGCACCGAGTACGCCGCTCAACCCAATGAAACCGTCGGCCACCGGCAGCCCGTAGGTGGAGGTGCAGTCGAAGTAAGGCATCTTGGCGTGCTCTGCCGGCGGACCGTCGACAAAGACGAATGAGCAGCCGGTATTGACGCCCCCGAGTCCGGCTGCCGACAGCAGCGCGATGACTCGCCACCATCGTGCTCTGCGCGATCGACGGAAAAAGATCGGTTTCGGCCTGTCGAAGACGTCGGTTGGCGATCCTGCGGGCCCGGCGCTCACTGGCCCGATCATCATAACGCGCGCGCTATTCCGAGACCAGCACGGCCGTCGTAAGCTGCTTGTTCTGACCGCATCCCCCCAGATCGGCAACGGCGGAGGCAGGACGCATTTACTTCGCCATGGGCTTCTCCCTTGGCGTCTGACACACTCATGCCGTGGAGCGCAGAACCGCAACACCTGCTGAGGTCAGACGGGACGCCGGATCTTGGGAGGGCCGGGAAGTGATCGCGGTCTTCAAAGCGAAACCGAGCGCGGGAGCCGAGCCGGGATCACCCGTTGTCGCCGACCGGCACCAAGTGGAAGGGGTGCTCAAGATCGAATACGGGTCCTTCGTCGTCGGAAGCGATCGCCTCACGGACGAGGACGACGTCATCGAGCAGTTCCAGCTCGTTCGTTAGTCGAACGGCTGAACTGGTATCATCGCCCGCCCCGCCCCAGACAAGCCGGAGGCAACCATGCCCGCCAAACCCTGGTTTCCGACCTACGTCTACGAGTCCCCGTTGCAGGGAAAGGGCAGCGACGACCTCACCCGAGCGTTGCTCGAGGACAGCTACAAGATCCGCGATCTCGACGACGCCGGGCAGGCCTGGTGCAAGGAGGGATATCCGTCGGGGTATACGTCGTACGAGACGCTCCGGAGCCTGCACCGAACGGTCTCCACGTTCGCGGGCCTCGAGCGGAAGATCTGGCCGCACGTCAAACGGTTCGCGCGTCGCATCGACATGGACTTGCGGGAGGCCCAGCTCTCGATGGTGGATTGCTGGGTCAACATCATGTCCCGCGAGGCCGTTCATCCGTTGCACGTGCACCCCGGCGCGGTGGTGAGCGGGAGCTTCTACGTCAAGACCCCCGAGGGGTGTGCGGGCATCCGGTTCGAAGATCCCCGCGTCGAAAACTTCGCCGGCGTGCCCCCCCGGCGACCGGACTGCCGGCCTCAGAACCGCCAGCAGATCTCGTACGATGTCCAGGCCGGCAAGCTCATTCTGTTCGAGAGCTGGCTTCGCCACGGCGTCGCGCCGAATCCCACCCTCGATGAGCGGGTCAGCATCAGCTTCAACTACGCCTGGGTTTAGCGTGTCCGAGCCCGGATCGAGCCTACGTGTACCCCCTAACGCCATCTGCACACGACAACATTCGGGACCCCGGAGTGCCGTCTGCCGCCTATGATGCTTGGTTCGAGGGTCACCTTGCTGCATGAACCCGTATCACCGAAAGTTCGCCGGCGTTGTGGCGCCATGGCGCTCGTCATCGTCATGGCGGCGATGGCCGCAGGCGAGGCCGTCGCGGCTCCGCTTGCTTTCCCCGGGGCAGAAGGCTTTGCGGCTGCCGTCACGGGCGGTCGCAAGGGCCAGGTGGTTCACGTCACCACGCTCGCCGATTCCGGGACCGGATCCTTGCGCGATGCGCTCAGCGGGTCCAACCGCATCGTGGTGTTCGACGTCAGCGGCGTGATCAAACCGGCCTCGGTCCTGGTCGTCGGCGGCGACAACATCACCTTGGCGGGCCAGAGCGCACCGGGCGATGGCATCACCATCTATGGCAGGGAGACCAGCTTCAGCGGTCGCAGCAACATCATCGTCCGCTATCTCCGTTTCCGTCAGGGGATGATTGACACCTCGGGCAGTGCGCAGAAGACGGTCAACATCACCGACGGCCAGAACATGATTTTCGATCACGTCTCCATACAATGGGGACGCTGGGACAACTTCGGCATCACCGGCACCAGCAGCACCGTGACCCTGCAGAACTCGATCGTCGGCGAGGGCGTGCCGCCACAACATTTCGGCTCCATCATCGATGGCGAGCAGGACATCACCATCGCCCACAACTTGTGGATCGACAACAATGAGCGCAACCCCAAGTTCAAAGCGAACGGAGAGTGCATCAACAACGTCGTCTACGACTGGGGCACGGGTGGCGGCATCATCGGAGGCCACTCGGGCGCGGACTGGTACGAGGATTACGTCGGCAACTATCTGATTGCCGGGCCAACGGCCGTCGCGAATTTCTTCACGTTCTACACCAACACCGACCACGCCTACCAAACCGGCAACATGGTGGACGTGAACAAGGACGGCCAACTCAATGGAAGGGCGGTGGTCAACGCGGATTTTCAGGGCACCACGCCACCGACGTTCGAGACCGCGGCGCACAGCAAGCCTCCCGTGCCCGTCACGGTGTTGAGCGCGGAGGATGCCTATGCGCGCGTGATGGCCCAGGCCGGGACCTGTCAGCACCGGGATGCGGTCGAGTTGCGACTGATCGCGCAACTTGGCTCCCTCGGAACAAAAGGGGCCATCATCGCCGACGAAAGCGATGTGGGCGGTCAACCGGTCGTGACACAGGTGACGCGGCCCGCGGGATTTGACACCGACGGCGACGGCATGCCGGATGCCTGGGAGACCGCGCACGGGCTCGACCCGAACAGCGCCAGCGACGGCAATGGCGACAGCAACGGCGATGGCTACACCAACGTAGAGGAATACCTGAACGCGCAGGCCGATCTCGCTTGCCCGGGCGGCGCCACCATGCCGCCCGCTGCCGACGCCGGAGCTTCAAATCCGGGAAGTGGTGGCATGATAGGAACCGGCGGCGTGACGGGAGCCGGCGGCGCCGTGGCAACTGGGGGCGTGACGGGTGCCGGGGCTGGAGGCAGCGGAACGGGGGGCGGGATTTCCACGGGCGGGAGAGTCGGATCGGGTGGCGGCGCGGGAACCGGCAACAGCGTCGCCACCGGCGGAGCCACGGGAACTGGCGGACTGTCTGCAAGCGGCGGTGGCGGCAGTCCTGGCGCGGTCGGAGCTGGGGGCAGTGCCGGCGCGGGGGGAGCTTCGGGAAACGGCGCGGCCCAGGCCGGCGGCTGCTCCTGTCGCATTTCCCAGGTCAACACCGGGAGCACCCCAGCATTGGCGCTGCTCGGGTTTGTCATGCTCGCACTTCGGGTTCGCAGGAGGCGCTGAAGCGGCATTGAAGAGGCACTGAATGACGACCGACCGCGCCGAGTGCGGCTCCGGGTCGGCTGTCGTCGGCGAGGCCGCGCCTATCGTCCGAAGAGTCGGCGCCACTTCCGGGTTCGACCTTGACCCCAGGGCCACCGGAAATTGCAATGTATGACGTTAGGATTCCGGGGGCGCGCGAGGTCTTGAAACCGAAGGAGGCTTACGTCGTGCACGGCGGGAGCGGTCACTGGCCGATGGGCAAAGGGGTCATGGCCATCGATCTCGTCGAGCTCATGCGACGGTTGTCATGAGACGGCGGCCAAGAGAGCCCGGTTCACGGCCGCCATCAAAATGCCCTTCCAATACCCAATCCTAGATAGGGGATGTTGAAGCTGCCACCGTTGGCAAACCCGTGACCGTATCCGGCAAAGTACCGAAAGGCCCAACCGTCCGGTGACCAAATCTCCCGACCGACTTCGATATTTGCCCAGATGACGTATCTGATCAGATAGGAACAGGCCAATTGGACAATTAAGTTGCAGCCGGGTGATGAGCCGTAGCCGCCTCCAGATATCCCCACACCTAGCGTGAACGCCCTTTCGCGATCTCCCCCGAAACGAAGACGAGGCATCGCAGCCCATTGCAGGACATTCGCTTGTAGTTTCGGTTCGGCGGCCGCCGCGGCCATGCCGAGACCCACACCAAGGGTCATTTCAAATCCCGATCCTAAGACCTCAACCAGTTCCCCGCCGCCTGCGCCGACTGGCGTACCAAAGCCGCCGACGTAGTAAATCGCGCCGGTCCGATCCCATGGTCGGGCGTCGGAGACGGCCCGAGTTGGTGCCGGGGCGGGAACGGGAGGCGGCGACGTAGAATCGGATCTCTGGTCGGCGGTGCGCCCTGGGTTTGGATCTTCTCCGTCCACGACGGAGGCCCGCACCGGCAGACCTAGGGCGATCAATATGACAAAGGCCATCCGAGCGACCACGGCTCTATGAGTAGGCAAGGCTTGAGCCGAAGCAACACTCCATGGCCTGCGAAGCGCCGGGCTCGCCAACACCGTCGTCACGGCAGATAGTCGACACAAGACGTTGGAGAATTGACAGAAGCGGGTCTTCGCGTGACGGGATGTAGCCAATGTAGGAGGAATGATCAGCTGAGCCATTTGAAATTGATTGCGGCGGCGAGATTAGGCTGCGCACTGTGCCCCGGGGGGTAATTCAAATGGTGAGGAGGCAGGGGCATGTTGCGTTGTCGAATCGGTTCAGCTCTGGGTGCGGTTCTGGTGCTTGGGGCAGCCAGCTGCGGTAACGGCTCCAACAACGCGAACAACCATGATGCCAGTCACGACGGCGCGACCGACGGCTCCCCAAACCGAGACGCGACCTCGAGCGACACGATAGACGCGGGCGATCCCTGCGCCCTCAATCACGGCGGCTGCGCCCCGCTGGCGACCTGCACCAGCCTCTCGGGCACCGTCACCTGCGGAACCTGTCCCGCCGGGTACTCGGGGACCGGCAACACGAGCTGCACGGACATCAACGAGTGTGCCACCGGCAACGGCGGCTGCAACGTCTTGTCGACCTGCATGAACACGGTCGGCGGGCGCGTGTGCAGCCCCTGCCCGAACGGATACACCGGAACCGGCGACACGGTCTGCACCGACATCAACGAATGTACGGCCGGAACCGCCGTATGTGACCCGCTCGCGCCTTGCCAGAACACACCCGGGAGCTACACCTGCGGCAATTGCCCGGCCGGCTACAGCGGCGGCGGCGCGGCCGGCTGCGTGGACATCAACGAGTGTCTGACCGCCAACGGCGGTTGCGACCCGCTCGTCGCCTGCACCAATACGCCCGGCTCGCGAACCTGCGCCGCCTGTCCCAGCGGCTATTCGGGCACGGGGGCGACGATGTGTGTCGACATCGACGAGTGCGCCACCCGGAACGGCGGCTGCGACCCGCTGGCGATCTGCAGCAACACCCCGGGCTCCCACACCTGCGGCGCCTGCCCGACTGGCTACACCGGCACCGGCGCGACAACGTGCATGGACATCAACGAATGCCTCACCGCGAATGGCGGCTGCGACGTCTTGTCGACCTGCATGAACACGGGCGGTGGGCGCGTGTGCAGCCCCTGCCCAAATGGGTATTCGGGGACCGGCGACACGACCTGCACGGATATCGACGAATGTACCGCCGGAACCGCCGTATGTGACCCGCTGGCGCCCTGTCAGAACACTGCGGGCGGCTACACCTGCGGCAACTGCCCGGCCGGCTACAGCGGCGGCGGCGCGGCCGGCTGCGTGGACATCAACGAGTGTCTGACCGCCAACGGCGGTTGCGACCCGCTCACCACCTGCACCAACACGCCCGGCTCGCGCACCTGCGCCGCCTGCCCCAGCGGCTATTCGGGCACGGGAGCCACGATCTGTGTCGACATCGACGAGTGCGCCACCAACAACGGCGGCTGCGACCCGCTGGCGGCCTGCACCAACACCCCGGGCTCCCATACCTGCGGCGCCTGCCCGGCGGGCTATTCGGGCACCGGTGCCGGCACCTGCACGGACATCGACGAATGCGCCACCAGCAACGGCGGCTGCGACGCGCTCACCACCTGCACCAACACGCCCGGCGCACGCACCTGCAGCGCCTGTCCGACGGGCTACACGGGAACCGGTGCCACCGGCTGCACCGACGTCGACGAGTGCCTCACCAGCAACGGCGGCTGCGACGTCCTGTCGACCTGCATGAACACCGGCGGCGGGCGCGTGTGCAGTCCCTGCCCGAACGGTTATTCGGGGACCGGCGACACGACCTGCACGGACATCAACGAATGTACCGCCGGAACCGCCACCTGTGACCCGCTGGTAACTTGCACGAACACGGCCGGCGGCTACACCTGCGGCAATTGCCCGACCGGCTACACCGGCGGCGGCGCGACGGGCTGCACGGACATCAACGAGTGCCTGACCGCCAACGGCGGCTGTGACGCGCTCGCCACCTGCACCAACACCCCCGGCTCGCGCACCTGCGGCGCCTGCCCAAGCGGCTATTCAGGCACGGGAGCGACGATGTGCATCGACATCGACGAGTGCCTCACCAACAACGGCGGCTGCGCCGCGCTCACCACCTGCACCAACATCCCCGGCTCCCGGACCTGCGGCGCCTGCCCGGCAGGCTACACCGGCACCGGCGCCACCTCCTGCGTCGACATCAAC
>Ga0209863_10000952_pt1 | contig 12233 bp, 11 predicted proteins | sample OrgsoiDNA2013046_FD_185796 | JGI IMG/M metagenome (GOLD analysis project Ga0209863, IMG submission 185796) | Permafrost soil microbial communities from the Arctic, to analyse light accelerated degradation of dissolved organic matter (DOM) -... | ecosystem: Environmental > Terrestrial > Soil >...
AATAGTCCGAGGCTTCACTTTGTTCAACGTCCCATTCCCGGGCTCGGCGACGTCAGGCGGCGGTGTCGGGGGCGCCGCTTGCGCCGCGGCGCCGCCCGATGAGCCCGTCGATCGAGAGCGGACCCATGCCCTTTCTACGCCGCTGGGGGTAGGCGGTTACGGCACGTTCGCCGATCCAGCGGGCTTTCAGTTCAGCGGCAGTTGGATAATCTTCGCCGGGTTCAAAAAAAGAAACGGTGGCCTGTCGATCCGGGCGGGCGCCGATCGACTGACTCGGGGACGCTTTGGTCCCGGAACGACACCCACCAAGGAGAGACTCCATGCAGTACATGCTTCTGATCTACGGGAACGAAGAAGGGATGAAGACCGCCACGCCGGGCGACCGGGAGGCGATGTTCAAGGCCTACGGCGAGTTCACCGCGAGCATCGTCAAGTCGGGGAACATGAAGGCCGGCGACGCGCTCCAGCCGACCGCCACGGCCACCACGGTGCGGGTCCGCGACGGCAAGACGCTCACCACCGACGGTCCGTTCGCCGAGACCAAGGAGCAGCTCGGCGGATATTACCTGGTCGAGGCCCAGGATCTCGACGAGGCCAGCAAGATCGCGGCGCGGATTCCCGGCGCACGCGTGGGCAGCATCGAGGTGCGGCCGGTCATGCCGATGCCGGCCGACTACCCGCGGCCCAAGGCCTGATCGCGCGGCGTCCGCCCGGGGCTATGCTGGGTTCCGGGCGGGCGATGGATTCAGGAATCGAGGCGGTCGAGCGCGTCTTTCGGCAGGAGAGGGGGCGAATTCTCGCCACCTTGATCCGTCTGGTGGGCGACATCGATCTCGCCGAAGAATCGCTGGCGTCCGCGCTCGAGGCGGCGCTCGTGCAGTGGCCCGGCGAAGGGACGCCCCACAACCCGCGCGCCTGGCTGATTCGAGCCGCGCGCAACAAGGCGGTCGATCGTCTGCGGCGCGGCGCCCTTTTCGAGGAGAAACGGACAGCGCTCGAAATGGAGGCCGCGTTGAACATGACGTCGGCCACGAACGCGACGCCTGCCGATGAGGAATCCGTGGACGACCGTCTCCGATTGATCTTCACCTGCTGCCACCCGTCGCTCGGGATCGAGGCGCAGGTCGCTCTCACGCTGCGCACGCTGGGCGGTCTCGAGACCGAGGAGATCGCGCGCGCGTTTCTGGTGCCAGCGGCCACCATGGCGCAGCGGCTGGTGAGGGCCAAGGCCAAGATCCGGCAGGCCGGCATCCCCTATCGCGTGCCGGATCCCGATGAGCTGCCGGCGCGTCTGGATGCCGTGCTGGCGGTGATCTACCTGGTGTTCAACGAAGGGTATGCGGCCAGCTCCGGATCGTCCCCCGTCCGCCGCGATATCTGCGAGGAGGCGATCCGGCTCGGGCGGCTGCTGGTCGAGCTGATGCCCGCCGCCGCCGAGGCGCGCGCGCTGCTCGCGCTGATGCTGCTCTCCGACGCGCGCCGGGACGCCAGGGTGGGCGCCGGCGCCGGCGCCGACGGCGACGTGATCTTGTTGGAGGACCAGGATCGCTCCCGCTGGGATCGCGCGGCGATCCGCGAAGGGCTGGCATTGATCGACGGAACGCTGCGCGCCGCGTTTCCAGGGCCCTATGCCCTCCAGGCGGCGATCGCGGGCGTGCACGCGCAGAGCGAACGGGCCGAGGAAACCGACTGGGTGCAGATCGTCGGCCTCTACACGCTGCTCGCCGAGCTGTATCCGTCGCCGGTGGTGTCGCTGAACCACGCCGTCGCGATCGCCATGGCGACCGGACCCGCCGAGGGGTTGCGCCGGATCGATGCGCTGGCGGCCAGCGGCGTACTCGCCGACTATCACCTCCTGCCGGCCGCCCGCGCCGATCTGCTGCGTCGCCTGGGTCGGTTTGCCGAAGCGGCCGCCGCCTATCGGCAGGCGTTGGCGTTGGCGGGCAATGAGTCCGATCGCCGCTTCCTGCAGCGCCGCCTGATCGAGGTCGGCGGCGCCGTACCGGCGAATTAGGGTGTTCCCGCCAACCGCGCGGCGTATTGCTTTTCGTAATAGTCGCGGTAGGCGCCGGTGCGGATGCGATCGGACCAGGCGGGGTTCGCGCGGTACCAGGTCACCGTCTCGGCGAGACCCTCGTCGAAGGCGTGGCGGGGCCGCCAGCCGAGCTCCTCGCGGATCTTGCGTGCATTCATGGCGTAGCGGCGGTCGTGTCCGGGTCGGTCGGGAACGTGGCGAATCAGCGACTCGTCGCGACCGGTCAGGCGAAGGATCGTCCGCACGACGTCCATGTTCGGCCGCTCGTTCTCGGCGCCCACGTTGTAGACCTCGCCCGCGGTGCCGCCTTCGAGCACCCGATCGACCGCGTCGCAGTGATCCTCCACGTGGATCCAGTCGCGCACGTAGAGGCCGTCCCCATAAACCGGTAGCGGTTTGCCCTCGAACGCGTTCAGGATCATGAGCGGGATCAGTTTCTCGGGGAACTGAAAGGGGCCGTAGTTGTTGGAGCAGCGGGTGAGGACCGTGTCCATGCCGTGGGTATGATGAAAGGCCATCACGAAGTGGTCCGCGGCGGCCTTGCTGGCCGAGTAGGGGCTGCGCGGCGAAAGTGGGGTGGTCTCCTCGAAGGCGCCGCTCGGTCCGAGAGAGCCGTAGACCTCGTCTGTGGACACCTGGAGAAATCGCCGCACACCCGCGGCGCGCGCCGCCTCGAGCAGGCGCAACGTCCCCGCCACGTTGGTGTCGAGGAACGGCTCGGCCGAGATGATGCTGCGGTCGACGTGGCTCTCGGCGGCGAAGTTCACGATCGCCTCGATCGCGTAAGTCCGCAGCAGGTCCAGCATCTTGGCGCCGTCGCGAATATCGGCGCGCACGAAGAGATGTTTGGTGTCGCCCTCGAGGTCGCGGAGATTTTCCAGGTTGCCCGCGTAGGTCAGGGCGTCGACGTTGACCACCAGGCCGTCCGGCCGCTTGCGCCGCGCGAGCCGCACGTAAGACGAGCCGATGAAGCCCGCGCCACCCGTCACCAGTAGATTCATCAGCGCGCGAGTCTCCGTGGACAGAAATTCAAAGTCAACGAGCGGCGCGCGACTTGGTCTACGCCTCGAGGAGCTTCTGGATCCCGGCGCGCACTTCGTCGCCGATGTCCGCGCGGCGGAGCGCGTAGTGCACCATCGCCACCACGTACCCCGCGCGATCCCCGACGTCGAAGCGTTGTCCTTCCACCTCGAGCCCATAGAGACCCTCGCGCGCGCAGAGCGTCTGGAGGCCGTCGGTGAGCTGGATCTCGTCGCCGCGCCCGGGGGGCGTCGCCTCCAATATCTCGAAGATCTCGGGGGGCAGGAGGTAGCGCCCGATGATCGCCAGCCGCGACGGCGCCGTTCCGGGCGCGGGCTTTTCGATCAGCTTTCGGACGCGCAGCTCGCGGGGTGCCGTTCGGTCGCCGTCGATGATCCCGTACAGATGCTCCTGTCCGGCCGGCACCTCCTTGAGGCCGACCACGCCCGTGCCGGTGCGGGCGTACAGGTCGATGAGCTGGCGGATCCCGGGAACCTCGGCGTCGAGCAGATCGTCGCCCAGCAACACGGCGAACGGCTCGTCGCCCACGGCGGCGCGGGCGCAGAGGACCGCGTGCCCGAGGCCGCGCGGCTCGCCCTGTCGCACCGACACGAATCGGGCCAGCTCCGTCAATCGCCGCACGGCCGCCAGGTCTTCTTTCTTCCCGCGGCGGGCCAGCAGTGCTTCCAGCTCGGGTGCGCGATCGAAATGATCCTCGATGGCGGACTTGCCGCGCGCCGTGACGAAGATGATCTCCTCGATGCCGGCCGCCACGCACTCCTCGACGATGATCTGGATGCTGGGCACGTCGACCAGCGGCAACATCTCCTTGGGGACGGCCTTGGTGGCCGGCAGAAACCGCGTTCCGAGGCCGGCGACCGGCACCACCGCTTTGCGCACTTTCTTTGCCGACGCCTCGCTCATTTGGCTCGGCACTCTAGCCCGTTTTTGGCCCGCCGCCATCGTGCGTGGTGGGGAGAATCTGATAGGGTGCAGGGCATGCCTTCAACCAACCCGGCTCGGGCCTCCGAAAAGATCGGCGGCGTCTACATCGTCCCGCTGCGCGCCTTTTCCGACGAGCGCGGATATTTCTTCGAGAGCTTCCGCAGGTCGTGGATCCCGGGCGTGCGCGACATGGTGCAGGGGAATGTGTCGTTCTCCAAGGCGGGTGTGCTGCGCGGCATGCACTACCATCTCAAACAGGCCGATTTTTGGTTGGTCCCGTCGGGTCACGTTCGCGCGGCGCTCTACGACCTGCGCCTTTCGTCGCCGACGCGCGGACAGAAGGAGATGCTGGATCTCGGCCAGGATCATCCCTTCGGCCTCTACATTCCCAAGGGCGTCGCCCACGGCTTCTGCGCGCTGGTCGATTCGTTCATGACCTATCTGGTCGACGAGTACTACGACAACAGTGACGAGCGCGGCGTACGCTGGGACGATCCGGCGCTGGGCCTCGACTGGCAGGTCGAGACCGCCAACGTATCGGAGCGCGATCAGGAAAACCCGCTACTCTCCGCCATTCCCGAAGCCGCGTTGCCGCGCTGATTCGGCTCGTTTCACGCGGTAACGGCCGGGCCGAGCTCGACGCAGCGCAGCCAGTTATCGCTGGAGATTGATTCGGCAGTCGCCTAGGCTGGGCGTTCATCTTCGGAGCGCCACCATGAATGTCCAACTCTTCGACAGCACCCTGCGCGACGGCACGCAGAGCGAGGGTCTCTCTCTCTCGGTCGAGGACAAGCTCAAGATCGCGCGCCTGCTGGATGGCTTCGGGATTCATTTCATCGAAGGCGGTTACCCCGGATCGAACCCCAAGGACGTGGAGTTTTTCCAGCGCGCCAAGTCGGTCACTTTTCGTCACGCCAAGCTGACGGCGTTCGGGATGACCCGCAAGGCGGGCGGCCGGGCCGAAACCGACCCGATCCTGGCCGCGATGGTGGCCGCCGAGACGCCGGTGGTGGCCGTCGTCGGCAAGACCTGGACGATGCACGTCACCAAGATCGTCGGCACGACGCTGGAAGAAAATCTGGCGATGATCGCGGACAGCGTCGCCTTTCTGAAGCAGCAGGGGCGTGAGGTCGTCTACGACTGCGAACATTTCTTCGACGGCTTTCGGGCCGATCGCGAGTACGCGCTGGCCACCATCAAGGCGGCCGCGTCCGCCGGCGCCGACTGGGTCGCGATGTGCGACACCAACGGCGGCAGCTTGCCGGGGACGATCGCCGAGGTGGTCGGGGTGGTGCGCCAGACCATCCCCACCAAGCTCGGCATCCACACCCACAACGATTGCGACGTGGCGGTCGCCAACGCGTTCGCCGGCATCGAGGCCGGCTGCGAGCAGGTCCAGGGAACGATGAACGGCTGGGGTGAGCGCTGCGGCAACGCCAATCTGATCTCGGTCATCGCGGGCCTGCAGCTCAAGATGGGCCGGCGCTGCGTGTCCGACGAGAACCTGGCGCGTCTCACCGATCTCTCGCGCTCGGTGAGCGAGATCGCGAACATCCGTCCGCGCGCGCACGCGCCGTACGTGGGCCACTCGGCGTTCGCCCACAAAGGTGGAATGCACGTCGCCGCGGTCGAGAAGATCCCCGCCAGCTACGAGCACATCGTCCCGGAGCGGGTCGGCAACCATCGCCATATCGTGGTCTCCGAGCTGTCGGGTCGCGGCAACGTTCGCATGCGCGCCAGTGAGCTCGGCATCGAGGTGCAGGGGAGTGAACGAACGGTGCTCGACCGCATCAAGGAGCTCGAGAGCCAGGGCTACCAGTTCGAAGCGGCCGAGGGCTCCTTCGAGCTGCTCAGTCGCCGCAGCCAGCCTGGCTATGTCCCGCCGTTCGAGGTCCTCGATGTGGTGGTGATCTCCGAACGCCGTCGCGGCAACTCGATGTTCGCGGAGGCGACGGTCAAGCTCAGGATCGGCGAGGAAGTCGTTCACACGGTCGCCGAGGGGACGGGGCCCGTGCACGCGCTCGACAGCGCCTTTCACAAGGCGCTCAATCCAAACTTCCCGCTGGTGCGCGACATCCGTCTCGCCGACTACAAGGTGCGCATTCTCGATCCGGAAGCCGCCACCCGCGCCAAAACCCGGGTCCTCATCGAATCGGCCCGCGGCGAGGAGCGGTGGAGCACGATCGGGGTATCTCAAAACATCATCGAAGCCAGCGCCGCCGCCTTGGCCGATGCGCTCGAGCTACCGCTGGCCCGGGTCGCCACCCCCGCCTTCCAGAAATCCCCCCAGGTCGGGCTCGCCACCGGCTGAGCCGAGTCAAATCCCGTTCCGAACCCGGACGTTGCAGAAGCGTCACGGATTACCTCTTTTACTATCCAGGAAGTTCCCGTATTATTCTCACTTCCTGCCGATGTTGGGAGAGTGGGAACAAGGCGACGGATTGGCGTTAGATTCGGCGTGGGCGGCCTGACGGTGCGGGTGACGGCATGAGTCGGGCGATTGTAAATCGAAAAAATTCAACAAAGTTACAGTAACAACGTACCTGGGGAGAATTCACACATGGAAGCGAACAAGGACAAGACGACAGACGGCACCGAGACCAGCACCACCCAGTCCGAAGGACTTCCTGCGCCGGCCGCCAGCCAGGACACGGAGTTCAAGATCGAGATTCGGAAGCTGGAAGTGCCCGTTCGTCCGCGCGGCGTTCTCGCGGAGTAAAGCGGCCGAAAGCCCTCGCGCGGGGCTTGACAGCGCGAGGGCCAGCAGAGAAAAAGGGGACGGATGGGTCAGCCGCCACTCGGAAAGCACCCGATCTATTTCGGGGCAGCCGAAAGGCCACTTTTCGGTTTCTACCATCCGCCTTCCGGATCAGGTGTTCGCCGGTTGGGCGTGGTCTTGTGCAACCCCATCGGGGATGACCTGATCCGGGCGCACCGCGCGTTTCGCCATCTGGCGGAAGCCCTCGCGAACGCGGGGTTTCCCGTGCTGAGGTTCGACTTCGACGGCACCGGGGACTCGGCGGGCGACGAGCGCGATCCCGATCGGGTCGCGACCTGGCGTGCCGACGTCAAGCGGGCAGCGGTCGAGCTCCGCGCCCGCAGCGGCGTTCAGGCGCTGGGCCTGGTGGGGCTGAAGCTCGGTGCGACGCTGGCGACGCTGGCGGCCGAAGATCTGGGCGGCGTGGAGGCGCTCGTACTGTGGGGCGCGCACGAATCCGGCAGCGCGTACGTCTCCGAGGCGACGAAGGCGCACCGGATGCACACGATGCTCGAGCCCGCGAGCTTCTCGGGGGGACCCCCCTCGGTCGAAGGTCAGGAGGCCTTGGGCTTTCTTCTCACCAAACAGACCGTCGATTCTCTGGCGGCCGTCGATCTGTTCACCATCCAGCGATCGCCCGCGCGACGGACCTTGGTGGTCGACACGGCCAACCTGTCGTCGGCGAATGCGCTCGCGGCGCACCTGACGGGCCTCGGCGGTGTCGTGACGACCCGACACATGCCGGGTCAGAAGTTTTTGATCACGAGGCCGCAGGATTCGGAGGTGCCCCGGGCCATCATCGAGGCCGTCACCGGCTGGCTCGGCGAGGACTCACCCTGGCAGGAGCGTCCGGCGATCGCAGAGGCGCCCGCGACGGCCATCTCGGCGGCGGCCGCCGAGGCCCCGAGCCTCCGCGAGAGCGCCGTCATTTTCGGCGGCTCGCGCAAGCTGTTCGGCATCTTGACCGGCCCGCTGCCCGCCGCGAGGCGCGCCGACCTACCCGCGATCATCATGCTCAACGCCGGATCCATTCATCGCATCGGCGCGCATCGGCTCTACGTCTCGATGGCGCGGCGATGGGCCGCGCTCGGATTTCAGGTGTTGCGCGTCGATCTCTCTGGAATCGGAGACAGTCCGGTCGGGGCCGGGGCGCAGGAGAACCTGACCTATCCACGCGACCGAGCCGAGGACATTGCCGCGGCGATGGATTTCCTGTCCGACAAAATCAAAGTCGACAGGTTCATCCTCACCGGGCTCTGCTCCGGTGGCGACATCACCTTCGAGATCGGCTTCCGGAACCCACGCGTGGCGGGCGCGATCATGATCAATCCGAGGACGTTCTGCGTGAACGATCTCAGCATGGTCGACTCCTATCAGCAGGCGCGCGCGTACCAGGGATCGCTCTTGCAGACGGATTCATTGAAGAAGTTTCTCCGCGGTGACGCAGACATCGCGCGGGCGGCCCGCATCGTCGCACCCAAGGTCGCGGACCAGTTGAAACGGGCCGTCAGCAGCGCCGTCAGCAAAGCCTTGGGTGGCGGGCGCAACAACGACGGCGATCCCTCCTCGTCCGAAAGACCACGCGAAAACAACGTTCCGAAGTGCCTCCAGATCATGGCGGAACGTGGCGTCGATACCTTTCTGGTGGTGACCGAGCACGATCCGGGGGTCGACTACGTCGACGCCAACTACGGCCGCGAGATGCGCGCGCTGGCCTCGCTTTCCGGCTACCTCCGAACGGAGGTCAAGGGAACCGACCATACCTTCACGGCCCGCTGGGCCCAGGACTACGTCTCGGGCGCGATCACCGACCATCTGAAGCAGCGGTACTTGACCTCGCGGGCCGCCTAGATGGCAGTCATCAAGGCGCAGGCTGCGCTGGCGAAGGGCGCCGCCCTGGAGGATTTTTCGTACCAGCCGGACGAGCTCGGCCCCAACGACATCGAGATCGAGATCTCGCACTGCGGCCTTTGCCACAGCGACATCCACCTCATCGACGACAGCTGGTCGCGCAGCAAGTATCCGCAGGTCCCCGGTCACGAGATCGTCGGCATCGTCGGCGCGATGGGCAGCGGCGTCGAGCATCTGGAGCTGGGACAGCGGGTCGGCGTGGGGTGGCAGCGAAGCGCCTGCCTCGAATGCGATCTCTGCCTCGGCGGCGAGGAGAACCTCTGTCCCCGTCAGCAGGCCACCTGCATGGGCCACCATGGCGGGTTGGCGGATCGGATCCGGATCGACGGACGCTTCGCCTTCGCGCTTCCGCCCGAGCTCGACAGCGCCGCGGCGGCTCCGCTGCTCTGTGGGGGGGTGACGGTCTACGCGCCGATGCGCCGCTATGGCATCGGCGCCACCAGCAGCGTGGCGGTCATCGGGATCGGCGGTCTCGGACACATGGCGATCCGGATGTTGCGTGCCCTCGGCGCCGAGGTCACGGCCTTTTCGACCTCGCCCGACAAGAAGCCCGAGGCTCTGGCCATGGGGGCGCACGATTTTGCCTCCTCGACCGACGCGCGGGACATCCGCAAGCACTTCGGCCGATTCGATCTGATCCTGTCGACGGTCGCCGCCCGCCTGGATTGGACGACCTATCTTCAGACCTTGAAGGCCAACGGAACCCTGTGTCTGCTGGGCATCCCGCCGGGGATGATCATGCAATTCCCGCCGTCGCTGTTGATCACCGGCCAGCGGTCCATCACCGGGAGCGACATCGGCGGCCGCGCCGTCATTCGCGAGATGTTGCGATTCGTGACCCGCCACGGGGTGGTCCCGCAGATTCAGCGAATGCCCATGGTCGAGGCCAACGCCGCCGTGACGCGACTTCGGCAGAACCAGGTACGCTATCGGCTGGTCCTCGAACGCTGACGGCGGAGGTATGACGAAACCCCAATCGGACCGTCCCCCCATATGGCTCGCGCTGGTCCGCACGATGCGGCCCAAGCAGTGGATCAAGAACCTGCTGGTATTCGCGGCGTTCGTCTTCACGATCAACGAACGTTGGCGGCCGCTTTCGGCTTCGATGTGGGATCTGTTGGGGCGGTCCGCCGCGACGTTCGGGCTTTTCTGCCTCATCTCCAGCTCCATCTATCTGCTCAACGACGTGCTGGACGCCGAGAAGGATCGGCAGCACCCGACCAAGCGAAACCGTCCGGTCGCCGCGGGCCAGCTCCGTCCCGGGGTGGCCATCCTGGCCGCCGTCCTGCTGATCCCGGGTTGCTTGGTGGCGGCCACCCTGCTCAGTCCCGCATTTGCGGGCATCGCGGCGGGCTACCTGGTCTTGCAGTTCGCCTACATCTTCCTGCTCAAGAACCTGGTGCTCCTCGACGTTTTCATCCTCGCGATCGGATTCGTGCTGCGCGCGATCTCGGGTGCCGTGGTGATCGGGGCCGCGATCTCCCCCTGGCTCTACATCGTGACGCTGCTGGGGGCGTTGTTCCTGGGCCTCTCCAAGCGGCGGAACGAGCTTCTGCTGCTCGACAGCGCCGCCGGCGAGCATCGGAAGAACCTCGAGACCTATACACCCTCCCTGGTCGACAGCCTGACCAGCATCGCCGCCTCGTCGACGATCATGGCCTATTCGCTCTACACGTTCACCTCGCCCAAGCTTCCCGCCAACAACCTCATGATGCTGACCATTCCGTTCGTGATCTTCGGGCTCTTCCGATACCTCTATCTCGCCCACGCGCAGAACGCCGGCGGCAGCCCCGAGGAGGTCTTCCTCAAGGACAAGCCGCTCATCGGCACCATCGGGCTCTGGATCCTCTGCACCGGCCTGATTCTGAGCCTGCGGCGCTGAGCGGCCGAACGCCCCGAGGCGTCAGACGCGCACGATCCGGAGCGCGCCGCGGCAGTTGCCGAAGGGCGCGAAGGTCGGGTGCAGCTTTCGTCGCTGGATCTTGCCGGTGTGCGTGCGGGGAATCGGCGCGGCGCCGTGCAGGATCACCTTGGGGCGCGCATCGGCGGGCATGTCGCCGGCCGTCTTGGTGAGGCGGCCGGCCAGCTCGTCGCCGATCTCGTTGCCTTCGATATAGACGCCGATCTCTTCGCCGTGCACCTCGTGCGGGAACCCGAGCACCACCAGACGCCCTTCCAGCTCGGGCAGATCGGCTAGGATCCGCCGTTCGATCGCGAGCGGGCTCAGCTTGTCGCCGTCGCGAATGATGATCTCTTTGATCCGGCCGGTGATGAAGAAGACCGGCTTGTCGCCCGCCAGACGAAAGAAGCCCTCGTCGCCGGTGCGCAGCCATCCGTCGTCGGTCATCGCCGCCGTGGTGGCGGCGGCGTCCCGGAAGTAGGCCAGCATCGTGCTGTGTCCCCGGATCTGGAGCTCGCCGCGCTGTTCGGCCGACGCCGTCTCGCCGTTCGGACCGACCACCCTCACAAGGGTGCCGGGTAGGGGGCTTCCGATCGAGGTGAGCTCGTCGCCGGTGAGCAGGCGCCGGCGCTCGTCATCGGGCAGATCGGGCGAGAGGCAACAGGCGAAGTTGGTGTATTCCGACAAACCCCACCCCTGCACCAGTGGGATCGCCGTCTTGGCCTCGAACGCCTGCGCCAGCGCCACCGAGAGGGGGGCCGACGAAACCAGGACCGCGCGCAGGGTGGGGACCTGGTCCCGGCGCACGCCAACCTGAAGGAGCGGCGTCAGCAGCGTCGGAACGACGCTGGTCAAGGTGACCGACTCGGTGCGCATGACCTCCGCCCAGGAAAACGGATCGAAACGATCGGTGAAGACCAAGTGTCCCCCCGTCGTCAGGGTCGTCATCAAGCCGAACCCCAGCGCGTGCGCGTGATAGAGCGGCAGCACGGCGAACTGGGTCTCGTCCCGGAACCCGAAATTCACCGCCATGCTCCAGGCGTTGGCGAGCAGGCTCCTCTGGCCCAGCGCGACGCCTTTCGGATTCCCGGTGGTGCCCGAGGTGTAAAGGACGATCGCCATCGTCTCGGCCAGCGAATCGGCGGCGGCGGGGCCCGGCAGGGGTGCGCCTGAGGTTTCCGGGGCCGACCCGGGCTCATCTTCGAACGCGCAGGTGGTTTCCGGTCGCCGGAGGAGCCGCGCGAGGAGCTCGCGGGCTCCGAAGATCAGCCGGGACTCCGAGTGTTCGAGGATGTAGTCCCAATCCGACGGCTGCGTCGTCGGATTGAGGGGGACCACCGCGGCGCCGAGCCGCATGGCCGCCAGGATCAGCGCCGGAACCTCCAGCCGGTTGGGCGACAGCACGGCGACGCAATCGCCGCGAGCGACGCCCAGGTCGTCGCGCAGGCGCCGGGTGAAGCCGTCCACGCCGGCGCAGAGCTCGCCATAGCTGAGGCGACCCGCCAGGCTCCGTCCTTTGTAAAACGTCAGCGCTGGGCGATCGGCGGGAAGGTCCCGGAGCGCCGCCAGCAGCTCCGACACGTCGGAAAAGCGGGCGATGGGGCCGGGAGGTGAATCGGGCGGGGTCATGTCGCCAGCATGAACGAGTACTCGTAGTGCTCCTG
>Ga0209863_10000953_pt1 | contig 12233 bp, 8 predicted proteins | sample OrgsoiDNA2013046_FD_185796 | JGI IMG/M metagenome (GOLD analysis project Ga0209863, IMG submission 185796) | Permafrost soil microbial communities from the Arctic, to analyse light accelerated degradation of dissolved organic matter (DOM) -... | ecosystem: Environmental > Terrestrial > Soil >...
TTACGCCGGCAGTAACCGCGACCTTGCAGCAGACCGGCAATACCGACCCCACACCTCCGGTGCCACTCGCGGCCGCGCCGCCGAGCAGGTTGAGCACTCCAGCCGCGAGCACCGTTGGAGGATCCTCGTGAGCGCGTCGTTCGCCCAGTTTGCGACGGCGGTGCTGCCCGGGGCCGCGTCCACCGATCCGCTGGCGATCCATGCGCCGAGCATCGAATACGCCCATCTCGCCCCGATGCTGATCGTGTTCGGCGCCGGCGCGGTCGGTGTGCTGCTTGAGGCTGCCCTGCCGCGATCGATGCGCCGCTTCGCGCAGACCGTGCTGGCACTGGCAAGCCTGGTGGGAGCTTTTGTCGCCGTGCTCCTCAACGCAAGCGTGCGCCAGATCGCGGTCGAAGGAGCCGTCGCGGTCGACGGCCCTGCGTTGTTCATCCAGGGCACGATTCTCGCCGTCTCGATCGGCGGCTTGCTGCTCATAGCCGATCGCTCCGTTGGTACTGACGCTGACTTCGTGGCGCAGGCCGCCGACGTTCCCGGCTCGGCCGACGAGCGGGCGAGCGTGCGTGCTGGATTCACCCACACCGAGGTGTTCCCGCTGGCGATGTTCGCGGTCGCGGGCATGTTGTTGTTCGCGTCGGCCGATGACCTGATCACGATGTTCGTCGCGCTCGAGGTGTTGTCGCTTCCGCTCTACCTGCTCGTCGGCATGGCCCGCCGTCGTCGACTGCTCTCGCAAGAGGCTGCCGTCAAATACTTTCTGCTCGGTGCCTTCTCGTCGGCCTTCTTCGTCTACGGCCTCGCGATGGTGTACGGGTTCGCTGGCACCGTGCAGTTCTCCGGGATCGCCGACGCACTCACCTCGTCGAGCAAGGGCGACTCGCTCATCTTGCTCGGCGTCGCGCTGGTGGGAATTGCTTTGCTATTCAAGCTTTCTGGGGCCCCTTTTCACTGGTGGACTCCTGACGTGTACCAGGGCGCCCCGACGTCGATCACGGCTTTCATGGCTGCCGGTACGAAGATCGCCGCGTTCGGCGCGCTGCTGCGCGTGTTCTTCGTGGCGTTCGGCGGTCTGAGCTGGGATTGGCGGCCCGTCATGTGGGGTGTCGCCATCGTCACGATGGCGATTGGCGCGATCGTGGGCGTGACGCAGACCGACGTGAAGCGGCTCCTGGCCTACTCGTCGATCGCCCACGCCGGCTTCATCTTGACCGCGGTGGCCGCCCTTGCGCCTGGCAGTGCGCAAGACAGTGAGTCTGGCGTGTTGTTCTACCTGGTGGCCTACGGCTTCATGACGATCGGTTCGTTCGCGGTCGTCATGCTGGTGCGCGACGGTGACGGTGAGGCCAACCACCTCTCGCGCTGGGTCGGCCTTGGCCGCCGGTCCCCCCTGGTGGCGGGCATCTTCGCGTTCTTCCTGCTGGCGCTGGCTGGGCTGCCCGGTACAAGCGGTCTGTGGGCCAAGGTCGCGGTCTTCAAGGCAGCAGGTGAGGGCGGGGCGTGGCCGTTGGTCATCGTCGGGGTCTTGGCTAGCGCGGTCACGGCGTACTACTACGTCCGAATCATCGTCTTGATGTTCTTCCAAGAGCCCGTTGCCGACGGCCCGACCGTTGTGCTGCCGCAGTTCTTCACCTCGACCGCGATCGGCCTCGGCCTTGCGGTTACCTTGGTGCTTGGCGTGGTTCCGCAGCCGTTGCTCAACCTCGCCGATAGGGCCGGGCTCTTTATCAGGTAGCACGCATTCGCAGTTACACGGGCGGATTCTCGGCCGGGCTTCGTTCCTCAGCCCACCTCGAACCGCAATTACACGGGCGCTTCTCGGCCGGGCTTCGTTTCTCAGCCCACCTCGAACCGCTAGGCAGGAGATCTTCGGCGTGAGTAGCGAAGGCCCGCTCGGACTCGTCGTTCCCGATGCGGCGTTGGAGTCGGAGATCAGGGTCGGTATCGACGCGGTCGAAGCGTTGCTTCGCGACGCCGTGAAAAGCGACTACCCGTTCGTTACTGAGACGTCGAAGCACCTGGTCGAAGCAGGCGGCAAGCGGTTCCGGCCGCTGCTCGTGCTGCTCGCCGCGCAGTTCGGCGATCCGGCGGCGCCGGGGGTGCTGCCCGCGGCTGTGGTCGTCGAACTGACCCACCTCGCGACGCTGTACCACGACGACGTCATGGACGAGGCGCTGGTGCGCCGCGGCACCATCAGCGCGAACGCACGATGGTCGAACACAATCGCCATCTTGACCGGCGACTTCCTGTTCTCAAGGGCATCGGATCTGCTTGCCGATCTTGGCCCCGAAGCCGTGCGCATCCAAGCCCGCACGTTCGAGCGACTGGTACAGGGTCAGATCCGAGAAACGACGGGTCCCGATCCGGGAATTGACCCGCTTGAGTACTACCTCCAGGTCGTCGCCGACAAGACCGGTTCGCTGATCGCAACATCGGCGCGATTCGGGGCGATGTTCGCCGGCGCCCCGGAGCCGGTGGCCGAGGTGATGATCAGATACGGCGAACGCATCGGCGTGGCCTTCCAATTGTCGGACGATCTTCTCGACGTCACCAGCGATCCGATCGGGTTCGGCAAGACGCCCGGCACCGATCTGCGTGAGGGTGTCGTCACCTTGCCCGTGCTGCACGCCCGCCGCTCCAGCGACCCGACCGATGCGCGGTTGCTTGACCTGCTGGCGGGCGATCTGAGTGACGACGCGCGGCACGCCGAGGCGCTCGCGCTGCTGCGGGCGCACCACGCGATTGACGCGGCCCGGGCTGATCTTGACCGGTGGGCGGCGGATGCCCGTGAGACCTTGCAACCGTTGCCTGATGTCCCTGCCAGGCGTGCACTGGAGGCTCTCTGCGATTTCGTGGTTGCTCGCACTCGCTGAGCATCGCGATGTCCTTGGTTCGCTGACCGGTTTCCGAAAGATGTCCTGGGCTGGGGATGACAGCGCTTACAAAAGGACTATCGTTCCGGTTGCACAGGTGGCAGCGACCACCTGCTGCTGGCTGCACAGATTGGCCGACTGCGGTCGCTCAGCGCAGCCCGGCTATGTAACGGAAGGACGCTCCGGTGGGTATTGGCGAGGCGACCACGGTCATCGGCATCACGATCCGTGATGTCGCTCGCGAGGCCGGCGTCTCCACCGCGACGGTGTCGCGAGCCCTACGGGGATTACCCAATGTCGACCCGGTTACTCGCGAGCATGTCCGGCGAGTCGCAGATCGGCTCGACTACGTGATCTCACCCGCCGCGTCGCGGCTGGCGAGCGGCCGAGCGGGCAGCATCGCGGTCATCACGCCGTTTCTCGCACGCTGGTACTTCTCCAAGGTGCTCTATGGAGTCGAGCGGATTCTCCAGCGTTCCGACCTCGACCTCCTGCTCTACAGCACCGGCGACCCCAGCGAGGTGCACCGGGTACCGCCGCACCGCAGGTTGCGTCGCCGCGTCGATGCCGTGTTGGTCATCGGGCTACCGGCCGACAGTCCTGATCTGCACGAGCTGTTCGAGCTCGACCTTCCGGTCACGCTGATCGGGTCGCACAGCGCTGGCGTCTCGAGCGTATCGATCGACGACGTCGAGGGCGGCCGGATGGCCACCCAGCACCTCATCAACCTCGGTCACGAGCGCATCGGGCTCATTTCCGGCCGCCCGCTGCCAACTCCGTTCTTCCCGGAGAACGACCGGCTGGCCGGATACCAGCAGGCCCTGGTGGCGTCAGGGCTGCCGGTGGACCCGCAGCTCCAAGTGCCCGGCTTCTTCACCATCGAGGGCGGCGAGCACGCAATGACGGCGCAGCTTTCCCAGCGGACGCCGCCCACCGCTGTATTCGCGATGTCCGACGAGATGGCGTTCGGGGCGCTCCGGGCACTACGGCGGCACGGGCTTCAGGCCGGCCGCGACGTATCGATCGTGGGCTTTGACGGCCATGAGATGGCCGACCTCCTCGATCTCACCACCGTGTGCCAGCCAGCCGAAGACCTCGGATCGCTGGCCGCGCGTTGCCTGCTCGACCTCCTTGACGATCCGACGCGGGAGCCCCAGGCGATGCGATTGCCCACCCAGCTCTACGTCCGTGGTTCGACCGTCCAGCGGCTCGTCGCGCACTAAGCCGGGAGGTCCGCTGCGGTCTCGTGCAGGCCGTTGTGGGCCCTGGTCCATCGGGGTGTCCGAGGGGATTTCACGCTCAGCTGGTGGGAACGATGCCAAACCGTAACCGTGTACATGGCATTGGTTGCGCAAGATGGCTTGATCTGTCCTCCGTACAGGGCCACGATGTCAGCGTTTGCAGCCGGGCGCGGTACCTCCCGTCCGGGCCCAGCAGCATGAGGAGAAACCATGAGTTTCAGCTTGCCAACCGGCAGGCGCCGCCGCCGCCTGATGGTCGTTGTCGCACCGACGATCGCTGCGGTCACGCTGCTCGCCGCATGTTCGAGCAGCAAGAAGACGGTCGCCAGCGCACCGAGTTCGAGTGCACCAGCGCCGGCAGCCACGACCGCTGCATCTTCGGCGCCGGCCGCTGTCGGCAGTGGCGGAGCCGCACCCGAGGCGACCACGTGCGCCGACTACTCGCAGTACACAAGTGCGGCAACCAAGGGCAAGACCGTCACCATGTTTGGCTCGATCCTGCCGCCTGAGTCCGACTCGTTGAATACATCGTGGGCGCAGTTCGAGAGCTGCACGGGCATCAAGATCGCCTACGAAGGCTCGAACGACTTCGAGTCACAGCTGGGGGTCCGCGTTCAAGGTGGAACCGCACCTGACCTGGCCATCATCCCGCAGCCGGGCCTGCTCGCTCACTTTGTCGGCCTCGGTGCCGTGAAGAAGCCGCCGGCAGGCGTGGTCGCCAACGAGGACAAGTACCTCAACGCCGCGTGGAAGTCCTACGGCTCGGTCAATGGGACGTTCTACGCAGCACCGCAGAGCGCGAACTTCAAGTCGCTCGTGTGGTACTCGCCGTCCGCGTTCGCGGCCGCCGGATACACCGTCCCCACGACGTGGGACGAGCTCGCCGCACTGAGTGACAAGATCGCCGCGGCCGGCAAGGGCAAGCCATGGTGTGGTGGCATCGGGTCTGGCACGGCGACCGGTTGGCCGGCCACCGACTGGCTCGAAGAGACGGTTCTCAGCTCGCAGGGTGGTCAGGTTTACGACGACTGGGTGAGCCACAAGATCAAGTTCTCTGACCCGCAGATTCAGGCCGCGATGACAGACGTCGCGAACTGGATGCAGAACCCGAAGTGGGTCAACGGCGGATATGGCGACGTGAAGACGATCGCGACGACGACGTTCCAGGACGCCGGCAAGCCGATCCTCACCGGTCAGTGCTGGATGTTGCAGCAGGCATCGTTCTACGAGGCGCAGTGGCCGAAGGACACCAAGGTCTCTCCGACCGGCCAGGTGTTCGCGTTCTACCTGCCTGGCCGTAGCGCGAGCATCCCGACCCCGGTTGAAGGCGGCGGCGAGTTCACCGCTGCGTTCGCCGACGACGCGGCAACACAGGCCGTTCAGACCTACCTGTCGTCTCCGCAGTGGGTCGACAGTCGGCTGAAGGTCGCGCCCGGTTGGGTGTCGCCGAACAGCGGAGCCGATCAGAGTCTCTACACGGACCCGATCGACAAGTTGTCCGCGCAGTACCTCACCAACGCCAAGGCCACGTTCCGCTTCGACGCTTCCGACCTCATGCCGTCGGCAGTGGGTTCGGGCGCCGAGTGGACGCAGATGACCGCGTGGTTCGGAACAGGCGCCTCACAGGTGGCGGTGGCCAAGGCCATCGACGCCGCGTGGCCGGCGTCCTGACCAGTAAATAGTTTGTCCCGCTAAGACGGGGACGCCGTGGCCCGGGAGGAGTAACCTCCGGGCCACGGCGCTTCCCGCTGGCGCGCACTGCCACTGAGAGCTTCCTGACAGCTTCCGCGTTTTCACCACTGCCCGACGTGTAGATGGGAGTGAGCGTGTCGGTCCCGAACGCCGTGGTTATCGCGTCGACCTTCTCGACATCGGTCGGCAAGATCGGCCAGGTCGTCGCCGTTGTCGCCGTCTTCTTCGCCGCAGTGCTGCTGATCTTTTTCGCGGCCGGCCGTGCCACCGGGCGTTTCCAGCGGCCGTTGACCATCGCGATATTCGTCGGACCGGCCCTCGTGCTGCTGATGGTCGGCCTCGTGATCCCGTCCTTCCGCACCGCCTTCCTCAGCTTGCACGGGGCGAACTCCGCGCACGCCCCGTACGTGGGGTTCAAGAACTTCGGCTGGGCGTTCACCGACCCGGCCACGCAGAGCGTGCTGCTCAACACCTTGGCCTGGCTCATCGTGGCCCCCGTGTTGGCGACCCTCATCGGCTTGACGATTGCGATCGTCGTCGATCGGATGAAGCGGCAGGCGCTGGTCAAATCGTTGATCTTCATGCCGATGGCTGTGTCGTTCGTCGGCGCCAGCATCATCTGGAAGTTTGTCTACGACTACCGAGAGTCGTCACAGCCGCAAGATGGTCTGCTCAGCCAGGTGGTGATCTTCTTGGGGTGGAAACATCCACCGAACTGGCTGCTTACCCATCCGCTGAACAACTTCCTGCTGATGGTGATCATGATTTGGATCGAGACCGGCTTCGCGATGGTCGTGCTGTCGGCCGCCATCAAAGCCGTTCCCGACGAGGTCATTGAAGCCGCTCGCGTCGATGGTGCGCACGGATTCGGCCTCTTCAGCAAGATTCAGATCCCGATGATCCGGGCGACTCTCGTGGTTGTCTTGACGACGGTCATGATTGCGACGCTCAAGATCTTCGACATCGTCCGAACAACGACCGGAGGTAACTTCGGCACCGATGTGGCGGCGAACGACATGTATTCCAAATCCTTTGTGCAAAACGACGTCGGAAAGGGCAGCGCACTGGCGCTCATCATCTTCTTGGGCGTGCTGCCGTTGATCGCGTACAACGTGATCCAGCTGAAGAGGGAGCGGGCGAACCGATGAGCGCCGAAGCCGTTCAGGTCAAGAGGGCACCGAGCAGTGGGGCAGCGGCGTCGAAAGATGTGCGCAAGGCATTCAGCAGCCCGTGGGCATCGATCTTCATCATCGCGCTGACTGTGCTGTGGACGTTGCCGACGGTCGGACTGTTCATCACCTCGCTGCGGCCGGCAAAATACGTCGCCAACTCCGGCTGGTGGACCGTCATTTCGCATCCGCACTTCACCTTGTCGAACTACAACGAGGTGCTGTTCAAGGGCGGCTCCGGTGGCGGTTTGTTTCCTTACGTCATTAACTCCATCGCGATCACGATTCCGGCGACGCTCATCACGCTGGCAATCGCGACGATGGCCGCGTATGGCCTTGCGTGGGTGAAGTTCAAGGGCAGCGACTTCGTATTCTTCGCGGTCTTTGCCTTGCAGGTCGTACCGCTCCAGATGTCGCTCATTCCGCTACTGCGGTTCTACAATCTGGGCGTGCACATCGGCTCGGTGCCGATCTTCCCGGCTCTGCACCTCGGCGGCACGTACTACCCGGTCTGGGTATCTCACACGATGTTTGGTCTACCGCTTGCGGTCTTTCTGCTGCACAACTTCATCAGCCAGTTGCCCGGCGACATGATGGAGGCGGCCCGTGTCGACGGCGCAAACCACTTCCGTATATTCCGCACGATCGTGCTTCCGCTTTCGGCGCCCGCCATTGCGGCCTTTGCGATCTTCCAGTTCCTCTGGGTGTGGAATGACCTGCTCGTCGCGCTGACGTTCGCCGGTGGTACCCCGAAGGTGCTGCCGCTTACCGGCCGCCTCGAACAGCTCGTCGGTCAGTACGGCGCCAACTGGCAACTGCTCACCGCAGGTGCGTTCATTGCACTGATCATTCCGCTGATCGTGTTCTTTTCGCTCCAGCGTTACTTCGTTCGCGGATTGCTCGCCGGCTCCGTCAAGGGATAGCGGCGGCGTTAGAGCTGCGTTAGTCCTGAACGCCGTTGTCGGACGGCGCCGCGAACGACTGGAGGTTCCCGCCGCCCGTACCTGGCTTGCCCGCAACGGCCTCGGCGAGATGGCGCGCAGCCTCGACGCCGAGCCTGCGCGCCTCGTCGAGGACGAGCAAGCGGCTCTGCCCGTAGACATAGACACCCGAGAAGTAGTTACCGTCGAATTGGTACACGACGGCCTGCCACGGTAGCGACAATCCGCCGGACGAGTCGCCCACCTGGTAACTCAGCACGATCTGATGCGCCAGCAGGTCGGCCTCGCGTTGCCCGCGCTCGACGTGGCTGTAGGTGAACCCAGCCTCGTACGAGACCGCCGGACAGCTTGTGACAGCCTGTTGCAGCTCGGCCCATGCCTTGGTGGTGCCCCCGCTTTGGTAGCGCACGAACTCGTTGCCTGCGGGTTGTGAGTTGTTGCTGGTGTACTGCACCTGCACGCGTGCGGTCCGGAGCTTTTCGCTCGTGTAGGTGAAGTTGCACCAGTCGAGGGTGGCTTGGTCGGTCGAGCTGCGGCCACCGTCGTTGAGGAACATCAGTGCACTGCCGCCGACTTCGGCGGGCGCGAGCAGGTAGTGGTCGAGCGGACCGCTGCCCGGATCGGGAGTAGCGCCGGCGGGGAGCAGTGGCAGCGGAGACGCGGGCGACACTGACGGCAGTGCCTGCCGCGGAGAGGCTTGCGGCGCCGATGGCGTCGGCGCCGGCGAGGGCTGCGACGTCGAAGGCTGCGGTTGGGCGGACGCCGGCGGTGGGGCAGCCGCGGTTGACGCCGCGTGCCGACGCGCCAAGACGACGACGCCAGTTGCGCCGATCGCGAGGAGGACCACGACCACGGCGATGATCCAGAGCGATCGCCGCGGTCGCTTGGGGGAGACCGGCTCCGGTGGAGTTCCTGCATAACCCCACCCGGCCGATCCGGGTACCGCCCATGGGTCGGACGGGTATCGCGGCAGATCGCCGGACGGCTGCCCGCCCCGGAACGGGTCGTCGCTCATGGACTGGTGGGTCAGCTTTCGTCGGCCAGCGGCCGAGTAATAGTCTCGTCGGCCAGCGGCCGAGTAATAGTCCACGTGTCGCCGCCGGCGAGCAGCGCAGCAAGGTCACCGGCACCGTTCTTGGCGACGGCCCGTTCGAGCTGCTCGGTCATCTGGTCGTCATAGACCGGTCGGGCGACGTCGCGAAAGACGCCGATGGGCGTCATGGCCAGGTTGGGTCGGGTGATCCGCGACAAGGCGAACGCCAAGGAAGGGTCGTCGTCGTGGGCGTCGTGCACAAGAACGGCCGGGTCGTCGCCTGCGCAGACCTCCAGTGACCCGGACGCCGATCGGCGCACCCCCCGGGTACCGCCGAGGCCGAAAGTGATCGGTTGCCCCTGCTCGAGCCGGATGAGGTAGTCGTCACGAGTCTCCGGAGCTTTCAAGACCTCGAACGCGTCGTCGTTGAAAATGTTGCAGTTCTGGTAGATCTCCACAAGCGACGTCCCGCGATGCTCGGTCGCCGCGCGTAGCACTGCCGTCAGATGCTTGCGATCGGAGTCGATGGTGCGCGCGACGAACGTCGCTTCCGCACCGAGTGCGAGCGAGATCGGGTTGAAGGGAAAGTCGAGCGATCCCATCGGGGTTGACTTGGTGACCTTCCCGATTTCGGAGGTCGGTGAGTACTGACCCTTGGTCAGTCCGTAGATGCGGTTATTGAACAGCAGGATCGTCAGGTTGACGTTGCGCCGTAGCGTATGGATCAGGTGGTTTCCCCCGATCGAGAGCGCGTCACCGTCGCCGGTGACGACGAACACCGCGAGATCGGGACGCGACGTTGCGAGCCCTGTTGCGACAGCGGGCGCACGGCCGTGGATCGAGTGCATGCCGTATGTCTCGAGGTAGTAAGGAAAACGCGACGAGCAGCCGATCCCGGAAACGAATACGACGTTCTCGCGACGGAGGCCAAGTTCGGGCAGGAATCCTTGAACTGCGGCCAAGATCGCGTAGTCGCCGCAGCCCGGGCACCAGCGCACCTCTTGGTCAGACTTGAATTCCTTCGCTGTCTGCGGTTGATCGCTGACCGGCACCAAGTCGAAGCTGTGCCGGTGGCCGTTCGTCAGGTCGGTGCTCATCGGTCGTCGTCTCTGGATGTGGTGCGCGAGTGGGATACGACGTTCATGCGTTGATCGTCGCGGTGATGACGTCGGCTAGTTCGGCGGCCTTGAACGGCATGCCGTTCACCCTGTTGTACGGAACCGCATCGACGAGGTACTTCGCTCGGATGAGGAACGACAGCTGGCCGAGGTTCATCTCGGGAATGAGCACCTTCGGGTAGGCCTTCACGACGTCACCGGTGTTGGCGGGGAAGGGATTGAGATGGCGCAGGTGCGCTTGCGCCACCTTTAGCCCGCGAGCGCGAACCTGGCGGCACGCCGCGCCGATCGGGCCGTAGGTCGATCCCCAGCCGAGCACGAGCACCTCGGCTTCGCCGGACGGATCATCAACCGCCAGTGCTGCGATGTCGCGTGCAATGCCGTCGATCTTGGCCTGGCGCAACCGCACCATGAGGTCGTGGTTCGCCGGGTCGTAGGAGATGTCGCCCGAGCCGTCGGCCTTTTCGAGACCACCAACCCGATGCTCGAGCCCAGCGGTGCCGGGGATGGCCCACGCGCGGGCGAGGGTCTCCGGGTCGCGCAGGTACGGCCAGAACTCTGGCTCGCCGTTGGCACCGAGGTGGTTGGGTTCGGTCGCGAAGGTCACGCGCAGATCCGGGAGCGCATCGACGTCGGGCAGCATCCACGGCTCGGAACCGTTCGCGAGGTAGCCGTCGGAGAGCAGGAAGACCGGCGTGCGGTACTTCGTGGCCAGCCGAGCTGCTTCGATCGCCGCTGCAAAGCAATCCGACGGCGAGCTCGGCGCGACGATCGGCACCGGCGCCTCGCCATTGCGGCCGAACATCGCCTGCAGGAGATCGGCCTGTTCGGTCTTGGTCGGCAAGCCGGTCGAGGGTCCGCCACGTTGCACGTCGACAACGACCAGCGGCAGTTCGAGCATGACACCCAGACCGATTGCCTCGCTCTTCAAAGCGACGCCGGGCCCAGATGTCGTGGTCACGCCCAGACTGCCACCGAACGCCGCACCGAGCGCAGCGGTGACGCCGGCGATCTCGTCCTCTGCCTGAAACGTCCGGACGCCGAACGCCTTGTGCTTCGACAACTCGTGCAGGATGTCCGACGCCGGTGTGATCGGGTACGAGCCGAGAAACAGCGGCAGGTTGGTGATCTTCGAAGCCGCGATGAGGCCATACGACAACGCGATGTTGCCGGAGATGTTGCGGTAGGTTCCGGGCTTCATCGGCGCCGGCTTTACTTCGTACGACACCGAGAAAACCTCGGTGGTCTCGCCGAAGTTGTAGCCGGCCTGGAAGGCAGTGATGTTCGCCTTGGCCACGTGCGGAATCTTCGCGAACTTGCGCTCGAGGAACTCGAGTGTTGATGCCGTCGGTCGGTTGTACATCCACGACAGCAACCCGAGCGCGAACATGTTCTTCGCGCGTTCGGCTTCCTTCTTCGAGACCTCGCTGTCTTTGAGAGCCTCGACCGTCATCGACGTTAACGGAACCGCCGAGACGCGGTACTCGGCAAGGGTGCCATCGGTGAGTGGATTTCCGGTGTAGCCGATGCGCTGGCAGGCGCGCGTCGTGAACTCGTCGGCGTTCGCGATGATGTCGGCACCGAGTGGCAAGTCGGCAATGTTCGCCTTCAACGCCGCCGGGTTCATGGCGACCAGCACGTTGGGCGCGTCACCGGGCGTCATGATGTCGTGGTCTGCGAACTGGAGCTGAAAGGACGAGACCCCCGGCAGCGTGCCGGCCGGGGCTCGGATCTCGGCAGGGAAGTTGGGCAGCGTCGAGAGGTCGTTGCCGAACGCCGCGGTCTCGGAGGTAAATCGGTCACCGGTGAGCTGCATGCCGTCGCCGGAGTCGCCGGCGAGTCGGATGATGACCCGGTCGACTTGCTGGACCTGCTTGCGGGATGCCGGTCGTGATGCTGATGCCGACGCTGATCGTGCGGGTGACACCGCGTCCAACCTCCTCGGAGGGCGTCGGACCCATGGGAACGGTTCGACGCGCACCCACATCGTACGGCGTGCCCGGCCGCCCGGGGCTTAGGCGCTGCCCCGCGCGCCCTCGCCCTCGCCACCCCGCTGACCTTCGGTCACCCCACCCCGCTGACCTTCGGTCACCACACCCCGCTGACCTTCGGTCACCACACCCCGCTGACCTTCGGTCACCACACCCCGCTGACCTTCGGTCACCACAC
>Ga0209863_10000954_pt1 | contig 12224 bp, 6 predicted proteins | sample OrgsoiDNA2013046_FD_185796 | JGI IMG/M metagenome (GOLD analysis project Ga0209863, IMG submission 185796) | Permafrost soil microbial communities from the Arctic, to analyse light accelerated degradation of dissolved organic matter (DOM) -... | ecosystem: Environmental > Terrestrial > Soil >...
GTGGTCACCGGCAAGACGTTGGCCTCGGGCGGATCGTTCGGACGCGAAACCGCCACCGGCCAGGGCATCGTCCACTGCATCTCAGAGTGGGCCCGCGACCGGCGCTTCGATCTGAACGGCTCGACCTTCATCGTGCAGGGGTTCGGCAACGTCGGCTCGAATGCGGCCAAGATCCTGGCCCGCACCGGCGCCTCGCTGATAGCGGTCGGTGACTGGAAGGGGTACATCTCCAACCCCGACGGCATCAACAGCTTCAAGCTGACGGAATACGTGCTCAAGAAAGGCTCGGTGGTCGGCTATCCCGGCAGCCGCTCGATCACGCGCCCGGAATTCTTCGCGACGGCCGCCGACGTCTTCATCCCGGCCGCGCTGGAGCTGGAGATCGGCGTCGAAGAGGCGAAGGCCCTCAACGTCAAGCTCATCGTCGAAGGCGCCAACGGCCCCACCGAGACCGACGCTGAGCCGATCCTCCACGACAAGAAGATCGACGTCATCCCGGATATCCTCGCCAACTCCGGGGGCGTGGTGGTCAGCTACTACGAGTGGCTGCAAAACAAACGCTCGGAGCGCTGGGACCTGGAAGAGGTCGAAGAGCGGCTGGCCAAGCGGATGAAGCGGACCTACCTGGCGGTCAGCGAATACGCCGCCGCCAAGAAGTGCGACTGGCGGGTGGCCGCGATGGCCATCGCCCTCGAGCGCGTCGGCCGCGCCTACGCCGAGCGCGGCATATTTCCGTAAACGCCTCTCTCCCGGCGCGGCGGCCGAGGTTGCGCAACATCCACCGCTAGCCTGTTGCGTTCCGCGCGTCGCCGTCTTTTAATGCGCGGCCATGATCGCTTCGCGTCGCCCCGTTGCCTCTTTTTGCCTGTTCGCGGTGGTGGTGGGTTTGGTGGCAATCGCCCGGATCGCATCGGCCGCGCCCCCGCCCGGCGATCCGGCAGCGGTCGCGAAGGTCACCAACCTCAACAAGAAGGCGCTTGAGGCCTACGCGAAGCAGGACTTCGACGCCGCCAAGGATCTGCTCAAGCAAGCGCTGGACGTCTGCAACAGCGCCGGCCTCGATCAGCATCCGATCACCGCCCGTACGCACATCCACTTCGGCGTCATCGCCATTGCCGGTTTCAAGCAGCACGACGTCGGCATCAAGCACTTCCGCAAGGCGATCGAGATCGAGCCCGACATCAAGCTGACCAAATCGCTGGTGACGCCCGAGCTGCAGGACGCTTTCGAGGAGGCCGTGCTGGCCGGCAACGGACCGGCCGGCGGCGACTCCGCTCCGGCCGCGGGCGGCGACGAGAACGCGGGGGCCACAGGCGGCGAGTCGGCGGCCGGCGACGACGACGACGATGGGGCGACCAAGCGGGCGCCCAAACCCAAGCCCCGCAAGAAGCACGGCGACGACGAGGACGACGACAAGAAGGACGAGGCGGGCGGGGGCCAGAAGGGGAGCTACTTCCTCGCCCTGACGCTGGGCAGCGGCGCCGGCATCGCGAGCGGGTCCGCGCACATGGATCCCGCCCACAAGCTGGCCTCGGCCGGTTTCGCGCCCGGTCAGCTCGGACAGGTGAAGCCGGAGATCGGCTACTTCGTGACCCCGACGACGCTCCTGTCGATCGCGGCGCGCCTGCAGTACGTGACCGGCCTCAACGGCGAGAATCGATGTGGCGCGAACGGAACGTCCGCCTGCGCCCCCTTGACCACCGCCGGAGCGGTCTTGCTGCGCGGCACCTGGCTGCTCACCGACGGACCCTTCCGATTCACCTTCGGCGGCGAGATCGGCGGCGGCTACATCGCGCACGCACAGGCGTTCCCGCTCACCAACACCACCCCCAGCACGAACTGCGGGGCCGCCGGCAAGACCCAATGTGTGGACGCTCTCCTGGGCGGTCCGTTCCTGATCGGACCGACGGTCGGGTTCTTCTACGAGCTCGGCGACTCCGTCGCTCTGGTGGTCGGCCTCAACACCGAGCTGGGGGTCCCGAACTTCACCTTCAACTTCGACCTCGACGCCGGAATCGCCCTCCGTCTTTGACCCCGGAGGTCTGACCGCGGGGTTATGATCGCCGCGGATGCTCTATCGCGGTGTGCACGCCACCATCGGCCGGACACCGCTCTGCGAGCTGCGCAGAATCGGCAGGAACGGTGGGAACGGGGGGAACGGCGACAGCGGCGCTGGCGGCGTCCGCCTGCTCGCCAAGCTCGAGCTGCGCAATCCCGGCGGCAGCGTCAAGGACCGGATCGCGGCGGCCATGGTCGAGGACGCCGAGCGGCGTGGGCTGCTCGCGCCCGGTGGAACGATCGTCGAGGCAACCAGCGGCAACACCGGCATCGCGCTGGCGTTCGTCGCCGCGACCAAGGGCTACACCCTGCAGGTGACCATGCCGGAGCGGATGTCGAAGGAACGGCTGACGCTGCTCCGCTACCTCGGCGCTCGCGTGACCCTGACGCCCGGAACCCTCATGCGCGAGGCGATCGACAAGGCCGAGCAGCTGCGGCGGGAGATCCCGGGCGCGGTGGCGCTCGATCAATTCCGAAATCCGGCCAACCCGGAGGCCCACCGCGAGACCACCGCCCGCGAGATCTGGGAGGACGCCTCCGGTGAGGTCGACGTCTTCGTGGCCGGGGTCGGGACCGGCGGCACCATCACCGGTGTTGGCGAGGTGCTCAAAGCCCGCCGCCCCGGCGTGCGCATCGTGGCCGTCGAGCCGGCGGGCGCGGCCGTGCTCTCCGGGCAGCGTGCCGCCAACCACATGATCCAGGGGATCGGCGCCGGGTTCATCCCCCCGCTCCTCAACCGCGCCGTCATCGATGAGGTGATCGCCGTCAGCGACGAGGAGGCGTTCGCCCACGCGAGGCGTCTCGCACGCGAGGAGGGGATCTGCGCCGGCATCTCGTCGGGCGCCACCCTGGCCGCCGCCCTGCGCGTCGCCCGACGACCCGAGCTGGCCGGCAAGACGATCGTCTTCATGGTCTGCGACGGAGGCGAGCGCTACATCAACGGCCCCCTCGTCACCGAGCTGCTGGGCGGATAGCGGCCCCAGCTCTAATCCACCCCATCGTCCTTCATGCCGTGCATGAGGCGCGCCTTGACCCGGGCCGCTTGCCGGTCCTTGTACTTGTCGTGGCTGTTCTCGCCCCGCTCGTTCTCCTCGGCGGTGCGGACGTCGATGATCTGGAACTCGGTGAGCACGAAGACGATGGTGCCGTACTCGGCGAAGATCGGATCGTCGGGCAGGCGGCACAGATACTTGTCGATGCGCACCGGCAGATCGCCGACGAAGTTGATCACGCGGTAGCCGGGGCCCGAAAACTCGTTCAGCGGCGACGGCTTCTTGTCCGCTGCCACCGCCGCCAGATCGGTGATGTCCGGCAAAAACTTCTGGAGCGCGGGCGATCGACCCAGCGTCTCGCGGATCTTGATGATGTCGTTCACCGACTGCCCCGGGATCACGTAGTTGAACGGGACCAGCCGCTGGGTGAGCTCTCGCAACACGAACACCAGCTGCTCTTCGGTGTTGGTGATCATGCGGAACCGCAGGTTGTCGTAGACGTCGGCCGCGATCGACTCCTTCTTGGCGAGCAGCTTGGTGATCAGGCTGTCGGCGTGCTTGCGGCTCCACTCGAACTCCACCACCGGACAGCCGACCGCCTTGATCTCCTCGACGGTGCGCAGCACCTTCTCCTCGACCAGGTGGAAGATCTGGTCGTCGGAGACCGGCAGCTTGGTCAGAAGCTCTCGGCCCGCCAGGTGATGCATGACGTGCATCACCTTGAGCACGACGCAGGCCAGGGTTCGCCGCCGTCCCTTCTGCGACGCGATCAGCAGCAGATCTCGCGGCGGGACACCGTGCGCAACCTCGTCGGGGATCTGCAGGCCGAGGTGGCGCTCCAGGTACTCGACGGCCGCCGCCCGCAGCTCGCCGAGGCGGCGCATGTCGTGCGCGTCGCTGGGATCGAGCTCGTTGACGCGCAGGAACCGATCGACCTCGTCGCGATCGGTGAAATACAGACGATGCCAGTCGATCACCGAACCGCCGCGCAGGAGGTTCCTGATCGCGGTCAGATCGCCGAGTGTGAAATCCTCGTAGCGGACGGCCCGCATGGGGGCCGGTTTTAGGTCGCCCGCCCGGGAACTGCCAGCCGAATCAGCGGTCCGGACCCGCCGGTGACCCGCGACCGAGCGAAATCGTGGCCCAGAAGAGCGCCAGCGCGAAGGATCCCATGACGAGGCTGCCGACGATTGGAACCATACGTTTGACTACATTAGATCACGTGTAGGTTTTGTCAAGAATTGGCCCCGATGTTCACGAAAGGACCTCTGGAAAAGACTAATATGTGGCGCGTGAAGCCGGTCCCGAGCACCCGCGCCCTCGTCGCAGCGCTGGCCCTTTTCTGGGCGGGTCCGGTGCTCGCCTCGCCGGCTTCGGAGGCTGAGTTCGCCGAGGGACAGGCCCTGCTGAGCGCCAAACACCTCGCGGAGGCGGCGCAGAAATTCGAAGCGGCCGTGGCTGTCGATCCGAAGTTTGCCTCGGCGTGGTACTCGCTGGCGGTCGCGCGCAGGCACCTCAATCAGTGCCCCGGGGCAATCGCCGCCTACCGGCGATACGCGGCCCTGGCGCCCGACGAGCCGGAGCCCTATTTCGGGCTCGGGCTGTGCTTGCGGGACACCGGCGATCGGGCGGGCGCGATCGAGGCGCTCAGGCACTACGTCTCCATCGAAAAACGTCCCGCTTCCGAGCGCTGGGTCGACAAGGCGCATACCGTCCTGGCCGAGCTCAGTGCCCCCGCAGCCGCACCGGCCGAGACGCCGCCCGCTGCGGGCGAGGCGCCGGCCGCGGTCAAAGGCGGCGGGGAGGGCGCGCCGACACCTTCGTCCGCGGCCGCGCCTGGCTCGTCGGCCTCGCCCGCCAATCCGGCCTACGTCGAGGCTCAGAGCTTGCGGGACCATGGCCACATCGACGAGTCGATCGCGAAGTTCCGTCAGGCGATCGCCGCCGATCCGCACCACATGGCCGCGCGCGCCGCGCTGGGCGAGCTCCTGCTCAAGATCCGGCGAGACGACGAGGCGATCGTGACCTTTCGCGCCGCGCTCGACAAGAACGCCGCCTACCCGCTGGCCTGGTACGACCTCGCCTTCGCCCTCCGCGCTCGGGGGCGAGCTGCCGAGGCCGTCGACGCCTACCAACACTACATCAAGCTCCGCCCAGCCGATCCCGATCCCTACTACGGGCTCGGACGCGCCCTCCAGCACCTCGGCCGGAACGCCGACTCGCGCAAGGCCTACGAGACGTACCTATCGATGGAGAAGCACCCGAGCGAGAAGCGCTGGATCGAATCCGCGCAGGCGCAGATTCAACTGCTCGCCCCCACGCCCTAGTTAGCTCTTCGGCCCCTCGGTGTACTCGGCGTCGATGACGTCATCCTTCACGTCCTTCTTGCCGTCCGATTCCGAGCCCGGGGCCGCGCCTCCAGCGTCGCCGGGCGGCGTCTCGGGCCCCCCGGCCGCTCCGGCGGCGCTCCGATAGAGCGCCTCGGCCATCTTGTGCGACGACTTCTGCAGACGCTCGAACGCGCTTTCGAACAGCTGTGCGTCCTTGGGGTCGCGGTTGTTTTCGACCGCGTCCTTGGCGTCCTTGAGCGCCGCCTCCAGCTCCGTGCGATCGCCCTCCGCGATCTTGTCGCGGTTCTCGTCGAGGTGCTTTTGCACCTGGAACGTCAGCGACTCGAGCTTGTTGCGCGCGTCGATGGCCTCGCGGCGCTTCTTGTCCTCCGCCTCGTGCTCCTGGGCATCCTTGACCATCCGCTGGATCTCCGCCTCGGACATCCCCGACGACGCGGTGATCGTGATGTGCTGGATCTTGTTCGAGGACTTGTCCTTGGCCGACACGTTCACGATGCCGTTGGCATCGATGTCGAAGGTGACCTCGATCTGCGGCACGCCCCGCGACGCCGGCGGGATGCCGTCGAGCCCGAACTTCCCCAGCAGGCGGTTGTCGCCCGCCATCGGCCGCTCGCCCTGGAAGACCTTCACCTCGACCGAGCTCTGGTTGTCGGCAGCCGTCGAAAAGACCTCGCTCTTCTTGGTGGGGATGGTGGTGTTGCGCGGGATGAGCGTGGTCATCACGCCACCCAGCGTCTCGATCCCCAGCGACAGCGGCGTGACGTCGAGGAGCAGCATGTCCTTGACCTCGCCCGACAGCACGCCCGCCTGCACCGCCGCACCGAGCGCCACCACCTCGTCGGGATTGACCCCCTTGTGCGGTTCCTTACCGAAGAAGTCCTTCACCAGCTTCTGCACCATCGGGATGCGGGTCGATCCGCCCACCAGCACCACCTCCGCGATCTCGCTGGGCTTCTTGTTGGCGTCGGCGAGCGCCTTCTTGGTCGGCTCGATGGTGCGCTGGACCAGATTGCCCATCATCTGTTCCAATTTCGCGCGCGAGAGCTTGATCTGCATGTGCTTCGGCCCGCTCGCGTCGGCGGTCAAGAACGGCAGGTTGATCTCCGTCTCGGCCACCGAAGACAGCTCGATCTTCGCCTTCTCCGACGCCTCGCGCAGACGCTGGATCACCATCTTGTCCTTCGAGACATCGATCCCCTGGTCCTTCTTGAACTCGGCCACCAGCCAGTCCATCACCAGCTGATCGATGTCGTCGCCACCCAGGTGGGTGTCGCCGTTGGTCGAGATGACCTCGACCACCTTCTCACCCACCTCCAGGATCGAGATGTCGAACGTGCCGCCGCCGAAGTCGTAGACGGCGATCAGGTGATCCTTGCTCTTGTCGAGGCCGTAGGCGAGCGCCGCCGCCGTCGGCTCGTTGACGATGCGCTTGACGTCGAGGCCCGCGATGCGACCGGCGTCCTTGGTCGCCTGGCGCTGGGAGTCGTTGAAGTAGGCCGGGACAGTGATGACCGCCTCGGTCACCTTCTCGCCCAAGTGATCCTCGGCCGCCTTCTTGAGCTTCATCAGCACGCGCGCCGAGATCTCGGCCGGCGTGAGCTTCTTGCCGCGGATCTCGATCGCCGCTTCGCCGTTGGCGTTGCGGACGACCTTGTAGGGGACCCGCTTGGTCTCTTCTGTGACCTCCTCGAAACGGCGTCCCATGAAACGCTTGACCGAGTAGACCGTGTTCTCCGGGTTGGTGATCGCCTGGCGCCGCGCGATCTGGCCAACTAGAACTTCACCCTTGTCGTCCCAGGCCACCACCGACGGCGTGAGCCGCCCACCCTCCTCATTCGCGATGACGGTCGGATCTTTTCCATCCATGATCGCGACGACGGAGTTCGTGGTGCCGAGGTCGATGCCGATGATTTTGCCCATGAGGTGATTTTTCCTTTTTCGCTTGGCGCGTCGATGATTTACGCCGTTCGCGGCTAACGTAAACACCTGAGATCCCCCGTCAAGCAGATCTGGGTATACTGAACAAATGTTTCATCCGGTAGTCGAGACCTGGCTCGAGCGGCGATTCGGCGCCCCGACGCCGGCGCAGGCCCGCGCCTGGCCGCTGATCGCCGCCGGCAAGGATGTGCTGGTCACGGCGCCCACGGGCTCGGGCAAGACGCTGGCGGCCTTCCTCTGGGCACTCGACCGGCTGGTCGGTGAGGCCATCGCGGCGGGCGGAACGCTCCCCGATCAGACCAGCATCCTGTATGTGTCGCCGCTCAAGGCGCTCTCCAACGACGTGCGCCGGAACCTGGACGAGCCGCTTGGTGAGATCAAGGCGCTGGCGGTCGAGCTGGGATACGCCGCGCCGGAGATCCGCACGGCCGTGCGCACGGGCGACACGACGGCCCGCGAGCGGCGTGAGTCGGTGCGCCGGCCGCCCCACGTCCTCGTGACCACGCCCGAGTCGCTCTTCATCCTGCTCACGTCGGAGTCCGGGCGGCGGGCCCTGCGCGACGTCCGGACCGTCATCGTCGACGAGATTCATGCGGTCGCGCCCGACAAGCGCGGCTCGCATCTGGCGCTTTCCCTCGAGCGGCTCGAAGCGCTGGTAACGCCCGGCCGTCTTCAGCGGGTGGGCCTGTCCGCGACGGTACGCCCGCTCGACGTCGCGGCCAAGCTGCTGGTGGGGGGAAGCCGGCCGGCGCCGGAGGTGGTGGACGTCGGGCAGCGGCGCGATCTCGACCTCGGGGTCGAGGTTCGGCAGGACGAGCTGGGGGCGGTCTGCACCAACGAGCAGTGGGCGGAGCTCTACGACCGGATCGCGACGCTGGCGCGCGTGCACCACTCGACGCTGGTGTTCGTCAATACCCGCCGCCTGGTCGAGCGCGTGACGCTGCACCTCGGTGAGCGCCTGGGCGCCGATACCGTCGCCGCCCATCACGGCAGCCTTTCGCGCGAGCGCCGCCATCGCGCCGAACGGCTGCTCAAGTCGGGCGAGCTCAAGGTGGTGGTGGCCACCGCCTCGCTCGAGCTCGGCATCGACGTCGGCGCGGTCGAGCTGTGCTGTCTCATCGGCTCACCCCGCTCGATCTCGACCGGGCTGCAGCGCATCGGTCGCTCCGGCCACACCATCTCGGCGACGCCGAAGGGCCGGCTCTTTCCGCTCACGCGCGATCAGCTGGTCGAGTGCGCCGCCCTGGTCCGGGCGGCGCGCCGGGCCGAGATCGACGCCGTGTGCCTGCGGGACGCGCCGCTCGACGTGCTGGCGCAGCAGATCGTCGCCGCCTGCGCCTCCGACGAGTGGGACGAGGATGCGCTTTACGATCTCTTCCGTCGGGCGGGACCCTACGGCGCGCTCGCGCGCACCGACTTCGACGCGGTGGTCGACATGCTCTCCGAGGGGATCGCGACCAGCCGCGGGCGCGCGGGCGCGCTCCTGCACCGCGACGCCGTGAACCGCCGCCTGCGCGGACGGCGCGGCGCCCGCCTGGCCGCGCTGACCTCGGGTGGCGCGATCCCCGACAACGCCAACTTCGACGTGATCCTCGAACCGGAAGGGACGCTCATCGGCACCGTCGACGAGGACTTCGCCATCGAATCGATGGCGGGCGACGTCATGCTGCTGGGAAACTCTTCCTGGCGCATCCGGCGCGTCGAGCCCGGACGGGTTCGGGTCGAGGACGCGGCAGGCGCGGCGCCGACGATCCCGTTCTGGCTCGGCGAGGGGCCCGCCCGCACGCGCGAGCTGTCGGCGGAGGTGGCCGCGCTGCGCGAAGCGGTCGTGGACGCGAACGCCCGCCAGGAGGATGCGACGGCGGTGCTCATGACCACCTGCGCGCTCGACCGGCGCGGCGCCGAGCTGCTGCGCGACTATGTCCTGGCCGGCGCGGCGGCGCTGGGTGGCGTGCCGACCCAAACGCGGGTCATCGCCGAGCGCTTCTTCGACGACGCGGGCGGCATGCAGCTGGTGATCCACGCGCCGTTCGGCGGCCGCATCAACCGCGCCTGGGGGATGGCGCTGCGCAAGCGTTTCTGCCGCTCGTTCGACTTCGAGCTGCAGGCGGCGGCCACCGATGACGGCATCGTGCTTTCCCTCGGGCCCCAGCACAGCTTTCCGCTCGAGACGGTGTTCTCGATGCTGCGGGCCGCCGACGTCGAGGAGCTGCTCATTGCGGCGGCGCTGCAGGCGCCCATGTTCGAGACCCGCTGGCGCTGGAACGCCATCCGGTCGCTCGCGATGCTGCGCAGCCGCGGCGGCAAGCGGGTCCCCCCGGCGATCCAGCGCATGCGCGCGCAGGACTTGATCGCGGCGGTCTTCCCCGCCCAGACCGCCTGCCAGGACAATCACGGCGGCGGCACCGTCGAGATCCCCGACCACCCGCTGGTCCGCGAGACGGTTCGCGACTGCCTGGTCGAGGCAATGGACGCCGCCGGCTTGCGCGTCGTGCTCGAGGGCCTCGCCGACGGCCGGATCGAGGCCCTCGCCCGAGAGCGGCCGGAACCCTCGGTGTTTGCGCACGAGATCCTGAACGCGAACCCCTACGCCTTCCTCGACGACGCGCCTCTCGAGGAGCGGCGCACGCGCGCGGTCAGCGTCCGTCGCGGTCTGCCCGCCGTCGTCGCGGAAAGAATCGGGGGGCTGGATCCGGCCTCGGTCGAGGCCGTGGTCGCCGAGGCGCAACCGGAAGCCCGCGACCCCGACGAGCTGCACGATCTGCTCCTCGACCTGGGCGCCTTGCCCGAGGCCCTGGGCCGAGCGCGCGGATTCGGCGATCTCTTCGACGCGCTCTGCGACACCCGCCGTGCGGCCCGCCTCGAGGGCGACCCGGTCCACTGGGTCGCGGCCGAGCGGCGCTCGCTGGTGGCGCAGGTCTGGCCGTCGCGCCGGTTCGTCCCCGACGTCGTCGAGCCACCGGCGCGACGACCGCCGGCCTGGTCCGACGCGGAGAGCGCTCTCCGCGAAATCGTCCGCGGCCACCTGCCGCTGCTCGGTCCGACCACCGCCGCACGGATCGCGGCCCGGCTCGGCGTGCCCGGGTCCGACGTGGAAGCGGCCTTGGCACAGATCGAAATGGAGGGGGCCGCGCTTCAGGGTCGTTTCTCGCCCCAGCTATCGGACGGCGAAGGCGTTCAATGGTGCGAGCGACGCCTGCTGGCACGAATCAACCGGCGAATGCTGGATGGCCTCCGGCGCGAGATCGAGCCGGTGAGCGCGGCGGACTTTCTGCGTTTCCTTTTCGGGTGGCAAGGCGTCCGTCCCGGGACCCAGCTCCATGGACGGCTGGGCCTGGCGCGCGTCATCGCACAGCTGCAAGGATTCGAGGCCGCGGCAGGCGCCTGGGAGCGAGAAATCCTACCGGCTCGCCTCGTCGGATACGACTCCGCCTGGTTGGACGCGCTGTGTCTGTCCGGCGACGTCGCCTGGGGGCGTCTGGCCGCGCGCGCGGCGGGTGGAACACCCAGCCGCGCCGCGCCCATCGCCCTCGTTCGCCGGGCCGATCTCCCCTGGCTGCTCGCCCCCGAAAACGAGGCGGCGGAAGAGACCGCGCTTTCTGGACCGGCGCGCGACATCCTCTCGTTTCTCGCTCGCGGCGGCGCGAGCTTCCTCGACGAAATCGTCGCCGGCACCCGCCGGCTTCGCGCCGAGGTCGAAGATGGGCTCGGCGAGCTGGTCTCGGCGGGGCGGATCACCGGCGATGGATTTTCGGGGCTGCGCGCCCTGATATCCGCCACCCAGGCCCGCGGCGGCGCGCGGGTACGCTGGCACGCCCGTTGGAGCCGGCGCACCGGCGGAGCCGTCGGCGCGGGCCGCTGGTCCGTGCTGCGCGGCGGGCGCGGCCACGAACCGGACGATCAAGAACCGCGGGAGACATCGCGCCGAGAAGAGCACCGCAACGAATCCCTCGCCCGCCAATACATAAGAAGATACGGCGTGGTGTTCCGCGATGTCTTGGCCCGCGAAACGCACGCCCCCCCCTGGCGGGACCTGGTCCGAATCTACCGGCGCTTCGAGATGAGCGGCGAGCTGCGCGGTGGGCGACTGGTGGGTGGCTTCGTCGGGGAGCAGTTCGCCGCACCCGACGCGGTCACCGCGCTGCGCGCGACCCGACGCGAGGAGCGTCGGGGAGAAGTGGTCCGGCTGTCTGCCTGCGATCCGCTGAATCTGGTCGGAATCGTGACGCCGGGCCCTCGCATCCAGGCAACCCTAGCCGGCACGGTCGTCTACCGAGATGGCGTTCCGCAGGTTGCCGAGGCGACCAAGGTAGAGGTGCCTCGGCGCAGCGATCTCTGGTCCGCGCCCGCCGACCTCGCGTGATTCTGAGAGGCGGTCGGTTCTTTCGCGACCTCGCCGACCTCGCTCCGACCTTGCCCGACACCGGCGCAACGCGGCTGGTTGGCCGGCGGGTGGTCTCGACCGGCGTTGTTTTCCGCACAGCGGTTGTTGCTCCGCCGTAGACAGTTGGGGAGCCGTCTCTCCATGGGATCCCGCGGGATTCAGCCATTTACCCACTATTTAAAGTGTTGGCTCGATTACTGCTTTATAGTCAAGTCGTGTCGGACCGACACCTTGCGAAAAACGGCAAACCCCGAGCGATCGGGCGACGCAAAGCCTACGGGACTCACCGAGTCGGCTGGGCTACCTCAAGGGAGAAACCCAAGATGCGAGACCTCACGAAACGAACCATTCAAGTCAGTATCGCACTCGGCGCCATCGTCGGACTGGTCGGATGTGGGCAAGAGGCCAGTGACGTTCAGTCGGCTGGGCACGAGGACTACGGTCTGTCGTCCATCAACGGCCTGTCGTCCATCAACGGCCTGTCGTCCATCAACGGTCTAT
>Ga0209863_10000957_pt1 | contig 12208 bp, 14 predicted proteins | sample OrgsoiDNA2013046_FD_185796 | JGI IMG/M metagenome (GOLD analysis project Ga0209863, IMG submission 185796) | Permafrost soil microbial communities from the Arctic, to analyse light accelerated degradation of dissolved organic matter (DOM) -... | ecosystem: Environmental > Terrestrial > Soil >...
CTCCTGATCGCAATACGGAATGGTTTCCGTTGAAGCACAAACTTGTGGGTGAGTTTCAATTCGATCATTTTTCCGGTGGACGGTTTCGCCATGGGACAACGTTTCTGCGCTGGCGTCCGGAGAAAAAGCCGGAGCAGTGTGGAATAGAGCAGGTGGAAGTGAAGCGGACAAGCGTCCGCGGAAGAGCATGAGCGATTGCAGGCGATCAATCCGCGCTGGCGCTTTGTGTAGGGGCTGACGAGGCGTCCTGGGTTGCCGGTTCGAGCCTGGCGATGAAGCGATAGCCCTGGCGTGGCAGGGTTTCAATGAAACGCGGCTTGTCGGCTTTGTCAGACAGGACCTGTCGTAGCTTGTTCATGGCCTTATTCAGGCTGAGTTCGAAGTCAGAGGGCGGTTCGCCCGGCCACAGCTTGAGCTTGAGGTCTTCACGCGTGACGATTTCTCCGGGACGGGCCAGCAGCATGGCCAGAATCTGGCAGAGTTGCGGCGCAAGCTTCAGACGAAGCCCGTGCTTCCAGAGCTCTCCCGCACGCACATCGGCCTTGTAAGGATGAAAACGGTAGATAGATCTCATACCCAGTAGCGCCCCACGCGCTTCAGTTGTGCGAAATTCTAGCATCCATTCAGATTTTTGGTTATGAATTGTTGAGCGGGAAGACTCACAGGCGCAAAATGAACCCTCCCACTTGTGATTGTGAAACGTTGGGCGTCTTTTTCTTTTTGCCGGAGGGCAATAATCCTGTTGCTGCTTAACGGGCACGATGTCAGATGACCTGTGTGCAGGTATAGAATGCGGACACGCCAAGCTGGGCCCCGCGAAGGAATGAATCGCAGACAAGAGGCGAAGGATAAACAAATGGCCGGACGTCAAAGTGCAAATCAAAACTCAGACCAAAGTGCAAATCAGGGAAACCGGTTTAGCAGCTACGAAGAGTTCTTTTTATTTTATCTGCATGAGCACAGTGATCGGCGTAACCGGTGGATGCACGCTGCGGGAACTACCTTGGGGTTGGCCACGGTGATTGGCGCTTTTGCAACCGGGCATGGGTGGTATGCGCTGTTATGGCCGGTGATCGCTTATGGCTTTGCCTGGACGGGGCACTTCATGATTGAAGGGAATAAGCCGGCGACGTTTGGACATCCGTTCTGGTCATTTATCAGCGATTTCAGAATGCTGGCGCTGATGGCAACGGGAAAACTGGAGTCGCGATTGAAGGATTCACCTGAAGCTGCAAGCCGGCTTTCGTCCTGACGCGTCCTCCGGTTTTCCGTGCGTGTTCTAACCTCACCTACGGGTGCGACAAGCTGGCGCTGCCAGCGAAGCCACCGCAGGTACCAACCCCACTGATGGAAAAGGTACCGACAATCGTTTTGGCTGTGCCGTCGGTTGCCTGACCTGAAAATGTAATGGTCGAAAGGCCGTCATTCCCAGCCAGCACCATGTTCACCAGTGTTCCAGCAGCCGTGGCTGACTGGATGGTTGCGCTGGAGAGGCCACAGGTGGAACTGGAAAACAACAGGGTTCCAGTGAGAGGAAACTGTCCCTGAGCGTTTGCGGTGGTGGCTTGAGTGAGGGCCGATGAGACCACTGAGATCACCGTAGTTCCGCTGGTGAAGTTGCCGGTGTAGCTGGCTGTCATGGACGTTACCTCAAAGCCGGTGAGCGTACCGTGCTCAGCCGTGCCGCATCCGCCCGTGATGGTGAACGTACCGGCGGTGATGCTGGTGCCGTCGGCAGAGATGGTTGCCGTGAAATTCACGACCTGGGTGTTAACGGCGGTACTGGTGACGGTGAAGGCCCCGGCTGATGAGATGGTGCCGGTGAAGGGGACCACGTCCGTTTGCGGATTGAAGCAGCCTGAACCTGAAACATGCATGGTTCCTGTTACGGAGCCGTTGGCAGCAGCTTGAAGAGGGCCGCCAAAAACGAATACCGTGCTGGTGACTTGCGACGTGGCAGTAAAGCCGAAGTTGCCGTTGAAAGGTGTTATCGAGCCACCGCCCGAGGATCCGATCTGGTTGATCCTGCCCGGGGCAAGATTACAGCCTATGATAAGAAGCGTAAAGCATACGAGTATGAGTCCGGCCAACTTTCGCATTGATATCTCCTGTGCGTGAAAGTATCAGAAAGTAACTACTATCTGGTCTGGAAAGATTTTAGCTCTGCTGTGGCGGTAGTACCTGTGCCCTGCCCTTTGCCCGACTCTGCGCGGAAATAATATTTGGTTCCAGACTTCAAGGCTTGCAGTCGAACGCGGTGAGTGATTCCGCCCCACGGCATGCTGCCGGTCTTATCCAGGAAATCAGGATTCTCGCCGTAGTAAACCATGGTTCCGGAATTGACGTTGGTGGACCACGCGATTTGCGCCATGGTGTCAGTTACATTTTCCACCACGGGACCATTGATGATTTTCACCGGATCGTAATGAACATCATCGTCGGCGGAAGTTTGCTGTGCGCCGGCGTGGGAGGGAATGACCATAAGCAAGGTCACACACACCAGCAATAGTTTCGTCACATGCAGTGGCGCTTTTTTCAGGAAACCCGAGGTACGAAAATTCTGTATTGGCATATCCAGTCAATAACCCAGATTGGTTGGATGAGTTTTGCGGCGCAATGGTGGCTTTGAGAGTAGCTGGCTGGAGTTCCTGTAATCAGAGCACTTAATCGACTGAGCACCCTCGGCAATATGAGGTTTGCACTATGGCGGTTCAGTTAGGCAGAATAGCCCAGCGTTTTGCGTGATGATTGCCGCCACGTTCCGGGGTGGAGTCAGAGCAGCGGGGCGAATGCCAGCGGAGCCGAATGGAATGAAGTCAAAGTCGATTCAGATATTGGTATGGACATGTGTGGCTGGCCTGGGAGCGTTGGCCTTTGCGACCATTGCGCTGCGTCGCGGAGAGCCAATTAATGCCATGTGGCTGGTGGTAGCGGCGTTGTGCGCATACGCACTCGGATACCGGTTTTATAGCCGGTTCCTGGCGGCCAAGGTGCTGGTATTGGACAGCATGCGGGCCACGCCGGCTGAGCGAATGGAAAACGGCCGTGACTTTATGCCCACGAACAAATGGGTGGTATTTGGACATCATTTTGCCGCCATTGCTGGACCTGGACCTCTGGTAGGACCCGTACTGGCTGCACAGTTCGGCTACCTTCCGGGAACGCTTTGGATCCTTGCGGGCGCGATTTTTGCCGGCTGCGTGCAGGATTTTGTCATCCTGGTTTTTTCCGTGCGTCGCGACGGAAAGTCTCTGGGCCAGATGGCGCGCGAAGAGATTGGCAAGACCGCTGGGACAGTATCGTTTATTGCTGTACTCAGTATTCTTGTGATTCTTCTGGCCGTGGTGGCGCTGATCATTGTGAACGCGCTGAAAGATAGTCCTTGGGGCACGTTCACCATTGGCATGACGATCCCGATTGCGGTGTTGATGGGAATTTATCTGCGAAACATCCGTCCGGGACGCGTGCTCGAGGCCTCGGCGATCGGATTTGTTCTGGTGCTGCTGGCAATCGTCGGCGGCCAGTGGGTTTCACATTCGCCTGCATGGGCCGCCGCGTTCACGCTTTCCGCATCCACGCTGGCCATCCTCATCATTGTTTATGGCTTTGCCGCCTCCGCGCTTCCGGTGTGGATGCTGCTGGCTCCGCGGGATTATCTCAGCACGTTCGTCAAGCTGGGCACTGTGGCGATCCTGGCTCTGGGCATTGTGCTGGTGCGTCCCACCTTGCAAATGCCGGCGCTTACCCGATTCATTGATGGCAGCGGCCCGGTGTTTGCGGGAAATTTATTTCCTTTTGCATTCATCACTATCGCTTGCGGCGCGATCAGCGGATTTCATTCTCTGATCGCCAGTGGAACCACGCCGAAATTAATTGCGCGTGAGACGCAGACGCGGATGGTGGGCTACGGAGCGATGATCGCGGAATCGTTTGTAGGCATCATGGCGATGGTGGCGGCATGCACGCTGCAACCTGGCGCATACTTTGCGGTGAACAGCGGCGCAGGCATGGTGGGCGGAAATCCGGCAGCGGCCGTGGCAACCATTACGCAGTGGGGCTTCCCGATATCGACGGCGCAGATGGCCTCGTTGGCGTCAGCGGTCGGAGAGAAGACGTTGTTTTTTCGCACCGGCGGCGCACCTGCCTTTGCACTGGGCATGGCGAAGATTTTTTCCGACTCGCTGGGCGGCACAGCGGTGATGGCTCTGTGGTACCACTTCGCCATCATGTTTGAAGCACTGTTCATCCTGACGGTGCTGGATGCAGGGACACGCGTGGCGCGCTTCATGTTGCAGGATGCGCTGGGCCACGTATGGAAGCCGATGGGACGCACGAGTTGGTATCCGAGCATTCTGGTGACCAGCGCGATGGTGGTGGCAGCATGGGCGTGGTTTCTGTGGCAGGGAATTCGAGACCCGCTGGGGGGAATTAATTCGCTGTGGCCGCTGTTTGGAATCTGCAACCAGTTGCTGGCTACGGTGGCACTCTGCGTTGCAACCACAATCCTGGTAAAGATGGGTCGCGCACGTTTCATGTGGCTGACGCTGGCGCCGCTGGCATGGCTGATTGCCGTTACGTTTACCGCATCCTGGGCCAAGATGTTCAACGCGAATCCGCTGATTGGTTTGCTGGCGCATGCACGATTACTGGCCGCTTCACCGGCCTCGCCGGATATTGCGCGGCGGATATTCAATGATCGCCTGGACGCTGCGGTGTGCGGAGGATTGATTGTTCTGGTTACCATTATTGTGATCGAGTCAACCATGGTGTGGGTCAGCGTGATTTCAGGCCGCAAAACAGCGGAGACGCAAGAATCGCCATTTGTATCAACCAGGTACACAGCGGAAGAGATGGCATGAAGAAAAATCTGTTACGGAGCCACAGCGACACAGACACAGAGAAAAGCCAGGTCATGCTGGTGATTAGCGGCGGAGCCGCATCGCTTTGGCGGATATGCATTGCCATCTTTCGCGAGATTTTTGACGAATCAGCTTATGAACGCTTTCTGATTCTCACAAAGGCTGAACGCTCACGTAATAGCTATCGTGCATTCCTGCGCGACCGGGAATCTTCCGTTGCGCGCAAACCGAGGTGCTGCTGAAAATCAGTGACAGTACAATTCACAGATAAAACCAACACCGGCAGCCAGCTTGCCGCCTTTGTTCTTGCCGGCGGTAAGAGCTCACGCATGGGTCGGGACAAAGCTGCCCTGTTGCTCAACGGACGCACGCTGCTTCAGCATGCCCTCGCCACTCTGCGCGAGATTACCAGTGACGTCTCTATCCTTGGCTCGCCGCAAACTTACGGCGATCAAGGCGCGCCCGTAATCGCAGACATTATTCCGGATTGCGGGCCGCTGGGCGGAATTCACGCCGCATTGACCCAAACGCGGTCTGACTTCAACCTGATCATCGCCGTCGATACTCCTTTCCTTTCAGCGGACTTCCTCAAGTTTCTCTCTGCCCGCGCCATGGCTTCACGCGCGATCGTCACTACGCCGGAAATTGCCGGCTATACGCAACCGCTGTGCGCGGTTTATTCCCGGCAGTTTCTTCCCATTGCCGGGCAGGCCCTGAAATCCGGCAATTACAAAATTGTTCCGCTGTTTCCGGCGGATGGCACCCTGAAAATTCAAGATAGTGAAATGGCACAGTTTGCCTTCACGCCGGAGATGTTCGACAATTTGAATACGCCGGAAGACATGGAACGCGCGCTTCGCCGCCCACTGTCTTCCTCGCCCACTGACCATGAGTGAAAACCACGGACCGCAGGAACATCATCCTGAAGAGCGTCATCCCGAAGAGCGTCATCCTGAACATCATCCGTACATCGAGTTTCAACACGTCTTCAAGGCCTTTGACGATCACAAGGTGCTCAACGACGTAAGCTTTCCCGTCTACGCCGGTGAAACGCTGTGCATTCTCGGACGAAGCGGCGTCGGCAAATCGGTTTCACTCCATCACATCATGGGCTTCCTCAAGCCGGACTCGGGCAAGGTAATCGTCGCCTTCCAGGACATTGCCGCATGCACCGAGCACGAGATGGAACGCATTCGCAAAAAAGTCACCATGGTTTTCCAGAACGGCGCATTATTTGATTCGCTCAGCGTCGGCGAGAATGTGGCCTTCCCTCTGCGTGAACGCCATGACCTGGATGAAGCACAGATATTCCAGATTGTTGACGGCCTGCTGGACATGGTGGGCGTTAAGCCCATGCGTGATCTTCTTCCTTCCGACCTTTCCACCGGAATGAAGCGTTCCGTGGCGATTGCTCGCGCACTCTCCGCGCAGCCCGAATGCATTCTCTATGACGAACCCACCACCATGGTTGATCCGCTGATGGCCCAGCTTCTGGGCGATCTCATCCAGAAACTCAAGCAGCAACTCAAGCTCACCAGCATTGTGGTGACGCATGATATGCGCCTGGCCAAAAAGCTGGCTGACCGCGTGGTGTTCCTGCATGAAGCCCAGGCCATTTTCGTCGGCAGCGTCCCGGAGATGGTGAAGAGTGACAACCCGATCGTGCGCCAGTTCCTGGAACTCGATGAACTGATTCTGCCCAGTGCGTGATGCCTCGCCTCGCCGGTCAGTGGTTCATTTTTTCTTTCAAGGTCTTTAGATCTGCCATCATCTGCAATCGAACTTGTTCGTTTTTCTCGGCGGCAAGTGCCGCTTCGAATCGCGGGACGACGGATGGATCTCCAATTTCTGCCAGGGCATGGCTGGCAGTCCCCGGTTTTCGGGGGATTTCTTTGCTGTAACCTTTCGGGTGTTCGACCGTACGTGTGTAGCAATCATGATGACGGACATCGAAAACCTCTACGAATGCTATGCCGGCGATGTCCGCCGATTTGCGCTGTATTTATGCGGCGATGTGATGATGGCGGATGAGATCACGTCGGACACGTTTATGCGCGCGTGGATGGCGGCCGGTCGCATTCACCAGCCAACGGTGAAAAGCTATCTTTTCACGATTGCGCGAAATGCGTATATCGATTTGTTGCGACGTTCCGCGCGTCACACTCAGCTTAACGAGAATATGCCCGATACGCGGGTCAGCACGCAGACGCAAATGGAGCAGAGCGAGGAGGTGCGCGCGGTGCTTGCGGCGTTGCAGCAAATGCCCGAGATCGACCGCACGGTGCTGCTGATGCGCACGCTCGACGAAATGCCATACGAGGAAATCGCGGAGACGCTGGCAATCACGGTGGTCACCGCAAAAGTAAAGGTCCATCGTGCAAGATTGAAGCTGATGCAAACCAGGAAGGCATGGCGGGAGATCATTCCCGGCACAGGAGCAAAACTATGAACGTCACACGGCAAGTGGTCGCGGATTTGTTGCCGATTTATATCTCGGGCGAAGCCAGCGGGGATACGAGGGCGCTGGTCGAGGATTTTTTTCGTCAGGATCCAGAATTCGAGCGCATTGCGCTCAGCGCAGCAACGCCGCTCGAAACATTGCAGGCCGCCGCGCCCATCGCGGCCAGCCCGGAAAGGAAGAAACGCGACCTGGAGAGCGTCTTCCTGGGATTGCGGAGACGCAAGTGGTTGTTCGGCGTGAGCCTGTTCCTGACGCTCACACCGCTCACGTTTGATTTCACTCATGGCCATGTCGTCTCACTGATGCTTCGCCAATCGCCCTGGCACGCGGCGTTTGACTGGAGCCTGGCCGCGGTCCTCTGGTTCCTCTATTTCGTACGCATGCCCTTGCGCACGGCTTCACTGGTGTGTGCGATCTTTTTTACGCTGATCCCCATTCCCTTCGTCGCGCACTCTGTCTCCGCGGGCGGACCAGTGCTAGAGTTCGCAATTTTTTGGATTATTGCAGCATGGATCTGGTTTGGATATTTCAAGCCGCGCGCTTGTTAGGACTGTTGATCATGCCTGGGGCGAGGTGTTAACGCGCCTACGGCGCTGTCCGTTTACAGTTCCAGCTTTTGCTCTCGCCGATTGATTTCCTTTTTTGTTGCCAAGGCGGCGCGCTCAGCGATCCATGAGGTCTAGCGGCGCGTGTTAAAGGCTTAGAATACGTCACGTCTGTCCCCGGGGGTTTAGGTGGTTTCGCAGCAGCGGCGCAACTGTGTGGAACGCAGCCGCCCTCGGCTGCGCTTGATCCGAGCTTCGATGGGACGGCAACATGTCATTGCCCGCGCCCGGACAATGTGAGAACGTCCCGTATGTCCCCGGCCTTTGTCCCCGGCCTTCCAAATTTGGATTGCCTTCACTCACTTTGCAGTGTAAAGTGACAACATGAGCGATCTTCACAATGCGCTGGGTGACATCAGCAACATACGCAAGCAGATGGCACGCAGCACGCAGTTTCGCGGCTACGGTCCCGCAACACTCGCAGGTACCGGTGTAGTTGCCCTGATTGCTGCAGCAGTTCAAGCGTTCTGGCTGCCCGACCCGGCTAATCATTCCCAAGCCTATTTGAGCCTTTGGATCGGAACCGCCGTGCTCTCTTCTGCCGTTGCCGGAGTGCAAATCTATACACGCACTCGGCGGTTGCACTCTGGCCTCTCTGACGAAATGATACGAACCGCCGTCGAGCAGTTCATGCCTGCTGTTGCTGCGGGGATGCTGATTACAGCCGTCCTGGTGCATTTTGCGCCGGCGGTCCTGTGGATGCTTCCGGGCATCTGGCAGGTGATCTATAGCCTCGGCGTCTTTTCGTCGTGTCGCTTTCTGCCACGCCCGATGATTGCGGCCGGCGCCTGGTATTTGCTCACCGGATTGATCTGTCTTACGCTGGGTGATTTCCGCGCCCTGGCCCCATGGACCATGGGCGTTGCTTTTGGTATTGGTCAATTGCTTGTGGCTGGGATACTACTTTTTGCTACGCCGGACAGTGAAAATGAAGCATGAGCCGCGAGGGAGCGAAGGACGTTTTGCCTATGAAGGGCTGGATCGGGTGATCCATGAGCGCGCACGCCTCAGCATCCTGACGTGCCTCATCACCAATCCAAAGGGGCTGATCTTTAATGATTTAAAGCAGTTGTGCTCGCTTACAGACGGGAATCTTAGCCGCCACTTAAGTGTGCTGGAAGCAGAACACATGGTTGAGATCACCAAAGGACATGAGCGCAACCGTCCCCAGACATTCTGCCGGATCACCAAGGCAGGTCGCGAGCGCTTTCTTGAATATCTTTCCACGCTTGAACAGGTAGTAAAGGATGCAGCCAAGGTTTCGAAAGACGAACCCTTGCCTGGTCTGCTGCGTGGCCTTACTCCATCCAAAGCCTGACTTTTTTTCGGAGGTAACTTCATAATGCAAAGCAGCACTTCTCCATCTAATCACTTTGCAGTGCAAAGTGATTTACATGTTGCGATCATCATGGACGGCAATGGCCGGTGGGCTGAAAGGCGCGGCCTTCCTCGCATCGCGGGCCATCGAGCTGGAGCTGCAGCCGCCCGGCGAGTGGTGGAGCATGCTCTCGATCTTGGCATACGGCGTCTGACCCTATACGCGTTCTCCTCAGACAACTGGCGCAGGCCTGCTCTGGAGGTGCAGAGTATCTTCTGGTTGCTCCGTGGTTATCTGCGGCTGGAGCGCGAACGGCTCAGAAGGAACGGAGCGAGGCTCGAAGTGATCGGCCGGCGGGACCGCCTCCCAAAAAATCTGCTGCGCGAGATCGAGGCAGTAGAGACAGCCACAGCCCGGGGACGCCGCATTCACGTACGTATTGCCGTCGATTACTCCTCGCGAGACGCCATCGCGCAGGCCGCGCTTGGAATCTCCTCCACTTCGAAGAATGAGCGATCCTCCCTCACGGGCCTGCTGGGACATTTGCTGGCCGGGAATCATGACGGAACCGACGATGTCGATCTACTGATTCGGACAGGCGGTGAGCAGCGCCTCTCAGACTTTCTGTTGTGGGAATCGGCTTACGCAGAACTGATTTTTCTCGACACCATGTGGCCGGACTTCAGCGCTGTCGACCTTGAGAGCGCCCTCGAAGTGTTCAAACAAAGGGAGAGGCGCTTTGGTGGCATTCCGACACTGTCTGCACAGTGCCCCGACGTGGCGCGGCTCCCAAGACACGAACACGATACGACTTTTAACGGAAGTAAGGAGACTACGCGATGAACAAGATTCTGTTGCAGAAGGGATTTGCTATCTCGGCACTAGCTTGTGTGATCCTGATCGCCCTCTACATGGTGAGCGGCGTTATCGATGATAGACAGAAGTACCGTGACGCGGCGGTACAGTCAATTGAGGGAAGTTACGCCGGTCCGCAGATTCTCATCGGGCCAGTATTGGTACGCCCGTACACGCAGACCATTGAAACCACGGAGACCAACTACGATGGGATGAAGAAGACACGTGTGCGAAAAGAGGAACTGACCGCCATGAGCTTCCCTCGCGAGTTGAATATGCATGGCGCCATGCTGCCGAGTGAACGGCGACATGGATTGTACCGAGTAGAAGTTTACGAATTCCAGGGCCAGTTGAAGGGCCACTTCGATGTAGTGGATCCGCATACGGAAGGTACCATTGTGTGGGGCGAACCCTACTTGGCGCTTTCCGTGACCGATGTGCGCGGAATTGTTGGAAGGCCCAAGGTGCTGGTGAATGGAACAGAGGAGACGATGCTCCAGGGAGCGCCAGCCGCGACTGGATGGCAGCCTAATCTGCGGGTCCCACTCCACGGAATATCCGCCTTGAAGGGTAACGTGAATTTTGCTGTCGACTTGAACCTTGCCGGAACTGAGACGCTGAGCATGGCTCCGGTTGGGGATGCGAACTTGCTGGAAATCCGGTCGGACTGGAGGTCGCCTCTTTTTGGCGGGCAGTTCCTTCCGAGAAAGCGAGATGTGGCTAACACCGGCTTCCATGCCGTGTGGGAGGTCTCCTCGCTTGCCAGCGGGACGCAAGTACAGCTTGAGGCCAATCCGGCGAAGGCAGTCGATCTCATGAGCGTGAGCCTGACAACACTACTCGATCCATACAGTCTGAGCAATCGCGCAGTTAAGTATGGGATTCTCTTCGTCGTCCTTACCTTTGGCGGCTTCTTCATCTTTGAGTTGATGAAACAATTACCGATACACCCGATTCAATACCTGCTGGTAGGTTTCGGCCTCGCAATCTTCTTCCTCTTGCTCGTAAGTTTTTCCGAACACATGGCCTTCGGCCTTGCGTATGTGATCGCCAGTACCGGCTGCATCGGTCTGCTTACCTTTTATCTGTCGTTCGTTTTGCGAAGCACGGCGCGAGGGCTGGGATTTGGAGCAACGCTTACCAGCTTTTACGCGGCAATCTATGGATTGTTGATTTCGGAGGACAATGCGTTGATTCTCGGCTCACTCATGCTGTTCTTTGTGCTGGCTTCAGTGATGGTGTTGACGCGGAAAGTGGACTGGTATCGAGGCGCATCCCAAGAGCTGTGAGACCACCACAAGACTTCACTGTTCCTCCCATCCTCTTGTGACGATGGTGGGTTATCCTTCGGAGTAAAAGCGTGCGAACAATTACTGACGATTGTGCCATTTTACTTTTGCGGAAATATATATAAATGATGCACGTTGTAAAGAATAACTGCGATTGAGCTTTAGGCACGAGCTGATTTTATCTCCCACCCTTTCGCGGAAGCTGAAAAAACAACGGCCAGCATCCGCGAAAGGATGGGGCACCCGCTTTGAGTTTGGACAGCCCTGAAGAGCGCGTGAGATTGCGACTTTTCCAGACGCGGCGTGCCGCGTCTCTACGTCGAAATTATTCCCGCCAGAAATTCACACAGCCGAGTGCGGCTGTGACACACGTGTCTCGCCGGCCGCAAACGTTGGATGAACCAAAAACGATCGTCATCCCGAGTGGTCGGTGCGACGCGAGCGTTTTCTTCAGCTCACGAGCTGACCCGAGGGATCTTGTGCTTCGTCGTCGCAAGCAAAGCGCAAGGTCCCTCACCCACTACTCGCCAGCTGATGAAAACGCTGGCTCGTTGACGGGGTTCGGGATGACGTGACTATTTTTGTTGTCGTTGAAATTCCCTGACACGGCATTTTTATAACTGGCATCCTCGGGGTTCCTCTCTCGCCGTCGCGTTCGCTCCGCCATCGCTCGGAATGACAGAGGGGGGAATGCATCGCCGAGATCGACGACATCGCGCGACATCGCAGGAAAAGAAAAGCAGATTCCTCGCTCCGCTCGGAATGACAATCCGGTAAATATTTTGCGTCAGATAGGTACAGATAATTCCACTTATGACCGG
>Ga0209863_10000958_pt1 | contig 12204 bp, 10 predicted proteins | sample OrgsoiDNA2013046_FD_185796 | JGI IMG/M metagenome (GOLD analysis project Ga0209863, IMG submission 185796) | Permafrost soil microbial communities from the Arctic, to analyse light accelerated degradation of dissolved organic matter (DOM) -... | ecosystem: Environmental > Terrestrial > Soil >...
TTCCCCAACCTTCAGTCGCACATTTTTCAGAATCTCCGCCTTGTCCCCGACCGCAATCGCGAAATAAAGTTCGTCGCGCGCCTCATCCACCATCAACAACGACCACGTATCCGGACGGAAGTATTCCGCCATCTTGTCCATGATGGTCTGCAGAATGGAGTCGAGGTCCAGCGACGACGTGAGCGCCTTCGCCACGTCGTGAAAAATCGTCAGCTCCTGGCTGTGGCGCGTCAATTGAGTGCCGGCCTCAGGCATGCAGAAATTCCTGGTTCCTCGCTAGTCCTACGGTAAACGGGTGGCAGTTGAAAAATTATATTCGGCCCCTTGATATAGGGGCAATGAACGTTGGTAACCGGTACCCCTAAAGCCAACCAGATGAATGGTTTCCGATCCAATCCACAGCGGGTGCCCCATGTCTCGCGTTTTTGGCGAGACGTGGGGATTTTGACTTCCGAAACCGATCAGCAACTGCTCGGCGAAAAGCGTATTCTTAATCTCGATGAACATGAACCCACGAATCCTTCAAATCCTTCTTCCCTTCGCTCTCATACTCCCTACCCTAGCCTTCTCCCAAACCTCCAACCCCGACCCCCACACCGTCCCCGTCCTCGATGGCGGCGCTGGCCCCTGCTCCGCCGACTTCATCATCACCGACGCCGCCGGCGCCCCCGTCTATGCCGCAAAAATAAAAGTCCACATCGCCTACCGCTTCGGCAGCTTTCACAAACTCGATCTCGAACTCAGCACCAACGCCGACGGCAAGGCCCGCCTCGCCGGTCTCCCCAATCGCGTCAAGCGCGGACTGACCTTCCAGGCTTCCGAAGGCGGCCGCACCGGCGAGTCCTTCGTCGACCCCTCCACCACCTGCAACGCCACCCTAACCATCCCCCTGCAAAAGAAAACTCAATAGCTACGCCTAGCCGGAAACATGAATATGTGGGGACAGCCGCCCCCGGCTGTCCAGCGAGCGCAGCTCGCTCAGCCCGCGCCACCGCTCCAAGTACGATTGCAACTCCCTCCCATTGACAACATCCGCCGTTTCATTCGAGAATCCCGTAACGTTTCTCAGTAGCCCCCCTTCGTCATCATCCGTTCCTGACTTCACTCGATGCCGGACCAACCGACTTTTCGATAGGAGAACGTCTCATGAACCGCGCCCTCTGCTTGGGGATCATCGCAGCCCTGTGCTTCCCGTCCGCCTTCGCTCAACAATCCTCCACCGTAACCTCAACCAACGCCGCCGTCCCCACCCTGATCAATTTCAGCGGCACCCTCTCTGACCTCAACGGCAAGCCCCTCACCGGCACCGTCGGCGTCACTTTCTATCTCTATAAAGAAGACCAGGGCGGCGCACCGCTCTGGCTCGAAACGCAAAACGTCCAAGCCGACCGCACCGGCCACTACAACGTGATGCTCGGATCCACTCGCAGCACCGGACTCCCCGCCGACATCTTCGTCGCCGGCCAGGCCCGCTGGCTCTGCGTCCAGGCCCAGGGACAAAAGGAACTCCCCCGCGTGATGCTCCTCAGCGTCCCCTACGCCCTCAAAGCCGGTGACGCCCAAACCATCGGCGGACTGCCGCCCTCGGCCTTCGTCTTAGCCGCACCAGTCAACACAGCAGCCGCCACTTCCTCCACCGATTCCGCCGGCACCGTTCCACCACCCGCAACCATCACCGGCAGCGGCACCGCCGGATTCCTGCCTGACTTCACCGGCGCCGCCACCATCGGCAATTCGGCGGTCTTCCAGTCCGGCGCGTCGCCCACCGCCAAAATCGGCATCAACACCAATGCCCCCACCACCACTCTCGACATACATGGCGGCGAAGTAGTGCGCGGCGTATTCACCCTTCCCGCGACTGGAACCGCCACTGCCAGCGCCGGCAAATCTTCACAACCGGAAAGCTTCGTCGCATCCTCCTTCAGCAGTTCAACCACCTCAGCCGTAAATCAAACCTTCCACTGGCAAGCCGAACCCTCCAACAACAACACCGCCAATCCAAGCGCCACCCTGAACCTTCTCTACGGACTCGGCACCGCCGCCCCCTCTGAAACCGGACTCCGCATCGGCCCCAAAGGCATCATCGCCTTCGCCTCCGGTCAAACTTTTCCCGGCAACGGCACCATCACCGGCGTGACCGCCGGCACCGACCTCACCGGAGGCGGCACCACCGGCACCGTCACCCTCAATCTCGACACCACGAAAGTGCCGCGACTCGCCGCCGCCAATACATTTACCGCCAATCAAACCGTGAACGGCACCGTGACCGCCACGTCCTTCGCTGGCAACGGTGCGTCCCTCACCAACGTCAACGCCGCCAAGCTCGGTGGCCTGGTCCCGGGCTCTTACGCCCAACTGGCCGCCAGCAACACGTTCACCGGCTCGGAGCAGCGCTTCAACAACAGCGTGATCGTCGGCCCGATTACTTCATTCACTGAGGGCGAATTGGCAGCGGGCGCTTCGTCCACCAGCAATCCCGGCATGGGAGCAGTCGGTTTCACCGTGGCGAGCGGTTCAAGCCAGGACGGTGGCGACGGTATCGTCACCTTCGGCGGCAGCGGTGACACAACGACCATCTTCAACACGGGCGGTGCCGGAATTTCCGCTGAAGGCGGCGGCGGCTTCAACGGCGGCAGCGCCGTCGTTGGTCTCGGCGGCGGTGGCGGTCCCTGCTGCATCGGCTCGACTGACGGCGATGGCGGCTTCTTCGAGGGCGGATCGAACTCCCTCAGCGACGGCGACGCCGTCTTCGGCTTGACCGGCAGCGGTTTCGCCGGAAACTTCGAGGGCAGCATCAACGTCAGCGGCACAATCTTCGCCGGCACAAAAGATTTCAAAATCGACCACCCCCTCGATCCCGCCAACAAATACCTTCTGCACGCTTCGGTGGAATCGTCAGAGATGATGAACATCTACAGCGGCAACGTCACGACTGACGCGCAAGGTGAAGCCACCGTGCGACTGCCCGACTGGTTCGAAGTCGTCAACACCGATTTCCGCTACCAGTTGACGGTGATCGGCCAATTCGCCCAGGCCATCGTCGGCCGCAAAATCGCGAACCACGAATTCGCCGTTCGCACCAACGCCCCCAATGTAGAAGTCTCGTGGCAAGTAACAGCCGTGCGCCACGACCGTTTTGCCCAAGCCAACCCGCTGGTGGTCGAACAGGAAAAGGAAACCAGAGCCCGTGGTTTCTACATCCATCCCGAACTCTACGGCGCCCCTGCGGAAAAGCAGATCGAATGGTCTCGCCATCCCCAGATGATGAAGCGAAGCGCCGACCTGCGCGCGATCCGGCAAAAGAACATCCGAGCGGCGACGCAACCACTTACCTCCAAGTAAACTGCGGGTGCCCCACTTCTCACTGCCTTTGGGAGAAGTGGGGATTTTTTCAGACTGCCCACTATCCCCTGTCCCCTGACCACCTGCTTCTCGCAAGCCCCTTGGTTACCTCCGTCTAGTCCCGATGGCTAGTAGCGCTCTCCCCCCTCTTGTCCTATGATGTTTTCGTTATCGGGGGTAAAGGCCACTTCACCCCGCGGGGAAGCGTTGGGCGAGTTCGGAGAAAAATTTCGCAAAGAGCGCGAGAAGAAAAATTTCTCGCTCGATGCCGTTGCCTGCGTCACGAAGATCGGCGTGCGCATGCTCCGCGCCATCGAAGAGGAAGACTTCGACCGTCTGCCCGGGGGCGTCTTCAACAAAGGCTTCATCCGCACCTACGCCAAGCACCTCGGCATGAACGACGAAAAAGCGGTCGCCGACTACCTCGCCTGCATGCGAAAAACTCAAGTCGGTGCAGACGCTCCTGCGGAGGCGGCGACGGCAACGCCGGCACGCACCTCGCCAGAAAAGCGCGCCTCATCCGCGTCGAAAAAGAAATCCCCAACTCAGCCCGTTTCGAAGTCGCAGACGCAGACCGCAACCCAGGTCGAGGAATTGCCAGACCTGCAATTGCCCCGCGCCGAACACGTCCGCCCGCCAAGAAAAAAATATCTCGACGACCGCGACAACAGAACCTCCTGGGGACTCGTCGCCGCCTCCACACTCGTCGTCGTCCTGGCCCTGTTCCTGTGGAATCGCCACTCGCGCAACGCCCGCGCAGAAGCCTCCGCGCCGCAGAAGCCAGCGCCGTCGGCGCAGTCAACCCCCGCAACATCTCCGGCGCCTGCGTCCTATCAATCCGCAAGCGCACACTCTAACCAGGCCGTCGCGGCGCGCTCTACTTCGGGTACGCAGCCATCTTTTGTCGTCCCGTCTCCGACGGCACTTCGTTCGACAGCCGCGAAACCGGTTGCAACCAGCAATCCAACTGACGGAGCACAAAACGCAGTTGCACCCGCGGATTCCGCATCCCCCGCGCCGCTCACCCTGATCATCCGCGCCTCGGAAAATTCCTGGATCTCCGTCCGCGTCGACGGCCAGGAAGTCACCCAGGAAACCCTCATCGCCCCCGCCCACACCTCGGTCCGCGCCACCCGCGAAATCACCGTAAAAACCGGCAACGCCGCAGGCATCAATTTCCTCTGGAACGGCAAAGAAATCCCCGCCCAAGGCGCCGAAGCCGAAGTCCGCACCCTGATCTTCGACGCAGACGGCGTCCACACCAACACACCAACTCCGCCACCTGCGCAGAACCAATAGGCAGAACCAATAGAAAGATTAGAAGAAATAATTTTGGGAGTGGAACAGGACTGTGGAACCAAGCGGGTGCCCCATTTCTCGCGCGTTCTTTGCGCGAGAAGTGGGGACTTCCACAGGTGATTCCGTCGCGGTGGCGTAAGCCACAAAAGCGCATCTCGCGTAGCAGCCCAAACGCAAAAAATCCCGCGCCCCGCGCGGGATCTCTCACTCTAAATTTCCTGGTGCCATCGAAGGGACTCGAACCCCCACACCCTTGCGAGTACATGGACCTGAACCATGCGCGTCTGCCAATTCCGCCACGATGGCAAGTGGACTTACATTGCAGCGGCGGCCCAAAAGGCCGCCGTGTCAGGAAGACCAACTCCTCTATTCTACAGAGCGACCGCCAACTGTCAAACTTCCGCGCCTAACGCCTGATGCCTGCCCTACTCCAGCGTCGCCGTCATCGTAATCTTCGCGTTCAGCACCTTCGACACCGGACATCCCTTCTCCGCCGCCTCCGCGCACTTCTGAAACGTCGCCGCATCCGCTCCCGGCACCTTCGCCGCCACATCAATTTGGCTCGCCGTAATCGTCCATCCTGAATCCAGTTTGTCCAGCGACAGCGTAACCGTCGTCGAAATACTCTCCGCCGTCAGATTCGCTCCGCCCAACTGACCCGACAGCGCCATCGAAAAACATCCCGCATGCGCCGCCGCAATCAACTCCTCGGGATTGGTCCCCGGAGCATTCTCAAATCGCGTCGAAAACGAATATTGTGTGTTGTTCAGCACCCCGCCCGGAGCCGAAATCGTCCCCTTCCCGTCCTTCAGCCCGCCCTTCCAAACCGCGCTCGCCTTGCGTTGCATAGTCGTCTCCTGAATTTATGATTTCCAAAACGTGTTACTAGATTGTAGACGGAATCCCGCGGATCTGTCGGAAGAGGAAATGCAGAGCATCAGGGTTTGATCTTGATCTTACTGAGGGCTGAAAGCTGATAGCTACCTCAGTAAAAATCCGAGCAGCTCAAAAAGAACCCACACATCGGACACTTCAACTTACACCGGCTCTCGCGCAATTTCGACGAGCAGTTCGGACAATACTGCCCCGGATCGGCCGTAATTCGATCCGCCACCGTCACTCCCGCCCCAGAGCTTGGACCAACTCCGCGCTCACTTGAAACCTTCGCAGTACCCCGCATCTCGTTCATGCCCGCCGACAATATCGTGCTCGTCCGCGCGGGGGCAAGTCTCAATTTCGCTTCCTTGCAAAACGAAACCCCTAGCGTGCCCCATCCTTGTCGCCGTTTTTTGGCGAGACAGGGTGGGGACTTTTGATTCTCCTACCCCGAAACTACGCCGCCCGATCCCCCATCACCTGCGCCGTCCGGCTCCAGCACTCCGCCATGATCAGCCACGCTCCCAGCCGCTTCCATACCTTCACATACTTTCCGCGCTCCGGCAGCTTCGTCCCATCCGCCTGCCTCGCGATCACCGTGAACCGCCCCAACTCCATCGCCATGTCCCCGGAGTGATCCACCCGCGTCGTTTCCAGCCGCAAGTCGCTGTATCCCGCCTCACCCATCTGCCGCAGCAACCGCTCCACCGGCTTCGGCCCACAGGCCGACTCCCGCTGCGGCGCCATCAACACGCCGTCCGCGGCAAAGAACGCAGCCGCCTGGTCATAATTTCCTGTGTTGAACGACATCGCGAAGTCCTGCGAGAGGTCGCGGAGTTGAGACTCCACATCCCGGAACGGACGAGAGTCCGCCTGGGCATTCGAATAGGGCCGGTACATCTACAACCTCCTGGGGGAAGGCACGCGGTGTACCTCGCCACGGCCAGGAGGCAAAGTTCACCGGAAAAAGCTCGCCCATTCTAGCGCAAAAGGGCGCGCGAAAAGTGAAAAGTGAAAAGTTTTCCTGGCGACTCCGCAAAATGCGGTCGATGCAAATATCAGCTCGCCGCCCGTCGCTCGAAACTCTTACCTCTCAAATATGGCGGATCGGCTGGGCAGCCGAAATATGCCAGAGTCGCCACTCAGCACAGTCACTGGAGGCTTCGGGGCCTCCACTGTTGCGACACCGCTGTTTCGCTCGGCGATCTGGCGTTTCACCCGATCCATGAGCACGATCAACTTCTTTGACTCATGGTCTCTCTCTGCCTGCTTGCACATCTTCTGAAAATCCTGCGGAGCTGGAACCACACGATTCGTCATGGGGAGATTGTTCCTCGTCACGGAGAAGCCATAGCCTACCCGATCCAAGCCATCTTGCCAACCCCTCCCCAAAAAATGTGCGGCCCAAAAAGGTTGCCCTAAAACTTGTGCATTCTCCAAAGAAACGTAGGAAATCGGGGAAGAAAACTTGTGGGGAAAGAAAAACCGGTGGCAGAAAAAAAAGAAAAAATGTGGGGACTCGAAAATGTAGGACAGGGAAAATGTCGGGACAGACGCCCCCGGCTGTCCCTCGCGCGCCAGCGCGAGTCTCCGTGCCCTCGATCCTCTTTCCTCGCACTGCCAGCCTGTACATCCGACTCAGAACTCAGGACTCACCACTCGGAACCCGCCCCCCGTTACCTCCGGAAGTACATGCACTTAATGGCCGTTGAGACATTGCCCAGATTCGAGGAGAATCGTGCCAAGGCCGAGTCCGTTTGCGGGGGAGAGTGTGCACCATCGTCCAACTCTGACTATCGTTCTGTTCCTTGCCGCCAACGCGTCGCTTGCAGCCGCGCGCGATCTCGCGGTCGTCTCCAACAAAGCCAACGCCCTGTCGGCGATCACGATGCCCGACCTGGTCAAGGTCTGCAAAGGCCAGACCAACCGCTGGCCTGACGCCAAGCCCGTCACCTTTATCATGCGCTCCCCGAACGAGCCGGAAATGAAGCTGTTCCTCGAAAGGGTCTACGAACTCCCCGAGCCTCAAGTCAAAGATCTGATCAACTCCGCCAATCACGGACGCACCAACCACCCAGCCATCATCGTCGCCGACTCCGACGAAGATCTGGTCAACAAAGTCGCATCCATTCCCGGCGCCGTCGGCATAGTCGACGTCTACGCCATCAACAGCAGCGTCGCTGTCATAAAGCTCGCCGGCAAACTGCCCCTCGAGCCCGGATATTTATTACACGGCAACTAGGAGGATCGAGCAGTCGTGCCGAGAACTATTAGGACCGTTTCGGTGAAAACTTTGGACAGTTTTGTTGAGAACTTGATTTTGGGTGGCGCAGCGCTTTCAGCGCTGCGATGAGTGTCCGGTTGTCGGGGTGGGCTTCAGCTCCAGAGCTACCTATCACAGAAGAGCAAGTCTGTGAAAAAGAACCAGCATCGGCTCCATGTCCTCAGAAGAAAAATCCCGCGCTGCCGCAGCCGCTTCTGATGGAAGCGCAGCCCCCGCCGCCCCCACAGGCAAGTTTACCTTCACCCGCCGCTTCCCCCGTTTTCCCATCGACGTCCGCCTGCAGGTAAAAATGTTTCAGGACGGCGAGTTCCGCACCTGCTGGGGCCGCTCCACCGAAATGGGCCAGGACGGCATCGGCGCCACCCTCACCGGCAGCCTGGAGAACGGCGAAATCGTCACCCTCGAAGTCCCCCTCCCCCTCACCCCCTATCCCATCAAAGTCCGCGCCATTGTCCGCTACTGCCAGGGCCTCCGCTACGGCTTCGAATTCCTCACCCTGAATACCTCCCAACGCGACACCATCCGCCGCGTCTGCGACTACCTCGCCACCAAGGCGTAGCCCCGGCGCCACGCCCGCTGTCACTCGATTGCAGATTTCAGATTGTAGATTTCAGATTTCAGATTTCAGATCGTAGATGTCGGCCTCTTGAAAGCGCTGTCCGAGGGCTCTTAAATCTGCAATCTAAAATCTACAATCTAAAATCGCTCCCTCCACGTCCAACATCTCCCCGCGCTATAATCGCCTTCGCGAATCGCCTGCATCGAAATGCCGCTTTCTGTCATCTCAACAGCTATACATTTGGAGGATCAATCATGGCTCACGAACTACCAGCTCTCCCCTACGCCTACGACGCCCTCGAACCCGTCATCGACAAGCAGACGATGACCATTCATCACGATCTGCACCACGGCGCCTACGTGAAAAACCTTAACGCCGCCCTCGAAAAGCATCCCGAACTCGCCGGCAAATCCGCCGAAGATCTAATCCGCGACCTCAACGCCATCCCCGAAGACATCCGCGGCGCCGTCCGCAACAATGCCGGCGGACACGTCAACCACACCATGTTCTGGAAGATCATGAAGCCCAAGGGCGGCGGCGATCCCACCGGCCCCATCGCCGAAGCGATCACCAAAACCTTCGGCGCCTTCGCCGACTTCAAAACCAAATTCAACGACGCCGGCGTCAAGCAATTCGGCAGCGGATGGGTCTGGCTCGCCGGCAAATCTGGCGGCGACGTGCAAATCATGAGCACGCCCAATCAAGACAGCCCAATCTCGCAGGGCCTCTACCCCATCTTCGGCAACGACGTCTGGGAGCACGCCTACTACCTGAAATACAACAACCGCCGTCCCGAATATCTGGCCGCCTGGTGGAACGCCATCAACTGGGACGAAATCAACCAGCGTTACGCCACCTTCAAATCCGGTAAGACCGTCGCCGAACCAGCCTTGGCCCACCGCTAGAGCGCACGATAGATAGAAGCGGGCGCCCCACCCTTGTCGCGCATTTCGCGACAGGGTGGGGTTCTTGACTTTCGCCGTTCCACTTCCCCGGAACCACCCCGACCCATCCTCCGTCTCCAGTAAGTCCCGCCGCTTCCGCTGACGCACTCCACCGCCCCGCACGAATTCGAAAAACGGATTCTAGATTGGTTCGCTCCGCGCTAACTTTTCTCAGTGTCCTCGGTGTCCTCCGTGGTTTGTTTTGCTTTTTCTCGCCGCCCCCTTTCTGCATTTCCTGTGCACCTCCTGTGGACAACTCATCGCGCCGCCCCTCGAGAATTAGCCAGCAAACTGGAAATCCCCCTGTGTCCCCCGTGTCCCCTGTGGTTAAGCTCTTGCCGTCACCCACGAAGCCGATCGCGTTCCACTGCCAAACTCGCCCCCACTTTTTTCCTCAACTGCACCAAAAATACTGAATTGACCCGCGCCTCTTTCGCTCGTACAGTCACCTTCGCTCTCCCAAGAAACTTCGTCACCAATCGCAAACGCTCGGGTCGCGCCACATGAAATCAGAAGACTGGAAAACATACCGCACACGCTTCCTCGTCAAAGCCAAACAACTCAGTTCAGCCCTCAGCTTCGTCGATTCACTCGGCCGCCAACACTGCGGCCGCAGAGGCGACTACCTCGTCGAATCCTCCGACGGGGTAATCAGCATCGCCCCCCGGCAGATTTTCGAGGACATCTACGTCACGATGCCCTTGAACCACACAACAGCGCTCGCCCCGTCGCCCTACACCTCGCACCGCAAACTCCCCCAACCCTGTCGCGACCGCCGCGCCACCCCTTCCACCGCCAGGTACATGTGAAGTCCTTGATCGAAGAGGTAAATGGTCCCGGAGGGACGCCTGACAATAGCCCAGCGCTTTTAGCGCCGGGTCAACCAAGCGAATCGAATCTCGTCCCGGAGGGACGACTGAACCGTCGGCTCTCTCGATTTTCAAAACTGGATCGAAGGCCAAAACCGATTAAAGGGGTCCCAAATTGGGAATCAGCTCTTTACCCAACATCCACCGCAGCCCTCTGTTTTCCTCAATGTGGAAAACCCGGCCCCAACCCCGCACCAAGCCCGTCATTGCTAGGGATACAACCTGTAGTGTTTCCCTCTTGACAGGTACAATCTGCGGGAGTAAGTTTGCAATCCCAAGGCATGAAATTCCTTCCCACGGGAATGGGCTGGAATCGCAGCAAAAGTAGAAGAAAAACGATGCGGTACGGCGCCAAGCCAGAGGTGACTTGCCGCCCGCCCGCAGCGAGGCTCAGGCGCCTCGGCTTTCAGATCCGTAAGCCCGGCGCCCGAAACCTTAACCCAGGGGAAGTAAAGCCTTCAGGCCCTCCGAAGCCGAATCCCGGACGCCCGAAGCCGATGGCAGTGCGGTGGCCGTGCCCCGACCCCTCTCCCGGGGCGCGACGACAACAGAATAATTAGATGTGGAAAGCAGATGGATGTGCCTGTGCGTCCGCCAGACGAGGAAACTCCTCATCCGGGACGGCAGGAAGAATTCAGGAGCCCTACATGGAAGCTTTAACTCGCCTCGTTACCGAGTCCCTGGTCCGCCACGGTTTTGACCGCCCCCTCGACTACCGCCGCCTCCACTGGTCCCGCTGGTTCCGCTGCGAGTCCGTCCACAGCCTCCTCTTCGTCCCCAGCAAGCCCGGCGTCTTCGCCCTAGCCGAAGAAATCTCCCCAACTCAGGTAGCGGCGGACGCATTCGTCCGCCCAGACGAAAGCATCACAAACCGGGAAGGGCACGACTTTAGTCGTGCCGAAAGATCCGCCCACGATCCCGCGGCTTTAGCCGCTGAGGGCAGCGCCCGACGCATGCTAGCCGTCACCCAATTCTTCGAAGACGACGACATGGCCTTCGTCCTCGACCGCATGCTCAGCCGCGAGAATCCCCTGCGCACCCGCCTCCTCTCCGGCCGCTACTTCATCCGCTTCGTAGTAATCGACGATCCCACCCAGCGCCGCAGCATCTGCGCCGCCCTCAATCAATGGATGGCCAACTCCGCCGAAAAAGCCACCGGCATCGGCCCCCACTTCGCCACCTCCCTGGAACTAACGCCCAGCACCGAACATGTGGCGCGGACGCCCTCGCCCGCGTCTGCTGGCAGCACCAGTGCCCATGTGGAGACAGCCGCCTCGGCTGTCCCGCGAAGCGAAGCGAGCGGCTCGGGCACACTCCTGGGTTTTTCCGACCTAACCTCGATCCCGACGTCTCCGCATCTAGACTCCGGAGCCGCCTCCAACATTCACTGTCCATCCCCACTTCCCTCCGGTTTCTAACCGAAGGGAACGGTGCAAATGCAGCGCAGTCGCGCCGCGTCAGTTTTCCGTCCCGGAGGGACGACCGACAATAGCCCGCCGGTTCCACTGGCGGGAAAGTTGCGAATCGATGTTCCGCGTCCCGTAGGGACGCCTGAAACTGAGATATATGCCCCGAACGGGCAAGACACGCTCTTTGCAGAACCCAAGCTCCACCCCGATTCCCGCCCCCGGCCCCGAATCGGCGCACCAGACACTAGAATCTAATTAACGGAGACCCCTCGATGGCAGAAATGAAAACCGTAACGGCAACCGAAACAACGTCCGCAGCCCCCGCAATCCCGCAGAAGAAGAAATCCCCCGGCCTAGCCTTCCGCCGCTTCTTCACCAAGCCCACCGTCTCCCCCTACGACGAGGTCGAATGGGACCTCCGCCTCGCTCAGATCACCGACTCCCAAGGCGGGATCATCTTCGAGCAAAAGGACGTCGAAGTCCCCAAAGACTGGTCCATGACCGCCACCAACATCGTGGCCAGCAAATATCTGCACGGCAAGATCGGCACTCCCGAGCGCGAAAAAGGAGTCCGCCAGCTCGTCGGCCGCGTCGCCGAAACCATCCGCGACTGGGGCATGGC
>Ga0209863_10000959_pt1 | contig 12187 bp, 8 predicted proteins | sample OrgsoiDNA2013046_FD_185796 | JGI IMG/M metagenome (GOLD analysis project Ga0209863, IMG submission 185796) | Permafrost soil microbial communities from the Arctic, to analyse light accelerated degradation of dissolved organic matter (DOM) -... | ecosystem: Environmental > Terrestrial > Soil >...
TCTGCCCGAGTGACCTTCCGCGACAAGAAGCGACCGGGAAAAATGCAACAACGGCAAGAACATCTACGCCTGCATGTGGGTCGGAACCCGGATGCTCCCTGCGGCCGTCCCCCGTTCCCGCCTTGTTTGCCCTACACTCAAGCCGCGAGGCCAAGTCATGAACCGACATTCATCTCTGATGACCGTGCTTGGCACCGTCGGCGTTGCCACTTCCTGTTCCAGCACGGGCGCCGCGACCGACTCGGGCTTTGTGCAGTCCTGCAATGCCATCCAATCCCTGGACCTCGGCGCCGGGACGACAATCGCGCTGGCCAAGGCCTTCAGAAAGGGAGATCCTCTGTCGATTGGTCCGGCCAACGGGAAGCCCTTGGCGCCCGCCGATCTCTGCTTCGTGAAAGTCGTCGTCGGTCCAGGCAACCCCGGCGCCGCGGATGCGCCGTCCACGTCGATGGGCATCGGGATCGAGATCTGGTTGCCGACGCCCGAAAACTGGAACGAGCGCTATCAGGCATTGGGCGGCGGGGGCTGGCAGGGCGGTCCCGGGTACACGTCGTTGACGGAAATCGGATCCCTCTCCCCGGTTACAGACAACGACCCGCCAACCTGGGCGAAGGAGGGGTTCGTAACGTCGGCGACCGACACCGGACACAGCGTCACCGATGGTTCATTCGCAATGAATCCCGACGGCAGCCTCAACGAGACATTGCTCGTTGACTTCGGGGACCGGGCGGTGCACGAGATGGCCCTCGCGACCAAGGCGCTCATGATTGCCTTTTATGGCCGGAGCGCCAAGCACAGCTACTTTGCCGGCTGTTCGCAGGGTGGGCGCCAGGGCCTCGCGGAGGTGCAGCGTCACCCCGATGACTTCGACGGCGTGCTCTCGGGCGCGCCCGCCGTCGACATGGACATCCTCGGAATCGCCGACCTTTGGCCGCAGATCGCCATGCAACAGGACCTCGGGGGTCCGATGGCGCGCACCAAGCTGCTCGCGGTGACCGCGGCGGCGAACGCCGCCTGCGGCACGGCCCTCACCGGACGGGCTGACGGATACATCAGCGATCCGTCGATGTGCGCCTACGATCCGACGAGGGATGCCGCCGTGCTGTGTGTCCCGGATGGAGGCGCGAACGCCACGCCGTCGTGTTTGACAAAGGTCGAGGCGAGCGCGGCCAACAAGATCTGGTATGGCCCGACGGTGGACGGCACCGTGCCGCCGCCCTCTGTGGACAACGGCTTCGCCCCGGTCGGCGTCCTGGCCTCGAAACAGCTCTGGTTCGGCCTCTCGCGTGGGACCGCGATCGCCGGCCAGCCGATCTGGGGCGGCCTGGGCGAGCACGGCCCTTTCTCCACCGCAGCCGACGTGCTTGCGCTGGCCCTGGGTGATCCAGCCTTCGCGGAGCCGGGCTTCGTCAACGCGTCGGGCAGCGGCAGCAGTCTCTGGCGTACCGTCGGGTACGCCGGACCGACCTCGATTCCGGTCGCGTTCTCGACGTCACAGCAGCGACTCGGCGAGCTGCTGGCCACCGCGAGCCCGGACATCACGGCCTTTCGCGACCGGGGCGGCAAGCTCGTGATCTGGCACGGGACCGCTGACACGCTGTTGTTCCCCCAGGCTTCGATCCACTACTACGAGAGCGTCGTCGCGCGCCTGGGTGGCTACGCCGCAGCACAGACGGTCGCGCGCTTCTACCTCGGCCCCGGGCTCGACCATTGCGCCGCGCTGGTGCCCGGCACAAATCCGCCGGTGCCCGATGGCGAGGGGAGTCCCAAGCCCGCGCTCGTCAATGCGCTCGTGGCTTGGGTGGAAACCGGCGAGCCGCCCGACCAACTGGCCGCGGTGTCGGCTCCCGGCGTGACGCCGGTGCGCAGGCGACCATGGTGCCTCTATCCAAAGCGACTCAAGTACGTCAGCGGTGACCCCGACACAGGTGAGTTCACTTGCGAATGACGAACCCGCGACGGGGCGTGTCTTGAGGTTCGGAGCGCTCGGGCTGGTCGCCGAACGGCGCAGCGTCGATGAGGGTGTCGGGCCGTTGATCGCCTCTAGCATCTCCTCATACCTCGGACGGTGATTCTCATGGTACCCGCGTCAGGACCGGGCTGCGCCTGTTGCCTTCATAGGCCGATTCCGGCCGTGTCGTTCGAGATCACGGGAGGGGAGGTCCCTGCTTGAATTTCCCATGCTCGAGGAGTGCGCGCACCGTGCTACGTTGGCGCCGGCGTCAACCGCTCGATTTCAAAGGAGGCACCCATGGCCATAAGCGTGTACTTCCCCGAGGCGAATTTCACGGCGAAGCTGTATACCGAGGTGGTGAATCGCCTCGTCAAGGCCGGGGCGGGAATGCCCAAGGGCAGGCTCTACCACGCGAGCTTCGGGAGCAGCGACAACCTCCAGATCTTCGATGTGTGGGAGTCGCAAGAGGCGTTCGCAAAGTTCGGCGAGACGCTGCTCCCGATCATGGGCGAGCTTGGCTACAAGCCGCCCACGCCGATGTTCGCGCCGGTGCACAACATCATCGTCGGGGGGTAGTGCCGTCCAGACGATCAATACCTCCACGCGTTGCGCTGAACGACCGACGGGCACGTCGACGTACACGACGCCCCGGTCGTCGCTTTCGTAGATCTTCTTGGCCGTCTTCATGATGAGAGGCGCACCACCGGGCCGCGTCCATAGTCCCCTGCCGTCGTCGCAGCGATGCATGCGAGCGGCCTCCGTCGGCTGATTTTCATCAGCGCGATGGGCCTCTACGGCGAAGTGCCTGGCGAGCTGTCCAGGAGCGTCCCCGACCCGTGCCACGACTCGGCGGCCGTGATCGAGGCCTCCGAGCTCGACCCGGCCTCCGATATGTGATCGAATTGGCCGGTCTTCGATGCCCGTCACCTGGCCCCATCTGGCGTGGACGGTGATGCCCGTTGATCCGGTCGGCGTGTGGGCATTGAGGGCGACGGCACCGCGACAGACCTGTCTCGGGAGCCGGCGGATCCAAGTGGTCGCAGCATTGTGCCCCGCAAACGCAGCGGTCTCCGCGCGGTATGGGCGTTGCATTGAGAGCCGTGGAACCATCATGACTAGCAAGCCCTCGCTCCGAGTTGCCTTTCTGCTTCCCATTCTAGCCAGCTTTGCCCTGGCCTCGTGCAGCGCGAGTTCCGGCAACACCCCAGGAACGACCGGTAGTGGTGGTCGAGGCCCCGGCGGCACAAGCACCGGCGGCACCAACGCCTCGGGGCAGGTGGGCGGCGCGAGTAATGACGCGAACAGCGAATCCCCCGATGCGGCGCTAGGTGATGTGTCTGTTACGATTTCTCCGTCCGGATCGGCCGCATGTGCTGCAATCGGCGGGCTATGCATGACGAGCCTTGACTGCGCGAATGGCGACAACATCGCTTGCGATCCCGGGGCAGGAACGTGTTGCTTGGACCAAGCGATTTGCCCCGGAGGTGGCCCCAAGGTCATTGCAGGGTCAGATTACGACCAGTCCTGTACGACCGATTCCGACTGTCTCGAGATATCGGGCGGCGACGCTTGCTACGTATGCATCATTTCCTGCCGAACCGAGCCGGTCGCCATCAAGCGCAGCTCCTACCCGCGGTATATGGCCGACATTTCCAGGACGCTGGCGGCTGCCCAAATGGGGGTGGGCTGTGGGTGTCCCGAGAGTCGTCCGAGGGCAGGTCCGTCTTGTCGCGGCGGCAAATGCACGACCAACCTATCCCCGCCCGACGCCGCCACCGAGTAGTCCGTGGACTTGGGCCTCGCAGCGATGTTGCCCCTCGTGGTGCCGGTGCCGGTGCCGGTGCTGCTCCGTTCTTCGGACGCAGGCGAGGGTGCTGGTGGGTTGTCAGGGCAAGCGAGACGCGGCCAAGATAGCTATAGCTGGTCTTCCGGAGACCAGGGCCAGGTTTGACCGCGTGGCGGATCTGGTCGACGGTTTCGAGACCCCCTGGCTCCCGGGCCGACCATGATTCCCACAAAACCAAATGACTACAACCAGTGCCGGGGACGGGGCTTGAACCCGTAAGCCCTTGCGGGCAGCGGATTTTAAGTCCGCCGCGTTTACCATTTCGCCACCCCGGCTAGTTGCATCTACTTATGAAGTGTAGTGGCACCCTCGTCGAGCTGCGCACTGTAGCGCGCGGGGTGAGCCTGTCGGGCGTGGCGTGGTGAGAACGCCACGCGCGCGCTCAGGGCGCCGGCAACTCGAACGAGAACTTCGAGCCGCGTCCCGGCTCGCCCTCGGCCCAGATCCGCCCGCCGTGACGTTCGATGATGCGGTGGACGCCCGCCAGGCCGATGCCGGTGCCCTCGAACTCGGTGGCCTTGTGCAGGCGCTCGAACGGCGCGAACAGACGGTGGGCGTCCTTCATGTCGAACCCGGCGCCGTTGTCGCGGATGAAGAATTCCAGTCGCCCTTCCACCTCGGCCGCGCCGACCTCGATGCGCGCGCGCTCGACGCGCGACGAGTACTTCCACGCGTTGCCCAGCAGGTTCTCGAGCGCGGTCCGCATCATGCTCGCGTCGCCGAAGCAGCGCAGCCCCGGCTGCACGTCCACGCTGACGTCGCGGTCCGGGGAGGCGCGACGCAGCTGCGCGATCACGTCGTTGCACAGCGCCGACAGATCGACGTGGACGCGCGCGAGCGGTGCATGCCCGACGTGCGCGAGCGTGAGCAGGTCGGTGACCAGGGCCGTCATGTGGGTCACCGAGCGCTGGATGCGCGCGAGGCTGTCACTGATCCGCGCCGGCATCGGATCCGGCAGGTGCTTCAGGATCAGCGCGCAGCTCCCCTGGATCACCGACAGCGGCGCGCGCAGGTCGTGGCTGGCCATGGCATTGAACGCCTCGAGATCTCGCAGCGAGCTCTCGATCGTGCGCGTCCGCTCGGCGACACGCCGCTCGAGATCCGCGTTCAGCTTCCGGACCTCCTCCTGCGCGAGCTTCTGATCGGTGACGTCCTGGCATACGCCCACCAGGCGAATCAGGCGGCCGCCGTCGTCCAGCACCGGGTGCGCCCACGTGTGCAGGTAGCGCGTGGAGCCGTCGGGCCGAAAGATCCGCTCGTCGTGCGAGTAGGGAACGTGCTCGTGAAACACGCGGTTCGTGGCGTCCATGACCCGCTGTCGGTCGTCCGGGTGAACCATCTTCAAATAGTTCTCATAGCTCGCTGTGTATGTCTCGGGGGTGAGGCCAAAGATTCGATAAAGCTCGGACGACCAGGTCGCATTCGGCTCGCTGACGTCCCACTCCCAGGTGCCGAGGTGCGCGATTCCCTGGGTGTCGACCATCAGCTCCTCGCTGCGGCGCAGGCGCGCCTCGGAGCGCTTCAGCTCGGTCACGCTCGACGACACGCAGAGAAAGCCCACAATCGTCGAGTCGCCCGTCGACTCGCCGGTCGCGTCGCCGGTCGCGTCGCCGTCGAGCAGCGGCGACAGGGTGCAGACGAACCAGGCGCGCGCGCCCGCCGGCCCGTGGTCGCCCCACTCGAAGCGCGCCGCCTCGCCGGTGGTGAGCACCGCCGCCGCGCGTGCGCCGTGATCACCGCGTGCGTCGTCGGGAAACACCGACGCTGCTTGAACGCCGCGTGCCAGCCCAGGCCAGCGCCTGCGCGCTGCCGGGTTCGCGAACACGACGCGCCCGTCGCGGTCTGCCGCGAACGCCAGATCCGGGCTCGACTCGAACGCCCAGGCCAGCGCGTCGACCCGCGCCTCGAAGGAATCCGCGACCCGCGGCGCGGGATCTTGCTCGGCCATCGTCGGGTAGCATGCCACGGATACCCGGTCTTGGTGCGCGGAAGCATTCCGCGTCCAGGCGCTTGCTCCGAAACCGACCTTGACGGTGAGTCTCACTCGGGCTGGGGCTCGGCCTTCTCCCGCCAAAGCGCGGCGACCGCCTCCAGCAAACGATCCAGGTTCACCGGCTTGGGCAAGATCAGCACGCCGCTGGGGGCGCGCGACGGGCTGGAGGTCGCGACGATCACCGGAATGCGCGCCAGCGCCGGGTCCGCCTGCATCGCCTGATAGAGGCGGTTGCCGTCGAGGACCGGCATGACCAAGTCCAGGATCGCCACGTCGGGATGGGGGGATCCGTCGGTGAGGCGGTCCAGCGCCTCCTGCCCGTTGGCGGCGGTCTCCATCTCGTAGCCCGCGTCCTCGAAGGCCTCGCGCAGCCAGTCGCGGATGCTCTCGTCGTCTTCGACCACCAGGATCCGCTGGGACCTTTGGTTGCGCGACCGCTCGATCGCCGTCATCCTGGGCAACCGCACGCTGAAGGCGGTGCCCGTCTGCGGGCCTGAATCGACCGCAATCGTTCCGTTGTGGGCCGCCACGATCTGCTGCGAGATGAAGAGGCCCAGGCCCAGCCCCTGGGAGCCCGACGAGGCGCGCGCGCCACGGAAAGGATCGAAGATGGTCGGCAGCAAGTCGGGCGGAATGGCACCCTGGTTGCGGACCACCAGGACGATCTCGTTCGGCAAACCGTCGACCGTCACCGAAACCGGCGTGCCCGGGACGCCGTGGCAGAGCGCGTTGGAGAGCAGGTTGGAGAACACCTGCAAGAGGCGCGTGGGATCTCCCGCGGTACGGCAAAGCCCCGACGTCGTCACCGTGACCAGGCGGTCCGGGGCGGTCGGCCGGAGCTCGTCCGCGGCGCGCGCGACCAGCTCGGCGACGTCGAGCTCCCGACGGGCGCGGACGAATCCCAGCCCGCTCCCCAGCCGGGCCCGCGTGAGATCGAGCATCTGTTCGATCATGTCCTTCATGCGCCCTGCCGAGGACACCATGCGCCGCAGCGTTCTCAGCGGCACCTCGCCGACCAGGTGTCGCTCGAGGAGCCCCGCGCCCGTCACGATCGAGGCGAGCGGGTTGCGCAGATCGTGCCCCAGAATCCCCACGAACATCTCGTTCATGCGCAGGTTGTGGGCGAGCTCGATCTTCTGCCGGTGCAGCTGGAAGAAGACGTCGGCCTTGCTCTTGAGCGCGTGCGGCTCGATCGGCTTGAACAAGAAGTCGACCGCGCCCGCCTCGTACCCCTGGAAGACACGCTGGGGATCCCGCGCGCCGGCGGTCAGGAAGATGATCGGGACGTGCTTGGTCCGCTCCGATCCGCGCATGAGCTCGGCCAGCTCGAAGCCGGACATCTCAGGCATCTGAACGTCGAGGATGGCCAGCGCCACGTCGTGGGCCAGCAGCAGCTCCAGCGCCTGGCTGCCGGAGCGGGCCGTGAGCAGCTCCAGGCCCTCGCGACGGAGCAGCGCCTCGAGCGCCACCAAGTTCTCCTCGGTGTCGTCCACCAGCAGAAACTTGATCTGGTCCTGAATCATCGAGACTCCCTGGCGCGCCCGCGCCCGCGCCCGCGCGCGCCTCGACCCAGGCCGGCCAGCCAGACGGCGATCTCGTCAACCGGCAGGATGCGATCGGGGTGGGCCAGCGCGATGGCGGCCTCGGGCATGTTCGGCGCCAGCGCCCCCTCGGGCGATTGCACCACGGCGAAGCCCCCCTGGCGCTTGACGGCGAGCAGCCCCTGCGCCCCATCGGCGTTCGCGCCGGTGAGGATGATCCCTCCCAGCCGATCTCCGTAGGCATCGGCCGCGGACTCGAACAGGACGTCGATGGCCGGACGCGAGTAGTGGATCGGATCGTCCGCCGACAGCGCGAAGGTGCGGCTCCGTTCGATGAGCAGATGATACCCGGGCGGCGCCACGTAGACGGTTCCCGCCGTCACTGGCTCCTTGTCCTCCACCTCCTTGACCGGCAGCGCCGTCTTCACCCCCAGCACCTCGGCCAGGTGACTGGGCTTGCTGGGCGGCAGGTGAACCACGATCGCCACGGCGAACGCACAGTCCGCGGGCAGCGCCGGCAGGAGGACCGACAAAGCCTCCAGGGCCCCGGCGGAGCCTCCGATCACGATCGTTTCGATGAGCTCGAGCTTGGTCGACATCCCGTCACAGGCGCTGGTAGAGGCGTTGCTCGGGCACCACGGCGCGGAACAGGGGCGCGTGGATCGAAAATCTCAAGGTCTCCCGGCTGCCCAGCCCCAGGAAGCCCCGGTGGCAGATCGAATCACGGAGGACCCCGATGGCGCGTTCCTGCAACTGCTGATCGAAGTAGATGAGCACGTTCCGGCAGGAGACCAGCTGCACCTCGGCAAAGGCGCTGTCGGTGGCCAGGCTGTGATCCGAAAAAAGGATGGACTTCTTGAGGCGGCGGTCGAGCAAGGCCGACGAATATCGGGCGGTGTAGTAGTCGGAGAGCGATCCCTTTCCGCCCGCCTCCAGGTAGCTCTGGCTGAAGCGCGGGAATCGCCCGATGTCGAAGACACCGTCCTGGGCGCTCCGCAGCGATTCGGGGCTGATGTCGGTCGCGTAGATCAGCGTCCGATCGAGGAGGCCCGCCTCGGACAGCAGGATCGCGAGGGAGTAAGCCTCCTCGCCGGTGGCGCAGCCCGCCACCCAGACCTTCAAGGAGGGATAGGTCTCGAGGTACGGGAAGACCTGGTCGCGGATGGCGCGAAAATAGGCCGGGTCTCGGAAGAAGTCGCTCACCTGCACGGTCAGGTAGCGGAGCAGCTCCGTGAACATCTTGGGGTCCGCCACCAGCCCCTCTTCCAGGGACGAGATGCTGGCGTAGCGGAAGCGCGGCAGCGCGGCCATCACCCGGCGCTTCAGCGAGGCGGGCGCGTAGCTGCGAAAATCGTAGTGGTAGCGGTGAAAGACGGCCTCGAGCAGCCGCTCGAGCTCCCGATCGCTGTCGGCCGCGTCGATCATTTCGGCATCCACACCCTCGCCAGCGAGAGCAGCTTGTCGACGTCGAGGGGCTTGGCGATATAGTCATTGGCCCCGGCCGCCAGGCATTGATCGCGATCGTCCTGCATGGCCTTGGCCGTGAGCGCGATGATCGGCAGCGTCGCATAGGCCGGCATCTGCCGGATCCTGCGGGTGGCCTCCAGTCCGTCCATCTCCGGCATCATGATATCCATCAGCACCAGATCGACACCGGGCTTGGCCTGCAGATGCTCGAGGGCCTCGCGGCCGTTGCGTGCGATCTCGACCCTGGCGCCTCTCGGCTCGAAGACGCTGGTGAGCGCGAAGATGTTGCGCACGTCGTCCTCCACGATCAGCACCCGCTTGCCCTCGAGGATGGCCTCTCGATGCCTCGCGTCCGCGAGCATCCGCTGACGGTCGGCCGGCAACTCGGACTCCACCTGGTGCAGGAACAGCGTCACCTCGTCGAGCAGGCGCTCCGGCGAGCGGGCACCCTTGATGATGATGGAGTGCGAGAGCTTGCGCAGCTTCTGCTCCTCGGCGCGCGAGAGCGACCGGCCGGTGTAGACGATCACCGGCGGAAACGCGTACCGTTCGGTCTTCGACATCTCCTCGAGCAGGTCGAGGCCGCTGCGATCGGGCAGCGACAGGTCGAGCACCATGCAGTCGAAGGTGGTGCTGCCGAGCTGAGCCAGGGCCTCCCCGGCGGCCCCGACCGCCACCGTCTCGACGTTGCGGCCCGCCAGCAGCTGACAGGTGCTCTCGCGCGCAACCGGATCGTCCTCGACCACCAGGATGCGGCGCAGGCGCTGCGTGAACTTGGTCTCCAGGTTCTTGAGCGCGCCGACCAGCTCCTCCCGCTTGACAGGCTTGATGTCGTAGCCGGCCGCGCCCATCTCCAGCGCCGTCTGGGTGTAGTCCGAGACCGACACCATGTGGACCGGGATGTGCCGGGTGGTCGAGCGGTGCTTGAGGGTGTCGAGCACCGATAGACCGGAGCGATCGGGGAGCCCCACGTCCAGCACGATCGCGCTTGGACGGTACCGTTCGGCCAGGGCCAGTCCCTCCTCACCGCTCGAGGCGACCACCGACTGAAAATCGAGCTCGCGGGCCAGGCCCTGGATCACCTCGGCGAACCTGGGATCGTCCTCGATGACCAGGATGATGCGGCCCTCGATTAGGGGCGACTGCGGGGGCAAATGCGGCGGCGAGGCGGGTGGGGCCGCCGCGGCGCGGGAGGACGGCGCCGCCAAGGCGGCTGGCCCAACCGGGCGGAGCACCGAGGCGGGCGCCCTGACCGTCGCCGCCGTCACGGTCCTGGCGGACGCCGGTCCCGTTGCGGCGGGCTGTTCCAACCGCTCTGGCAGGACCAGCGTGAAGGTGCTCCCCCGGCCGGGCGCGCTGTCGACCGTGAGCTCGCCGCCCAGCAGACGTGCCAGATCGCGCGAGATGGAGAGGCCGAGCCCGGTGCCGCCGTACTTGCGGTTGGTCGTCCCGTCGGCTTGCCGGAAGGCCTCGAAGATGATCTCGTGCTGCTCGGGCGGAACACCGATACCCGTGTCCTTGACGTCGAAGGCGATCCCGCCGGCGATCTCCTTGGCCCTGCGGATGCGCAGCGAGACCCCGCCCCGCTCGGTGAATTTGAGGGCATTCGACAGCAAGTTCTTGAGCACCTGCTGCAAGCGCGTCGAATCAGTGAAGATCATCAGCGGGACGTCGGCGTCCATGGCGGTTTGAAGCTCGATCCCCTTTTCGCGGGCCACCGGGCGAAAGACGTCGCCGAGCTCGTCGCACAGCCGGGAGAGCTTGACCTCCTCGGGGCGCACGTCCAGCTTGCCGGCCTCGATCTTCGACAGGTCGAGGATGTCGTTGATCAGGGTCAGCAGGTCATTCCCTGCGGAGTAAATCGTCCGGGCGAACTTGATCTGCTCGCCGCTCAGGTTGCCTTCCCGGTTGTCCGCCAGCAGCTTGGCCAGGATCAACGAGCTGTTGAGGGGTGTCCGCAGCTCGTGGGACATGTTGGCCAAGAACTCGGACTTGTAGGCGCTGGCGCGCTGCAGCTCGGCCTGGGCGCGGGCGAGGTGGTCCCGCTGGCGCTCCAGGGCCCGGGTGTGCTCTTCCAGGCTGGAGTTGATTTGCTCGAGCTCGACCTGCTGGTTCTCCAGGCGCGCCTGCGACTCCTGCAGCGCCCGGCTCTGCTGCTCGAGCTCCTCGTTCTGGACCCTCAGCTCCTCCTGCTGGGTCTGCAGCTCCTCGGCCTGCCGCCGGGTCTCCTCGAGGGCTGCGCGGAGATCCGCCCGGTCCTTGGTCGAGCGGAGCGCCAGACCGATCGGCTCCGCCAGCCTCCTGCACAGCTCCAGGTCGTATGGCCGAACCGGCTCGAAGAAACCGAGCTCGAGCGCGCCATTCGGCGCGCCGCCCGCAGTGACCGGAACCACCACCAGGTGGCGTGCGGGGCTCCGGCCCAGACCCGAGGTGACCGGAAAAAAATCCTCGGGCACGTTCCGGGTCTCGATCACCTTGTTCTGGTGGTAGGCCTGCTCGGTGAGCCCCGCCGGGCCCGTTCCGCTCCGGTCCGCGAGGGCGCTGTCGGGGAGTGCATAGGCGCCGACCCGCCGCAGGGTCCCCCCCGCCGAAGGCGCGAAGTACACCGCGCCGATCTGCGCCTCCAGCGTATCGCCCAGAAACGCCGCGATCCTCTGGCCCAGCGGCTCGGTGACCTCGGCCCCTTGCATGTGGGTGGCCAGGTCGCTTTGTCCGGCGCGAATCCAGCCTTCGATGCGCTGAGCCAGGAAGTCGCGGGAGGACATAAGCGCCGCGGCGGAGATCAGGAAGAGCAGCAACGCCGAGCCTCCCCAGGTCACCCCCGTCACCAGCGAGGTGGCGGCATCGAGCTCCCGCGATCGCGTCTCGAGAAGCGTTCGCTCGCTGTCGCGCATCTCCGCGACGGTGGCGCGGATCCGGTCCATGGCCCGTTTCCCGCGATCGGTGCGGACGATCTCCAGGGCGCCTTCCTGGTGGCCCGAGCGCCGAAGATCGATGGTCTGTTTCAGCTCCGCCAGCTTCTGCCGTCCGAGCCGTTCGAGGAGGTCGAGCCGGTCGAGCTCCTGGGGATTGTCCGAGACCAGCCGGCGCAGCCGGCTCAGGATCTCGTCGAGCGACGAGACGGCGGCATCGTAGGGCGCCAGGTAGGTCTCATCGCCCGTGAGCAGAAACCCCCGCTGACCCGTCTCGGCATCCCGAAAGGCGGACACCGCCGTCTCGAGCTGCCCGCCGACCTCGATGGTGTGCGCGACCAGACGGGCCCCCTCCGCCCGCTGCTGGAACGACCGGTACGAGAGGGCAGCGATGACGACGACAGCCACGATCGCGGCGCCGAAGCCGACCTGAGTCTTGCGCGGCAGGGTCGTCCGGAGAAACCCACCCTGCAG
>Ga0209863_10000960_pt1 | contig 12186 bp, 13 predicted proteins | sample OrgsoiDNA2013046_FD_185796 | JGI IMG/M metagenome (GOLD analysis project Ga0209863, IMG submission 185796) | Permafrost soil microbial communities from the Arctic, to analyse light accelerated degradation of dissolved organic matter (DOM) -... | ecosystem: Environmental > Terrestrial > Soil >...
ATCTCGAGTATCTGATCCTTGATCAGTTGCTTGAGCTGGGTTCCATCTTTAATCTGTTTGCGGTCGGCTTTTTCCCGTAGCTTGCCCAGGATTTCTTCCGTGGTGGCCGTACCCATGTCGGCGCCAATGAGAATGGCTTCCAGGTCGTCCAGCGTGTTGCGATCAATTTCCTTGGTAAAGGCCATTACTTCGTCAATGCGCTCGCTCAGGTTCTCCCGCGTGCGCGTAACGGCCTGCTTCATCTTTTCGAGGAAGGTAGGTTCGGGCGTGCCAAAAAGTGTTTGAATCATGAATGATTGCTGCCCAAAGCAGAAGAATCTGCCGGACTATTGATTATAGCGGGTAGGGAAGTAGTGCTGAAAATGAGAGTGACAAGCGAGGTTAGTTAGCGGCCAGATTTCCGAGCAACAGCAAAATTGAAAACAAAGCAACAAACAAGCCTACAAGCCGAAACAGCCAAGTCATTATTAGAGTGTTCTTTTCACGTGCTTCCGGAGTTGGAGGCGGATTGATATGTGGGTTGCGCTCACGAACGCCTGTCGTCCACGCGTTGTAAGCGATGGAGAGTTTCTTGGCACGGTAGACCATGAGCGCCCCTAATAGTGCTGGGCCGGTATAAATCAGCGTGGTCAAGATTTTGCTCATGAGATAAGAAACGAACGAGGGCCTAAACAGGCTCGGCGGTTGTAATCACCTGCGCGGCAGCCGCAGCCTGCTCACCGCTGACGGTTGCTGCGCGCTGGATACGGAGACGTCCGCTCTCAAAGACTCTGGTCATGGCCGAAACCACCAGAGGATCAAACTTGGTGGCCGCCAGAGAGTTGATGATGCGGATTACATACTCGGGGTCCATGGCTGCCTGATACGGACGATTCGTAGTCATGGCGTCAAACGTATCAGCCACCATGATGATGCGCGGCATCAGCGGAATCTGGTCGCCCTTGAGACCATGCGGATAGCCGCGTCCATCGAGCGACTCATGATGCAGCTCAATTCCCGGTAGCATCTCCCGCAGCATTTCCACCGGACGCAGGATCGCTGCGCCCTTGGTGGTATGGGTCTTCATGATTTCGAATTCTTCCGGCGTAAGCGCTCCCGGCTTTTTCAGGATGCGATCTTCAATGCCGATCTTGCCTACGTCATGCAACTGTGCGGAGATGCGGATTTTTTCAACCTCTTCCGGCTTCAATCCCATTTCCGAGGCGATCAGCACCGAGTAGCGCGTTACACGATCGGAATGGCCTCGCGTGTACGGATCTTTTTCGTCGACCGCTCCGGCCATCATCTGGATGGAGCGCATGAACAGAGTCTTGTTTTCTTCGGCGGCGTTCTTGAGATCGTCAACGTATCTCTCAAGCTCGTCCGTCATGGTGTTGAACGTTTCGGCCAGCTCGCCGAATTCCGTCCGGCTGTTCAGATGGACGCGCTGGCTGAAGTCACCGCCGGCAATCGACCGGCTGGACTGTGTAAGGACGTGGAGAGGCGTGGTGAGGCGGCGCGCCGCCCAGATTCCCAGCAGAATGCTGAAGGCGATGGCGATGAGCGCGAACCGCACCGCATCATGCTGCATGTCCACGATGTCAAAGTAGGCGTCCTGCTGCGTGGTTTGTGAGATCACACCCCAGCCCAGACCCGGCACGGCGTAGTAGGTGCCCAGCATCGGGACCTTGTTCTTGCCTACCTGTAACTTGTATTCCTTGGTCAAGCCAATGCGTTTGTTCACGCCCTGTTCCACAAAAATTTTCACCAGGTCATTGGAAGTCATGTCCTGCCCGGTGGCGTATTGCGAGACAGGGGATGCAATCACGCGTCCGGATTCATCCACCACGAATGTTTCCAGCCCGGGATCACGGTCACTGGTTTCCTTCAGCTTCTGGGTCAGGAAGTTCAGGTCAACAATCAGCTCAAGCGTTCCCAGGTAATTGTTGTTCTCATCGGCAATGGGCTTGGCCATCACCATCACGGTCCTGGTCTGCTTGCCTGAGCCAATGGCGATTGCGCCGCCGTTATATTCGCGCAGTTCGCGGGCAGCGCCCACGCCGCGGTCCAGTTCCTTCACCAGAAACGCATCCGGCTCAATGGTTCCGGCGTAAGTTGCCCGGTCTTCATTGACCAGGCGCACGTAGGGAACAATGGAATCCGGGGCCTTCAGGCTGTTTTCCAACAGGCCCACGACACTGGGCGACTGTATGCGTTGGCCGTTCAGGTTGCCGCCCGCGGTGATATAGACCGAATAGGCAAGATCAGAGAGCTTCCCGCGGATATCCCTGGCGCGCTGCCCAATGGCCTGGGCCAGCGTGGTGGTGACCGTGTTCTGCAGCATCATTTCATTGCGATGCAGGCGGTCGCGGTTGGTCTCCATCACCTTGGTGGCATAGAAATAGAGCGGTATCACGCCCACGGCGATCAACACCGCGAGAATCGCGTAAATAATCGGGACTCTGGTAGGTAATGGTAGTTTCATACGGCCAGGGGATGTATGTGATTGTAAGCTGAAATCGGTTGGATTTTACCGCAAAAACGTGGCCATCAGGTCCATGGACCATAGTTATGTGTCTTCGATCTATGTCGCTTCGCTCCCAAACCGCCCGAAGATCGACTATCCCCTTTCTTCTTAAAGGCTCCTGTTGCAGCGGGCTGACGGCGCGTGGACGGCCGCAGCGTCTGGTTTTGGGTCGCTTCGCTCCAAACCGCTAAAGTCCAACGATCCAGCGATGACCTCGGAGGCTCCTGGCGCAGCGGGCTCGGCGCGTGGACGGCCTCGCCCTTATAGATGGTGGGTCGAAGACTGAGGCCCAGGTCGCCAACTTCGATCGCGCCAAGTGATATTGCCAGGACGGACGTTTTACTGGTGTCCAGCATCTAAGTTGCGGAAGGCTGGAATCGGCGGTATGATTCGCGCCCTGTGAGAAACATGCTCGACCATTGAGGTGACGCAATGATCAGGATCATCACCATTGAACGGGAGTATGGGTGCGGAGCGTCAGAAATTGCGCGCAACCTGGCTGAGCAACTCGGCTGGAAGTTGTGGGACCAGCACCTGACCAGTGAGATCGCCCGTGCCGCCAACTGTCACCTTTCCGCCGTGGAGCAACGTGAGGAGCGCCGCGATCCTCTGTATTACCGCCTGCTCAAGTCCTTCACGCGCGGCAGCTATGAAGGCAGCATGAAGGTTGATCCGGTGATGCTGGATCCGCTGCATGCCCTGGATTCAGACAGCATCGTCCGCATCTCGCGAAAAGTTGTGGAGAAAGCAGCCGCGGACGGTAACTGTGTGATCGTCGGCCGGGGCTCGCAACATTTCCTGCAGGATCGGAATGACACGCTACGGTTTTTCCTCTATGCACCCAGCGAAGCCAAGGTGCGGCGGCTGGTGCGGCAGGGAACTCGCCAGGCCGAGGCGGAAGATCTGGTACAGCGCGTGGATCAGGAGCGTGCAGCCTTCATCAAGACGTATTTCAACGTGGACTGGCCGAACCGCCCGGTTTATCACGCCATGTTGAATACCTCAACCGGCGATGACTCCGTGGTTCGCGCCATGATGAGTTTCATGCAGGCAAAGCCAGCCAACCAGGCGGCGTAAGGAAACTAAAAGCGGTCTTCGGCTTTTCCCGGCCGCGCCATCAGTTCTCGGATGGCATCCTGCGCCGATTTGCCGTCGTGCAGGATCGCATACATCTGCTCCGTAATCGGCATCTCAACGCCGCATTTACGCGCCAGCCCAATCGCGGCGTTCGTGGTGAGGACGCCTTCGGCTACCATTCCGTGCATGCCGGCAATAATGTCGTTGAGCTTTTTGCCCTCACCAAGAGCGATGCCCACACTGCGATTGCGGGAAAGGCCGCCCGTGCATGTAAGTACCAGGTCGCCCATGCCGGAAAGTCCAGACATGGTCTGGGGCCTGGCCCCGCAGGCGACTGCCAGACGCGTCATCTCCACCAGGCCGCGTGTAATCAGCGCTGCCACGGAGTTATGCCCCGTGCCGGACCCGGCACACACGCCGGCGGCGATGGCAATCACGTTCTTGATTGCGCCGCCCAGTTCCACGCCTACCAGATCATCGGTGATGTAGATGCGGAAGCGCGGATCACTGAATTCTTTTTGCACGCGCGCTGCAAGTTCGGTGTCTTTGGCTGCCACAGTCACAGCCGTGGGCTTTCCTTCAGCCACTTCCAGCGCAAAGGATGGGCCGCTGAGCGCAGCCAGTTGCGGACTGAAGTGGCAGTAACGTGTTACCACTTCATGGATGACCTCCGTCATGCGCAGGTAAGTTTCGTTTTCAATGCCCTTGGTAGCGCTGAGGAAAAGCATCTCCGGCCGCAGCCACTGAGCCATGTGCTCAAAACTGCGGCGGCAGTGGTGTGAAGGCATCACGCTGACCACGATCTCAGCGCCTTCCAGCGCTTCCCTGAAGTCGCCGGTAGGAGTGACGGACGCCGGCAGAGGACAGCCGGGGAGAAAAAGTTCGTTTATCCGGGACTGGGTGATGGAACTGACAACTTCTTTTTCCAGCGCCCACAGGCGAACTTGATGATCACCTCGGCGGCCGGCCACCATGGCCAGAGCCGTTCCCCAGGCTCCTCCGCCGATGACTGCGATCCGGCTCATGACTGCTCTCCGGCGATTGGGTCTTTTTTGCTGCCAAACCTATTTTCCTTACCGGCCAGCAGGCGGCGGATATTCTCGTGATGCTTGACCACGATGATCAGGCTAACGAGGCTGGCAGGAATTAATGCCTTTGGGTCTGGGTGTTGAATGAAATAAGCGGCAATCGGGAATGCGATGGCGGCAAGAATAGAGCCGAGTGATACCAAGCGTGTGACAGCTACGATGAGAATGAAAATCGCCAGCGAGACCAGCAGCGCTTTGGGAAAGAGAACAATGAAAACTCCCAGCGCGGTGGCTACGCCCTTACCGCCTTTGAACTTCAGCCATACCGGGAACACATGGCCGAGGACAGCAGCCAATGCAGCGTGGGCCATGAAGGCTAATGGCGGCCCGCCGCGAGTGTCGACCAACCACCAGGCAAAGGCCACCGCCAGCGAGCCCTTGACCGCGTCGAGAACAAGTGTGGCAATACCAAGTCCTTTGGCTCCGGACCGCGCAACGTTGGTGGCTCCGATGTTGCCGCTGCCGCTGAGGCGTATGTCTTCACCGCGGAAGAATTTAACCAGCAGAAAGCCAAAAGGAATGGAGCCGAGAAGGTAACCCACGGCCATGACGATGAGTAAAAGGGCTGAGTTACCCACGCGCATCACTCCAGTCCAAATCGTTCGAGCTTTGTATAAGTCGAACCGCCGCGGCCGAGTTGGCTGCGATAGAGAAAGAATTCATTCGCCGACATTGTACCGAACACCTCAGTCTCATTGGTCAAGAGACTGGCCAACGCCTTCAGGTTCTGATCAAGTCCTTTCTTGAATCCGGCGCGAGCCAATGTCAGGTGAGGCGAATATGCCTTGTCTTCGCGGGCGATGCCGGCGGTTTCCACAGCACCAGATACTGACTCGGCAAGCTGCGGCAATGCAGCGCCGGCATGCACCCCAATCCAGAAGACGCGTGGAGACTTTGGTGAAGGGAAGAAGCCGACATTCTCGAACTTCACCTCGAACGGTGATCCATGGACCGCAGCCAGTGCTTTGAAAATCTCCGGAAGTTTGGCGTCCGGAACTTCACCAATAAACTTGAGGGTCACGTGCAGGCCTTCCACGCGGGCCCAGCGAGCCCCAGGGCACAGCGGACGTATGCGCGCGGCGAAGGCGGAGATCCTTGCTCGCACGTCTTGCGGTATATCCAGTGCGACGAACAAACGCATATCTACATCAGCCTGCGCCGGACAAGATCAAGGGCCTGTTGTGTGGCCCAGTGGCGTATGCGATCGCGGTCGCCGGGGAATTTGCGATCCACCACTTCCGTTTTACTTTCGTCAGAGAGTCCGACGTAAACCAGCCCAACCGGCTTTTGTTCGGTTCCGCCGCCCGGACCGGCGACGCCGGTAATGCTCAGTCCAAATGTCGATTTGCAGCGTTTGCGAATTCCTTCTGCCATGGCCGCGGCCACCTGCTCACTCACGGCCCCGTGTTCGGCGATCAGCAGGGGAGGAACATCCACGAGCAGCGTTTTCAGGCTGTTGTCATAGGAAACCACGCCGCCAAGAAAATAGCGCGAGCTGCCCGGGACTGAGGTAATTCGTTCCGCCAGCATTCCCCCGGTACATGATTCAGCCACAGCGAGCGTCACATCGCGCATGCCGAGGAAATATCCCACAATCTGTTCCAGGCTCTCTCCGTGCGTGGAGAAGATGGCTTCGTCAAATTCATCTTCCAGCGCGGCAGCAAGGGAATCAACTTTTTTCTGCGCCATCTCTGGAGTCTCTCCATGAGCTCGGAGGTGAAGCTGCACTTCGCCCGGGGTGCCGGCGAGAATTGTGGTTTCCACTTCCGTTCGCTTGGAATAGATAGCGGCGGCACGCTTGTCTGCCGCCGATTCGCCGATCATGGCGATCTTCAGCACGCGCGTGGCAATGTTCATCACCGGCGCCACACGGCGCAGGCGATGCATGCACTCATCCTGAAACATGGCCATCAATTCATGCGGCGGGCCAGGAAGAAGAATGATGAATCTCAAGCTGCCGGACCGGTCAACGCGCAGAAACTGTCCGGGCGCGCTGCCGCGCTTGTTATAGAGGACCTCAGCGCCTTCAATCACGTCGCCCTGGCGAGCATTATTTTCTGACATGGTCCAGCCGCGCGCGGCAAAGCGTTCACGCAGTTCCTGGACAATCTGCTCATCGCGCACCAGGTTACGTCCCACGGCTTCCGCGGCGCATTCCCGGGTCAGATCATCTTCCGTGGGGCCAAGCCCACCCATAAAGATGACTACATCTGCGCGATTGAGAGCGGTGCGGGCGGTGCTGGTGATGTCACTTCGGCGGTCGCCGACCACGGTCTTGAAACTCACCTCAATGCCAAGCTCATTGAGCTTGCCGGTGAGATAGAGAGAGTTGGTGTCCTGGCGAAAGGGCGTCAGCAGCTCAGAACCAATGGCGATGATCTCAGCGTTCACACAAGCATTTTAGATGAGAGACAGCGGCTGCACGTTCCAGGTGAGGTGAAAAACCGAATCCGTGGTAACCAGTACCGCGCCGCCGGTGCGGGTCAACGCCAGGCCAACCAGTTTGTGTCCGGCAATCACCACGGACGCTTGTTTATCTGGCGTGATCCGGACAATGCCGCGTTTGCCGGCCAGTGACGCGGCAACGTAGAGATTTCCGTGTCCATCAAAGGCGATTCCCTGGGGACGCCCGAGTCCACGATAGAAAACTTCCACCGTCCCGTGGGAATCCACCACGTGTACAGCGTCATAACTGGAGGTGGTGGGACCGGAGACATAGAGCAGGCCATCGGGAGCAAAGGCCAGATGGTATGCGGCAACACTGGGTTCCAGCGTGGCATAAACAAAAATCTGGCGGTCAGGAGCAATGCGCCAGATGGTGCCGCTGCGATCACCAACGTAGAGGCTGCCTTCACGATCAAAAGCAATTCCCGTGGCAACGCCCATGCCTTCTGCGTACGTGGTCATGCTGCCGTTTGGGGTTACCTTGTATACGGTTCCGTCATAGCGCGAGGAAACGTAGAGCTGGCCCTCGCGATCAAAAGCCATACCTGTGGCGTTCATCAAATCAGAGACAAACGGCTTTACGCTGTAATTGGTGTCGATTTTATAAATGGAGACGGGAACTTTCTGTCCGCGTCCGCCAGAGAAGGTGACGTAAATGTTTCCCTGCGGATCAATGGCAGGGTTGGCGACGGGATGAAGATTCTCCGCCAGCGGCTGGGCGATTTTGATGTCGCGAGAGTTACTGGCAGTGCCGTTATTGTGGACAACCACATCGCCTGACGTTGCGCCAGAGGGCACGCGAGCGATGGCAAAATCGTCGGCGCTGAACACCAGCGATCCTGAAACGCCGCCAAACTGGATGTCCGGACGGCCCATCTGCGGCGGCTTGAGATGCTTTCCGACGATACGTACCTCGCCACCCGGCAACGCTGCCGAGGGTTCAATGGCATCAATGCTGGGCTTGCCATCGCCGGTCTTCTTGCCTAGGAGTGCGTCAGAAATTCCCATGAATGATTACCGTGCCACAAAATGAATCCACAACTGCATCAGGAGCAAGGCGTACAGTCCGGCTCCCACATCATCCATCATAATGCCTGTGCCCTCCGGCAGGTTTTCCAGCCGGCGCAGGGGAAAAGGCTTGAGGATGTCAAAGATACGAAAAAGTATAAGACCCGCAATCAGGTAATTCCATCTGAGCGGCGCGCCGATCAGGGCAATCATCTGTCCGGCCACTTCATCAATTACCACAAATCCGGGGTCTTCGCGTCCGCTTTCACGCGCCACCACCGTGGATGGCGGGATTCCCAGTAGCGTAATCACCACCGCAGCCGCCGCTGCTACAAGCGTGAGCGAGTTTGCTGGAATTAGATGCGCCGCGGCCCACCAAAGCAGTACAGTAGCTGCCGACGCATAGGTGCCCGGCCCGGGCTTCATGTATCCGATGTAAAAAAATGTAGCAATCAGCCAGGAAAACGGTGACTTTTTAGTTGCGGAGGCTGGTTCCATTCAACTCAGGATACGTGATCCCGCCGGACGGCGCACTGAATAATTGTTCATGAATGCGGAAGATCAGCGCTCGCTCGATGAAATATCGTCTTCGTCGGGATCAAACTGCTTGCGCGACTGTGCTTCGGCAATGCTTTCCAGCTCTTCCGGATCGTTAATCTTCGAGGAGATCACGTAGCCGCCACTGGCCCACTTGCCCAGATCAATTACGCGGCAGCGGTCACTGCAAAAGGGAAAGTTAGGGTCGCCGGCCAGCACCAGCGTGCGGCATGTGGGGCAACGCAGCGTACTCACATTTTTGTTTTTGGCCATACTCCGATTAGATGAAGGAATATTACTCAATGATTCTCGCCACCAGGTCGTACTCGTGTGACTCCGTAATTTCGCAACGATAAAACGCGCCCGGGATCAACTCTTCATGGTCGCCAAAGTCATTGATAAATAGTTTACCGTCGATCTCCGGGGCGTGCAGTTCGGTGCGGCCTTCCCAGAGAAGTTCTGTCTCTTCGGATGGTCCCATGGCGAGGACGTCAAGCTGGCGACCGATTAATTTGCGTTTGTTCTTCTTGCTGATCTGTTTCTGGATCTGCATCAGTTTGCGGCGACGCGCTTCAATGGTGCGAGTGGGCACCTTGGCATCAAGATGAAAGGCCTGTGAGCCTTCTTCGTCTGAGTAGCTGAATACGCCCAGCCAGTCAAACTGAGCGACCTTCACAAACTCGCAGAGTTCGTTGAAATCTTCTTCTGTTTCACCGGGGAAACCGACAATGAATGAGGTACGCAAGGTGAGATTGGGGATGGTCTGGCGCATCTTTGCAATCGACTTAAGAAATATCTCCGCTCCCGCGCCGCGCTTCATACGTTTCAGCATGGAAGACGAAGCGTGTTGCAGCGGAACGTCAATATACGAACAGATCTTTTCATGTTTTGCGATGGTCTCCAGCAGCTTGCCGGTGATCTTGTTGGGATAGGCGTAGAGGAAACGCACCCAGCGTAGATCAGCAATCTGGGCCAGACGGTCGAGAAGAAGAGCAAGACCGTCTTTGAGGCCAAGATCTTCGCCGTAACAAGTGGTGTCCTGGCCGATTAACGTAATTTCGCGCACGCCACTTTTGGCCAGGCGCTCGGCTTCCGCGATGACGGATTCAAAATGCCGTGAGCGGAATTTGCCGCGAAGCTGAGGGATGATGCAGAACCCGCAAGGGTGATCACAGCCTTCTGCGATCTTGATGTAAGCCGACGCTTTCGGAGTGGCAAGGACGCGCGGCGTGTTTTCGTCGTAGAGATAGTTGGGAAGGTCGGCAATGGCGCCGTCCCATTCGGCGCGAGAGAAGCGTCCGCTTTGTTCGCGGGCGAGGCCTTCAGCCCGTGAACTCACACCTGACTTGAGTGACTGGCTGGTTGAGGTGGAATTGAGAATCTTGAACGGCGAGTTGTCTTCCGCAGCGTGGCCGCCAATGTCAATGCCGGCAGCGGCGAGGATGTGGTCAAGTTCGCCAGTGCCTACCACCGCGTCAACTTCAGGAATGTTTTTCTGTATCTCGTCGCGGTAGCGCTCCACCAGGCACCCGGCCACAACCAGCTTTTTGGCTTTGCCGGTGATTTTGTGCTGCGCCATTTCCAGAATGGTGTTCACTGATTCCTGCTTGGCCGAGTCAATGAACGAGCAGGTATTCACCACGATCACGTCAGCGTCTGCTGCATTCACGGTGATGCGCGCGCCGCCGGATTGCAGCATGCCCATCATGACTTCGCTATCGACGAGGTTTTTAGGGCAGCCTAGGCTGACAAAGCCGACCTTCAAAGGGGGTCTGGCTAAAGTTTTGTCAGGGCTGGAAGTCTCCTGCGGAGGCGCTACTGTGTGGTTTTCAACTGGCATGCTATCTCGCCATTTTATCATCCGGCAGGGCCCTCCCTGTAACTTGGGAGGCCCGCGTAACACGGCAGCATGGAATTTAACTGTCCGGAATCTCTGACATTAAATGCCAAATTCTGACTTCGGGTGTATGCCCTAAGTCTTTAGCTACGAGTGGAGTAGACGTTTATTAGGGGTTACCAAGGTACTCTTGGAAGCAGAAGCGATTTAACGCTATATAAGAAGACTTCCGGGGCGTACACCCAATTTTCAGGATAAAGAACGTTTCTATGTGCAGTGTAAGTTTGCGGGCAGGAAAGTTCGCGCCTGCTTGTTTTTTCGGTATCGCCTTAATAATGTCTTCGATCGCCATGCGAGGCCAAGACATTGTGTCGACCCCTGCCCCAACGTCAGTCGCAAAACAATCGCTGGACGAGGACTACACGCTTAAGCCTGTGCCGGTTCTCACGGGCTCGGGAGCGTATTTCACCCGAGTCACTGGCGGGCAGGTGCAAGGTGCGCCTTCATTGAGCCCACTCTTGCTGGTGCCGATCGGTGATAATTTCCTGATTGAAGCCAAAGGGGCCCTGGCTGACACCTATAACAAAGATTCTCAGGGAAATTTCGGGGGCACGGTGAGCTACGGCATGACCTACGCCCAAGCCGATTACATCACCAAGTATGTCACCATGACGGCCGGCCGTTTCATCACGCCTTTCGGGATTTACGGCGAGAGACTGGCGCCCAATTGGATAAAGGCGTTGCAGGTCACACCGCTGATTGTCCCGGTAACCAGCCTCAGCAGTCTGGGCGGAATGTTGCGCGGCGGCATTCCTGCCGGTACGGAAAAGGTCAACCTCAACTACGCCTTTTATTTCTCCGCCAATAACACGAACCACATCGTAGCCACGGACCGCTCAACCGGCGGTCGCATCGGCTTTTTTCTGCCGGGACCAAGACTGGAATTTGGAGCTTCGTACCAGCAGGTGTTGCAGGCTGATCGCGCGCACTCCGCGGGCTTCCATTTTGTCTGGCAGCCCAATGCAGTTCCTCTGAGCTTGCGTTCAGAATACGTGCGGCAATCCGGAACTAGGGGAAGCGGCTACTGGGTTGAATCTGCTTACCGGCTCAGCCAGATTCCCAGCCTGAAAAGGGTTGAGATCGTAGGCCGGGGCCAGCAGTTTTTCGCCGCCGGACATCTCCCGGCTGCAACAGTCAAGAAGTTGGGTGCGCTGGGCATGGATACCAATCAGGCCGATTTTGGGATGAACTACTATTTTCGTTCAGACGTACGGGCTTCCTCCAGCTATGGCCGGCAATTTGTTCTGGGCAGGAATGCCAATCTCTGGACTATCGGCATGACCTACCGGTTTGTCACGCCTCTTTGGCCTGGCGGAGGTGTAATGTGAAACGTGGATCCGCAGTTTCGCTGGCACTGGTGTTGATGACGATGTTTTTGGCTTTGTCCGCGGCAGCCAGGACAGAAGACGCAAAGAAAGACAGCGGGGCGCCAGCCGTTTCCGCGAGCCACACCGCGCAGGACGGGGCAATGAGTCTGGAGGGCGAAAAGAGGTTTCGATCCAACTGCTCGCGTTGCCATGCCGCGCCGCCAAAGTTCCCGCCAAGAATGATGGCGACCATCATTCGGCACATGCGCGTGCGCGCGAATATTACGGATGAAGACCGGCGCTTGATCCTGCGCTACATGA
>Ga0209863_10000961_pt1 | contig 12179 bp, 13 predicted proteins | sample OrgsoiDNA2013046_FD_185796 | JGI IMG/M metagenome (GOLD analysis project Ga0209863, IMG submission 185796) | Permafrost soil microbial communities from the Arctic, to analyse light accelerated degradation of dissolved organic matter (DOM) -... | ecosystem: Environmental > Terrestrial > Soil >...
ATACGAATTTCTTTTCCTGCCATCATATGGAGAACAAAAAGTATTATGATGATTGTAATGATTATAATGAGGACTGCCATGTTGATAATTTTAAATTCAAGGTAATGCGTTTCTGCATCAGGAGATTCATGATCCGCCTGAAGAGATCAGGATCCGTATTTTCCGAAGGTTTTTATATCCCTTTTTTCGATGAATGGACCCCATTCTTCGACGAATGATCGTTAAAATACCTGTTTTCTCAAATTTTATTATTTACGTATAATGTTGATAATCAATAGTATAAAAAATATTTACTGAAAAAATACGGTCGAAAGCTTGCATTTATGAAATTCGCTCACCATCTTTGTTTCATCGATGCGGTTTTTACGGTTCTGATCGAAAAAACACCATCTGAAAACAAAATCCTCCACTATCCTTTTCTGACCTTCCAGAGATCCAATCCGACCGAATTACGAATCCAAACACTCTGATCTGCCCCTGGTTAATCCGTAATTATTTTTTCTACATATACCCTAAATTGAAATTTATGAAAACGATCTCTACTCTTGGTTCTTTGTTATTGATTCTTTTGACTTCTGCAACCAGCGCAGTGCTATATCTGAACGAGAACTATAATATCTCTGCGATCCTTTGTTTTGTTTGGATCGTTTCACTTACGTTGTGGATCGGGAAAGCGACTGGTGTGGTTGATATTATTCTGAACAAATATATCGTCAAGAATTCATAATACTGGGTGCCTGCTGTCGGAAGAGGGCAGCAGGCCTAAATATCCCGGAATCAGATTCCGAGATCATGGAATAGTTTCCATTCGCCATCTTCCTGCTTTAATACAACCAGGAATTTACCTTTACGATTCACTTTACCATGATCATCTTTCGTTTCAAAACTTCCGTAGTCAATAATATAAGTGGAATCCCCCATCACGGAAATGGTGGTAAAAAATATGTTACGTGTAGAATCCTGAATGGACCGCCGGATCAGCTTCCCCCAAAGAGCGAGAATATCAGCGCCCTTTTTTCCGGCAAAGTCTCCGTCTTTGGTATAGTGAGCAGCCAGAGCAACTGAGTCGCCTTTTCTGTAATCCCCGGCGAATTTCAGGTCAAATGCCTTTACTGTTTTTAGTGCTTTCTCCTGATCAAAAGCCTCTGCTGACTGCGCTTTAGCTCCTAAACAATAAATGAGGAAAGTGAATATTACCGGCGGGAATTTTTTTTGCATCGCTTAATTTTGGCAACCTCCGGATTTCCATTTCTGTATGAGCATTCAGAAACGCAATTTAAAATCTGTCGGCCTTTTTCAAAAAAAGATCAATTCTTTTCTTCTGTCGCAGGTGGTGACGAAAATGCATTTCGGCAAACCGAACCCATTCCCTGCCATTAAAAAAGCCCAGTCCCGGATGTTTTGTTTTGCCTTTCATTGCATTTTTTGCCAGCAATTCTTCAAGTGAATAAATCTCCTTTTGCAGTTCTTTTAATGACTCTATAATCGCCTCTTTAGTATGGGGTTGGGGGGTGTATGCATTGGATTCAGGTCCTTCTAAAATGGCATCCGGGAATTGATTATTCTTAAACATGGGCTCGGCTCTTTCCGTCATCTTTTCATGTTCATTTTCATTGGTCTTTAAACTAATCCCTGCCTGTTGTAAAAAATGTTTCGTGGCACCAATCAGATGCATGTACATCTGTCCGAGTGACCAACTATTTTCTGCAGGTTTAGCTTTTAGTTGTTCAAAATCGTAATGATCCAGCTCGCTGATCCAGATATCTATAATTTGATGCAAGCTATTATTGATCATCGTCAATTTATTTTCCAAAACCAAATCCTTCCTCATTACTTAAACCCTGTTTGTTAACTCCCGGGGCAGCAAATATCCCCCTTTTCCCTGTTATATCATCGCAGAATTTGATATTTCCTTTGTTATTGAAGATAAGGTAAATAAACCTCCCCGTAAATGATCTGTATGTCTGCAGAAAAAGCAAGTACTCTGAAAATGAAAGTAGAAGAGGAAATTGATGAAGCATCTGCCATCAGAATGAATGGTGTGCCGTTTTTTGTTTTCGACTGCAGGTATGCCATCTCCTGTGCACAACCACCGGAACTTTTTCTGAATACGCTTCAGCAATCCGATCAGGAATGGAAAAAGTAAATAACAGGAATTCTTTCTCTGATCACTTTTTGTGATAATTCGCCACCAGGTCCCTGATATCCTGCTTCCGTTGTTTCTTTAACAAATGAACAGTCTGCCTTTTTTCCTTCGAACTAAGGCTGGCATCATGCCTTACAGAATAAATCCGGTCTGCATAATCCGACCTGATATCTTCTTCCTTCATCTGAAGCTTACTCAAATGTGCAGTCGCAGAGCCATTTGGATTATAAAAACCATAAGGGTAACCATATAAACCGTAAGGGTTATAATATGGTGAATAATATCCTAATCCAATACCCACTGCAGGCCTGTAAACATATACCGGACCATGATAAGCACCCGCTGATCCGTGGAAAGCCTGCGCAGATGCGCCATACAGGGTTGCCATACACATTGCAATAACCAATAATTTTTTCATAAATCATCCCATTTATAATACGTTAGACGTAAAATCAATCCCGGGGATGCTTTCAGAATTCTAAATAACGGATCCATAACAATACATAATGCCTTTAACATTTGACCATCTTCATTCAGATTCTCCGGCAATCAGGCGCATAATTCTTTCCTTATAATTCAATCCAATGGGCAGGAGTGTTTTTCCCAATTCAACTGTGTTGCCAAATACTGTTTTCACCCGTGCCAGAGAAATGATATATGATTTATGTATGCGGATAAACTGTACCCCGGGGAGTATATGTTCCATATCGCCCATGGTCTGATGGGTAATGATCTCCTGAGCTGCACAATGAATTTTTAAATAATCTTTCATTCCTTCTATATAAACAATATCAGAAAAATTTATCCGTATAAATTTCCCGTTTGACCGGATAAAAATAAATTCCCTGGGTGATGATTTTGAAATGGAGTCATTCCCCTTGAACAGATTTCCCTCTACAATTTTATCAACGGTTTTTGAAAATCTTTCATAAGAAATCGGTTTCAATAAATAATCAATCACATTGAATTCATAGCTCTCCAATGCATATTCAGGATATGATGTTGTAAATACGACAAGCGGTGGATTCTTTATGCTGCGCAGAAAATTCAGGCCCGTCATGCCGGGCAATTGTATATCCAGAAAAATCAGATCGATCATTTCCTTTTCAATCGCCTCCCTGGCTTCCGGCGCATTACGATAAGTTCCGAAGAGTTGAAAACGGGCTGATTTCTCCAGATGGCTTTTAATTACATCCTGGGCCAGTCTTTCATCTTCTATTATGATACATTTTATCAAGCAGACCGGTTAATAATATGAGTGAAACGGTAAAAGTATTGTTTCCTAAAATTACGTCAAGCGTATGATTATCCGGATACAGTCGCTGAAGTCTTTCCTGTGCATTTTTGAACCTTGTTTTACTTTCCTTTCTGTCTTTGATCTCCGTCTGGATAATATCCAGCGCATAGGAATCAGGATATAGTAATTCAAGAACAGATTTACTATTGACCAATCCCTTTCCCTGAATTTTCTTCGCCTGGGTCTCCAGTTCAAGACTGGTATTATTAATCACATTCAGTGCTATCCTGCCGGCTTCAATTTTAAGTGTGATATAAATAAAAGGCCTGGCGTAAGAATTGTCAATGGCATGCTTAAATCCGTTTTCGATGAAGGAAATAAATAAAAATGGCTCAATCATCACGCCTTCCGTGATGCCTTCTATTGTAAACTGAATATCTGCATCATATCTGATTCTTTCTATTTCAATATAGTTCCGGATAAATTCAATCTCCTTATCCAGTGGAATTTTATCTTCATTGCATTCATAAATCAGGAAGCGCATGATATCTGCCAGTCTGATTACAACCTCCGGTGCCTTTTCCGCCTTGTTCAGACTGAGGGAATAAATACTGTTCAGCGTATTGAATAAAAAATGCGGATTCAGCTGGGTACGAAAATAACGCAGCTTGAAATACATATTCTCCTTTTTTAAAGCACCTACCGTTTCTTTATCCTCGAGTTTAATTCTTAGCCATCCGATGGAAATCGCGAGACAACCATTGATCAATACCCAGACGGATTCCCTGAGCATCGTAACGTTCGTATAGGAGAAATAAGCTTGTCCCCGCTCCTGTAAGAGCGCATAGGTTATTTTATATAAAAGAAAAAGCAGTATATGTACGGTAAAAAAGAATAAGAGGGACAGCGCACCGAATAAAATATACTTACTCCTAAAAAGAAATTTGATCGCAATAAGTTTTGAGAACAAAATGTACAACGGCAATACCAGTAGAGAAATAACCAGGAGTACAACCCAGACCAGTTTTTGCTGTGGGAAAATGCCCAGTCCATTAACCAGCGGATTGATCATTGCTATAAAGAACCAGGCTATCAGTTCAATGGTGTAAGTTCCCTTTAAAATTCTGTCGTTATCATATTCCATAAAATCGGTCAGTATGTAAAACTACTAATACCGTCAGGAACTGTAAATAATTTCGACAAAACGGGCAATAGTTTAGATATAATTTGATGAACCTGCGGACACAGAGCTTTTGAATGTCATTTCTGAAAGCGTGGCCTGTTACGAAATTACTCAGTAAAGCAGGCGATCCAGTAGAGATTCAATATTCATTTTCAGATCTATTTATGTACATTTAATTTGAATGGATCAGCTATTTTTGATTCCAGCATTTTAATATTGAAAAATGAAAAAAGCGCTCGCCATTTGGATTTTTTTCAGTTTTTTTTTCGTATGTAAAACTTTTTCCCAGTCTGATGATGGCCTGATGCCAAAGATCATTGAAAAAGATGGTCGCCATGCTTTGCTTGTGGATGGGAAACCGTTTTTTATGCTTGGGGGACAGGCACACAATTCCAGTGCCTGGCCGGCGATGATGCCAAGTGTCTGGACGGCCATTCAAAAGATGCATGCGAACACATTGGAAGTGCCCATTTATTGGGAGCAGGTGGAACCCATCGCGGGTCAGTTTGATTTTTCTCTTATAGATACCTTATTGATTCAGGCACGTGAACATAAAATACGTCTCGTATTACTCTGGTTTGCCACATGGAAAAACGGGAGCAGTCATTATATGCCTGAATGGATGAAAAGAGAACCGAATAAATTTCCTAACCAATCCGGCCTGAATGGAAAACTTTCTGATTCGCCATCTCCGAATTTCAACGCGACACTGGAAGCCGATAAAAAAGCCTTTGCCGCCGTAATGAAATTTCTGAAAAAAGCAGATACCATGCATACAGTGATTATGATGCAGGTGGAAAATGAACCAGGCTCCTGGGGATCCGTACGTGACTATTCTGCTTCTGCTCAAAAATTATTTGAAGGACCGGTTCCTGCAGAACTCTTAAAACCTGATCTGCTTAAGTCCCTGAATCATGAACCCGCGAAAAGCGGGTCCTGGCAAAAAATATTTGGTGAGGATGCGGATGAATATTTTCAGGCATGGTCTGTTGCGCGATTTATAGATCAGGTTGCTGCTTCAGGCAAAGCAGAATATGGACTGCCCATGTATATAAATGTGGCCCTCAGGGATCCGCTCACGCATCCTAAGGCAACAAATTATGAAAGTGGTGGAGCAACTGACAACGTCATTCCTCTTTGGAAAGTGGCGGCACCACATATTGATCTCCTCGCACCGGATATTTATCTCCCCGGTACAGAAGTGGTTTTAAAAGTTTTGGAATTATATCATCGCGTTGACAATCCACTATTTGTTCCTGAAATCGCTTTCATCCCGGAAAACTTAAAATATTTATACAGTGTACTGGGATTCGGAGGCATTGGATATTCTCCCTTTGGCATTGACGACAATGGTCACGCAAAATCTGAAGAAGAAACGACAGAAAAATTTTCATCTATCGGAGCAGAATACCAGATTGCCGGCACAATGATGAGCGAACTGGCAGCCTGGAGCTTTGAAGATAAAATCCGTGCGATCGTTGAAAAGGATGATCATGCTGAACAGGCCCTTGACCTGGGTTCATGGAAAGCTGAAGTGACTTTTGGAACAGCAGACAGGAATGTAATCAAACCAAATACGAATTCAATTGGCAGAGCCATGTTTGTGAAATTATCTCCTGATCAATTTCTTATCACTGCAACAAATTGTCATATTACTTTTTCCCCTTCAGGCGCTAATGAAAAGAAAGCCTGGCAGTACTTAAAAGTGGAAGAAGGTTATTACGAAAATGGAACCTTCCATCTGCTCCGTATACGAAATGGAGATGAAACAGACTGGGGCGGTCCGCGTTTTGATAATAAACCCGTCCTGGTAAGAATTGCGTTAATTCTGAGATGAGGTTTTTTGTGAAGTTTTATTCCGATCTCAGACTCTTTACCGGATTTGTCATTGCTGATTTAATGGATTGATAGCTGATGGTAATTAAAGCAATCAGTACTGAAGAACCTCCTGCCAGTACAAATATCCACCAGGAAATATCAATTTTGTAAGCAAATCCATTTAACCAGGTATACATCGCATACCATCCAATGGGTGTAGCAATAAGGAATGCGATGAAAATGAGTTGCAGAAAATCCCTGGAGAACAAAGCCATGATCTGGGTTAATGATGCGCCCAATATTTTTCGGACACTAATTTCTTTGATGCGTTGTTCAGCGGAGAACATCACCAATCCCAACAGGCCCATACAGGAAATGGCAATCGCCAGAGTTGAAAAGACGATCGCCAGTTTGGAGACAACCATTTCGCTGCTGTAAAGTTTTGCATATTCCTGATCGACAAACTGATATTGAAATGCGAAACGGGGATTAAGTTCCTTGTAAACCTTTGAAAGACTCTCCAGCGCTTCGGTTGTTTTCCCCGGGATTGTTTTTGCGAGTATTACACCAAAGTATTCATATTCCTTTACATCCATCATAATGGGTTTGATGGGTTCGCGCAGACTCTGTGTGTGGTAGTCTTTAAGAATCGCAATTATATGGCCCTTTTTTTTCCATGCAGAAACCCACTTACCAATCGGATTCTTCATGCCCATTTCCTTTACGGCCTCTTCATTTACCATAAATGCATCAGCAGAATCCGTTGCATAAGCACGGGAGAAATCCCTTCCCTCTTTGATTTCCATGCCCATGATTTTTATAAAATCAAACCCCACCGAATAAGGTTTAAATCCGACAGATTCATTTTTTTGTTTTCCTTCCCAGTCAATCGCATCAGCAATGATAAAATTCATGGCATGAGGAACTTCTGTACTCCTGTCTATCATCGCTATGCCAGGAAGGTTGGATGCTTCCTGTTTGAAGCGCTTATATTTTTCAGGATTTGCCAACTCTCCTTCCATTTGAATGTAAATGATATTTTCCCGGTCGAATCCGAGTTTTACATGCTGGGTATAAGAGATCTGGCGAACCATGACGATCGTTGCAATGATCAGAAAAATCGAAAGCACAAACTGAAATACAGTAAGTCCCTTTCGCAGTAGTATGGATGAAAATGAAAACTTCATAACGCCCTTCAGCACACGAACAGGTTGCAGACCCGAAAGATAAAGCGCCGGATAACTCCCGGCAACCAATCCGGTAATGATCGTCAGCAGTAGTGTAGCAATCCAGAATTTTGGATTCATGGCTGGCCCACTGATTTGTTTTCCTGAAAATTGATTGAATGCAGGTAGGAAAATATAAAATAATATAAGTGAAAGTACCATTGCAAATAAAGCATAGGCGATGGCTTCACAAAAGAATTGATAAATAAGCGCTGCCCGGCTGGATCCAACCACTTTGCGCAGGCCCACTTCCTTGGCACGTTTTACAGATCTTGCAGTAGCCAGGTTCATAAAATTGATGCATGCAATAAGGAGAATAAAAATAGCAATGCCGCTAAAAATTCGAACGTTTTCAATTCTTCCTCCTGAGGGTTCTCCATTTGCAAAACGACTATAAAGGTATTGTTCTCCTACCGGCTGTAATCCGAGTGAATATGCAATACCTGGTTGCTTTTCAATTCCGGTTAAGATCCTATTGTTTAATGCATCCAGGGTTTTTTGAACGTCTGCATTGGGGCTTAGTTCAATATAGGTGTTAAAATCATTCGATGACCATTCCACCAACTGACTCTGTGCATCCCAGTTTAGTAAAAAATCAAATTGTAATGAACTCTGTGCATTGATATTTTCAAAAACAGCACTTACAATAAAATCATATTTATTTTCATAATGCAGACTTTTCCCGATGGCCGCTTTCGGATTTTCAAAAAACAATTCAGCAGTCTTACGTGATATTGCAACATGATACTTATCGCTCAATGCCGTTTCACGGTTTCCTTCAATCAGTGGATAACTGAATACCTTGAAAAAATCCTTTCCCGCTCTTGAGCCCTTTAATTTAATGATTTTCTCTCCTGACTGCATGGTTTCAGGATGACCCCAGGGGAGGTCATAGCCTGTTGCGTAAAAAACAGTGTACTTAATTGCCGGAACAGCAGATGCTGCGTCTTCAAGAGGGTAGGTAAAATGCTTTGAAGTTGAATTCGGATTATAGTTGATCGGTGTGGTATAACTACTGCTGATTACACCGTTGGTAGAAATATTCTCATAAACCGAATAAATATTTTTCCCATCCTTATGAAAATTGTCAATACTTTTCTCGTCATTCACCCAAAGAAATATAAAGAGACAGCAGGTCATGCCCAGTGCGAGGCCTGTCACGTTTATTACTGTAAACACTTTATTCCTGATAATATTTCTCCAGGCGGTTTTTATATAGCTTTTAAACATGGTCGTAGATGATACCGAAAGGCATTCTAAAAAAATGCCAAACTGCCATCTGACTATGAATCAATGTTTTAAAACTATAATTGCATTAGGGATTGCACGTTTTTGATACAACAGCCCTGCTTATTTGTATCAATATTTCATCTTTTGGGATCCGAATATTTTCCTCAGGTTCAATTTTGTAATCAACCCACACCGAGTAATTCCACTTCGAAAATCAAAGTGCTGTTGGGACCGATATGTGAACCTGTTTGTCTGTCACCATAAGCAAGATTCGGGGGTAAATAGAAACGCCATTTGCTTCCTGTTGGCATGAGCTGCAGGCCTTCTGTCCAACCTTTAATCACCATATTCAATGGGAAAGTTGCGGGCATATCCCGCTTTACCGAACTGTCGAAAACAGTACCATCAATTAAGGTACCGTGATAATGGCAGGTCACTTTCTGACTGGCGAGTGGTTTTATTCCACTGCCTTCTGTAATCACTTCATACTGCAAACCGCTGGGTAATGTGATGATACCGGGTTTTAATTTATTTGCTGCTAAAAAATCCTGTCCTGCTTTTAGATTAGCAACCGCCTTTTCGTTTTTCATTTGAAATAATTTATCTGCAATACCCATTGTTGAATTTCTGCGAAATTATGAAAGTAAAGGAACAATCATGCATATCGGAAAACTATCCGAAAGTGAATGTACAATCCTTCAATACAAAGATTATATTCTTTGATTATTTTTAAAAGTATCTCGGGGTATTTCAGAAATAAAAAAAGCCCGAATCCTGCCCTGTTATAAAATTTTTCTGAAAATAAATTTGTGAAACCGATTAGTTGCACATATATTTGCAACCGAACAGTTGCTAATTAAATGTTTTCACCATGAGAAGAGATGTATTTCAGGCGATCGCCGACCCGACACGCAGGGCGATTTTAAGCCTTATTGCATTACAGGCAATGACACCCAATGCGCTCGCAGAGCATTTTGATACAAGCAGGCAGGCTGTTTCCAAGCATATTAAAATACTTACAGAGTGCCAGCTGATAAAAAATGTGGACTCGGGCCGGGAAATCTATTATCACTTCAATGCAAAAAAAATGAAAGAGATAGCTGATTGGCTCCAGCCATTCCGTCAAATCTGGGAAAGCCGCTTTGATAATTTGGACAAAGTATTAATCAATCTAAAAAATAAAAAAAATGTCAGGTAACCATCAAACACAGTTCGATAAAGATCTGCCGAATAAAAAACTTACAGTCACCAGATTATTTGATGCTTCTCCGGAAGATGTTTGGATGGCATGGACCAGAAGCGAATTGCTCGATCAATGGTGGGCTCCAAAACCCTGGAAAACGGAAACAAAATCAATGGATTTCAGGGTAGGCGGATGCTGGCACTACGCAATGGTTGGTCCTGACCAGGCAAAACACTGGGGAAGAATAGACTTTGAAAAGATTGATTTTCCGAATAGCTTCCAGGTATCAAATTATTTCTGCGATGAAGATGCAAAGAAAAATAATGAATTCCCAACCATGCACTGGGTCAATGCATTTCAGCCAACAGAAACGGGTACGCAGGTAATTGTAGAAATCTCATTTACTAAAGACGCCGATATCCGGATGATTGTTGAAATGGGTTTTGAAGCAGGCTTCACTTCCGCACTGGGAAATCTGGATCAATATCTAAGTGCCCAATTCAAATTAAGAAATCAATTAAAAACAAAGGGTATGTCCAGAGTAACGACTTATTTAAATTTTAATGGTGTTACAGAAAAAGCGTTTAATTTTTATAAATCAGTTTTCGGAACTGAATTCAATGGAAAAGGCATTCAGCGCTTCGGGGATATTCCTGCTGAAGCCGGACATCCACCCGTAGCAGATAATATAAAGAAAATGGTTTTACATGTTGAACTTCCGATACTAGGGGGACATGTGTTAATGGCCACAGATGCTCCTAAAGAAATGGGCTTCGATTTAAATCTGGGCAACAATATGCATATTTGTCTTGAGCCCGCTACCAAAACAGAAACTAAAAAACTCTTTGACGCGCTTTCAAAAGAAGGGACGATTATCATGCCCCTGCAGGATATGTTTTTCGGATCCTATTTTGGTCAGTGCGTTGACCAATATGGTATTAACTGGATGTTTAACTGCCTGGAAAAAAATTAACTCAGAAAAGTCTTTCCTGCGGTGGTTTTATACCCGACATACGAATATAAATCGTCGTTTGACCACGATGGTGGCCCTGGTGTTCGAATACCTTCATCAACATTGCAAATCTTGTTTCTTCAAAATTAAAAGCCTTTACTTTTTCTCCCCATTTGTTTACATCCACACTTTTAACAGCCTGTATACAATAATCGTAGCTGGCCAATACATAGTACATCACAGAATCCTTATTCTGGGCTGTCGGACTGTGCTCGAGATCGCTTAGTAAAAAGGAAGGTGGTTTCATGCCAGATGCGATGGGCATAAGGAATGCACTGCCCTGTGCGATATGTAACATTTGCTGGGCAAACGATCGCACACTGTCCGTTGGCCGGTAATTGTATTTATCTGCGGGCATCGTATTCAGGTAGGAAACGGTATATTCTTTTGCTCTTTGCCAATCCATCAACATTTGTGTCTTGATGTCTTCTGAACTGAGTGATTGAGCAATGCTTTTAGTCGTTATCAGGAAAGTGAAAAACAGGAATCCAAAAGTTGCTGCAGAAAATAATTTTTTCATTTAGGAAGATTTAAAGATTAAGGTAATGAAATAATAAATAAAATAAATTTTTACTTTTTCATTAAAATCCATCCCATGTACATCCGATAGGTGCGCCGGGAGCCATATGCTTTTGTGTAGGAACTGCAATGTCCTTTGGTTTATCAATTCTTTCAATCGCATATAAATAATGAGCCTTTAAATTGGGATTTATATTTATTTGCGATTTGCAATAAGTTTTCAGTGACTGGAGCCTGTCATAGCAAATTGATTTCACCAGGTAGTTCGCGTCATCATTCATACTCAGTTCTAATATCCAGCTTAATACTATTTGTTGCGTTTGTAGTTGCACGGCCTGCTTTAATCCGGTCTGCCGGTTTGATTTCCAGGTTTTTTGAATGATCGCATCCAAAACTTCATCCCAACCCAATGCGTTGGCTTCGGCTTTAAATTGTACCAGCCTGTTTGCTCTTTCCGCATTAAATAAAAAATTCAATTCATAGTTTGTCAGGGCTTCAGCCGGTGAGAGTGCGTCAAAGTTTAAGCCAGTACGTTTTTCAAATAGCTCCCCTGTATTTTCATACATAGGGGGCCTTGGGGGAATAAGTTGAATAATACGATCCGATAAGGTTAATATTTCCGGAT
>Ga0209863_10000963_pt1 | contig 12173 bp, 9 predicted proteins | sample OrgsoiDNA2013046_FD_185796 | JGI IMG/M metagenome (GOLD analysis project Ga0209863, IMG submission 185796) | Permafrost soil microbial communities from the Arctic, to analyse light accelerated degradation of dissolved organic matter (DOM) -... | ecosystem: Environmental > Terrestrial > Soil >...
GAACCCACGGTACGGTTTCCCGCACACACGCTTTCCAAGCGTGCGCCTTAAGCCACTCGGCCATCTCTCCGGATCGCCTGTCTTGAAGGGGCCCGGCGACTTTTGCAAGGGAGCGCGGCCCGCGAAGCGGGCTATTTCCCCAACCGATTGAATAGTCTTGATAATTTAACGCCTCTTCCCAGCGGCCGGCCTGCGCATTTAAAAGCCTTGAGCCGAAAACCGGTTACAGGCGAAGATTGACGATAGCGACAACCCAACCAACGGAGAGCGGCATGACCATCGATCGGGCGCTTGTGGTCTCGATTCTCATGTCCACAATCGCCGCGGGCTATGCCGGGCCGGCGCTGGCGCAGGCCTGCACGCGTCAAGGCGTCGACGTCAGTTGCGATGACGGCCGGCGTGGCGTCTGGTCCGGCGATGCGATCATCTGGGCGGACGGCACGCGGTCGAGCCTGGCATCGCCGCATCCGAGCGTCATCATCGGCAACAAATCGTCTGTGACCGTCGGACCGGGCGTATTCGTAGGCAACGGCAAAGGCATGGTGCCGATGGAGAATCCGAGCGCGCCGAACAAGGCGCGCTGTGCCGTTCTCGATGGCGTGTCGTATTGCTACTAGAGCGTTTTCAAGCGAAAGCCTGCCCCGGACTTGATCCGGGGTGGAAACCCGTTCGCTTCAAGAGAACGCGTCAAATTAAAATTAAAAATGTAGAGCCTCGTTTCGATTCTATCGAAACGGGGCTCTAGCGTCGTATCAATGATACCGCGCGCCGCCAGTGTTGACCGAGCGTAGCGGAACCAGGGCCGGCGGCGCCTCAGTCATCAGCGGCTGGGGCTCGGTCTTATCGAGATGGGTCTCCTGCAGCGCCTCGACGAAATCGGCAAACCATTGCTGGATCGTGCCGCCGCGAAGTTTTGTCATCATCGCTTCCCAGCGCATGCGCCGCTCGGTCACGGGCATCGAGAGCGCGACCGCGATGGTCCGCGCCATGCCGTCGATATCGTGCGGATTGACCAGCAGCGCGGTGTCCAGTTCGTTCGCAGCACCGGCGAATTTCGACAGTACCAGAACGCCGGGATCGGCCGGATTTTGTGCCGCGACATATTCCTTGGCGACGAGATTCATCCCGTCATGCAGCGGCGTCACCACGCCGACCTGGGCGGTGCGATAAAGCCCCGACAGCACGGTCTGGCTAAAACCCTTGTTGAGATAGCGGATCGGGGTCCAGTCGACTTCGCCGTGACGGCCGTTGACATCGCTCACCAGCTTGGCAAGTTCGTTCTGCAGATTGCCGTAAGCTTCGATCGTGCCCCGCGACGGCGTTGCGATCTGCAGCAGGGACACCGTCCGCCGCAGCGCCGGCTGCAACGTCCACATGCGGTCGAATGCATCGATGCGGTTGATCAGCCCCTTGGAGTAGTCCAGCCGATCGACGCCGATCGCCAGCTTCTCGCCATTCAGGCTTCGGCGTAGCCGCGACACATCGGGATGCAACATGGCCTTGGCGGCTTGCACCGCGAATTTCTCGGGATCGATGCCGATCGGAAATACCGCGATGCGCGATGTGCGGTGCCGCGACGTGACGACGCCGTTTTCGACCTCAAGACCGAGATCGCACGAAACATAACCGAGGAAACTCTCACGGTCGTCCTCGGTCTGGAATCCGATCAAATCATAGGCCAGCATCGCCTCGACCAGTTCGCGATGATGCGGCACCCCTTCCATGATGGCGCGCGTCGGCCACGGCGTATGCAGGAAGAACCCGATCGGCTGGGTGACGCCGAGATCGCGCAACTCCGCACCCAGCGCCAGAAAATGATAGTCCTGAATCCAGAACACCGCGTCGGGCTTCTTGAAGCGCAGCAGCGCGCGCGCCATGAAGGCGTTGACTTCGCGATAGGACAGATAGTCCTGCTGCGAGGCGCGGATCAGATCGGGGCGGGAATGCAGCGCCGGCCACAGAGCCGAGTTGGCAAAACCTTCATAATATCCGCCATAATGCGCGGCCGGCAGATCCAGCATCGCCAGCGCGCCCGCGCCCAACGCCTCAATTTCGGCGAACGGTTCCTTTTGCGCACCGTCACGGACGCGGCCGCTGGAACCGACCCAAATCGCGCCGGATTTCTCCACCACCGGCAGCAAAGCCGCCGCGAGCCCCCCCGTCATGGGTTCATTGACCTTGCCGCGCGCAACGCGGTTTGAAACGACGACGAGGTTCACCTAGTCCCCTCCTGGATGTTCCGCTCGCAAGTTAACAACCATTCATCAATATGGTTCCCCGTCACCCTTTCAACCAATTCAAACCAAATTCGGGCGATGCGGCGGCGGAACTCGGCGACACAACACAAATCAACGCAAAAAGATGTTGTGGCGGGAACAATCACCCGTTCGCAAAGCCGCCTCGATTTCACCGCCGCAACAACAATCGGGCGCACCGATCATGGTCGGACTGCGGCGCTTTCGTTATCGAGCAGACGCGCGAGCCACTGCCGCACGTCGCGCGGTTCGTCGAAATGATCGGCCACGCCCGTCGCGCGCCGGCCCACGGAGAACGCAAGACCGCCCAGATCGGGCATCAGGGCGAACACCGATTCGTCGGTGACATCGTCGCCGATAAAAATCGGACGGCGGCCCCTGAAGGGTTCGTGGGCCATCAGTTCCAGCACGCCGGTTGCCTTGTTAAAGCCCGAATGCTTGATCTCGTAGACGCACTTTCCGGGCATCAGTTCGATCGGGGCGTCCGGCAGATCGGCCCTGATCAGGGCAATCGCCTCGTAAATCGCCTTCTCGGCGTGCGGGGCCAGCCGGTAGTGAAGCGCCAACGAATAGCCCTTGTCTTCAAGCAGAATGCCCGGACTGAGTCTGGCAATGGCCGCCAGCCGCCGCTTCAATTCCTTGTCCATCGGCGGGGCATGGGTGGCGACGGATTCGCTATCCACGGAGATCCGCATTTCCGCGCCGTGGCCGCCGACCGCCGGAAATTGTTCGGGCGCGAAAATCAGGTCGATGTCGTTCAGCGAACGCCCGCTGACCAGCGCCAGCGCGCCGGCGGTCTTCTCGATCAGGCCGTTAAGGGTTCTTGCGAGACCCGGCGGCACCCAGACCTCGCGTGGCGTCGGCGCCAGATCGAGCAGCGTGCCGTCGATGTCGAGCAGAATTGCACACTCTTCCAGCCGGCGCGCAAAATCGCTAGGCGCCGAAATCGCGTTCGGCGACGTTTTTTCCGGTGATGGACCGTCTTCCTGCAATGGCACCGCGACCAAATCCTTGTCGATCAGGTTCTGATTCATTCATTCTACTCCACAAAGGCCAGCGGCCGTGCAACCGATTCCAGCGGCTGGCGCTCGGCCGCGATACAATATCGCCACGCGATGACGGCCGCCCCGATCATCAATCCCGACCCCAGCAGATAGCCCGCGAAAACGCTGTCGCGCGATCCGGTGTCGATCAAGGCCCCGAACAGCGCCGGCCCGGCGACGCCGCCAATTCCCGTTCCCACCGCATAGAACAGCGCAATCGCGAGCGCGCGGACTTCCAGCGGAAAGGTCTCGCTGACGGTGAGGTACGCGCTGCTTGCGGCAGGCGAGGCAAAAAAGAAAATCACCATCCAGGCGATGGTCTGGGTCTGCGCGCTCAGCGCGCCGATCGAAAACAGATAGCCCGAAGCCGCGAGCAGAACGCCCGAAATTCCGTAGGTGAACGTGATCATGGCGCGACGGCCCAGCGTGTCGAACAGCCGGCCCAGCAGCAAAGGCCCGAGGAAGTTGCCGGCCGCGAACGGGAGAATGTACCATCCGACCTGGTTCGACGCGATCCCGAAGAAGTCGGTCAGAACCAGCGCGAAGGTGAAGAAGATCGCGTTGTAGAAAAACGCCTGCGCGGTCATCAACGCCAGTCCGACCAGCGCGCGCTGGCGATAAAGCGAGAACAGCGTGTGCGCCACCTCGCGCAGCGGCGTGTGATGGCGCATGTGCAGTTTGATCTTCGGCCAGGCATGCTGCCGCGGGTCCTGCACCTTTCCGATCACCGATCGTTCGATCTCGTCGACGATCGCATGCGCCCGATCGGGCTGACCGTGAATCATCAGCCATCGCGGGCTTTCCGGGATCCACATCCGCATTACCAACACCACGAGGCCGAGACAGGCGCCGGTGAGGTAGGCCAGCCGCCAGCCCAGATCGGGTCCGATCAGATGCGGATCGAGCAGCACGATCGCGCTCACGGCGCCCATCGCCGCACCGATCCAGAAGCTGCCGTTGATCAAGAGGTCGGTCCATCCGCGATAGCGCGCCGGCACCAACTCCTGTATCGTCGAATTGATCGCGGTGTATTCGCCGCCGATCCCCGCACCCGTCAGAAATCGAAACAGCGCATAGCTCGCCACGTTCCAGGACAGCGCGGTGGCGGCCGTGGCTGTTAGATAGACCGCCAGCGTGATGAAGAACAGTTTCTTGCGCCCGATCCGATCGGTAAGCCAGCCGAATCCGAGCGCGCCGAGCACGGCACCGGCAAGATAGGCGCTGTTGGAAAATCCGACGTCGAAATTGGTGAAATGCAGCCGCGGGCTTTCCTTCAGCGCGCCTGACAGTGCGCCGGCGAGCGTGACTTCCAGCCCATCCAGAATCCAGGTGATGCCGAGGGCAAGCACGACACGGGTGTGGAAGCCGCTCCAGCGCAGACTATCGAGACGCGAGGGAATACTGGTCTCGATGACGCGATCTTGTTGCCCTCGTGCCGGCGCCGTCGCGACGTCCGTCGAAACAATCGTCGCATCGTTCAGGGCAGCCATCCCACATTGCTCCAATGCTCGCCGTATCTACACAACACAGCGACATGACACCACAGCGACTTGAGGCCAAGCGACTTGAGGCCAAGCGACTTGAGACCGAGCGACTTGAGACCGAGCGACTTGGCGCCGCGCTCCAATGCCGAACCGCGCTGCAAGTCCATGGACCAAACCTAATGAGAAAACGCCCGGAAATGAACGTTCCGGGCCCTGAGGCGGTAGGTCAAGGGCGCCGCGCGACCATCGTACCGGCCGCATCGGTTAACGCCTCCGGCAGGTTCGAGTTCCCGCATTCCGGCACAGCAACCGATCGCGGCGGCACTCGTTTTCGCCAGCAACGGCATGGAGTTAAGCATGGCTGAGCATCATCGCGACGAGCAGGTCTGATCGTCCAAACAAACATGATCGTCATACCCGCGAAGGCAGGTATGCAGTAATCGCCGACCCGCGCTGAAATCGAAAGGTCTCGGAGTACTGGATCACCCGCCTTCGCGGATGATGACACTTTAAATCGCAAGCTTCACGCCGCGCGGATGTTGCCCATGAAGCGGTCGAGTTCCTCGCGCAAACGCGCGCTTTCGGTCGACAGCGATCGCGCCGAATTCAACACGTCTTCGGACGCCGAGCCGGTTTCCGTGGCGCCGCGATTCACCTGCATGATATTGGCGGCAGCTTCACGGGTTCCCTGGGCGACGCTCTGAACGCTGCGGGCGATTTCCTGGGTCGCCGAGCTTTGTTGCTCCACCGCGCTCGCAATCGACGACGCGATGTTCGATATCTGGGCGATGGTGCCGCTAATCTCCTTGATGGCGGCAACCGATTCCTGTGTCGCGTCCTGCATGCCAAGAATGTGAGACGATATCTCGTCGGTCGCCTTCGCGGTCTGGCCGGCCAGCGATTTGACCTCGGAAGCGACGACGGCGAAACCTCGACCGGCCTCGCCGGCACGGGCGGATTCAATCGTTGCATTCAGCGCCAGCAGATTGGTCTGCTGGGCGATCGCCGTGATCAGCTTGACCACGTCGCCGATCTCTTGCGCCGCGCGCGATAATTTGCCGATGCGCCCATCGGTTTGCTGCGCCTGGAGGACGGCTGCCTCGGCGATCCGGTTGGATTCACGCACCCGTGTGCCGATTTCATCGACGGTGGCGGAAAGCTCCTCCGTGGCGGTGGCGACCGATTGCATGTTGCTCGACGCCTCCTCCGACGCGCCCGCGACCTGGCTGGACAGGCTCTGCGTGGTTTCCGCGGTCCGCGTCAACGTACCGGCAGCCTGTTCGAGCTGAACGGCCGATGCCGAAACGTTCGAGACGATCGCGCCTACCGCCGCCTCGAAATCGTCCGCAAAGCGAATGAGCTCGCTGCGGCGTGCCGCGCTGCTCGCTTTGTTCTGGGCATCCTGGGCCGCGGCATCGCGTTCGGCTTTGGCGATGGCCTGCACCTTGAACTGTTCCACCGCGCTCGCCATCTCGCCAAGTTCATCGCTGCGGCCGAGCCCAGGCAGCACGACATCGAAATTGCCGCCGGCGAGCTCGCGCATGGCCTTGCACATCGCCGTCATCGGGCGCGAAATTCCCTTGCCAAGCATCAGCGCCAGCACGCATCCGAGCAGGAAGCCGCCGGCCGCGAGCATCACGATCAGCCGCTCGGTCTCGCCGATGGTCGCGTCCGACTCCGATTCAAGTCTTTGTTGATCGGAAAGCAGCGCCGCTTTCATCGCGCCCGAGCCCTGCATGATCGCGGTCGCCGACTCGGTCATTTCAATAGTCAGTTCATCGATCGATTTCGAATTCTCTATCAGTTTGGTCAGGGCTTGCCGATACTCATCAAGCAATGCCGCGGCCTCCTTGAGGCCCTGCACGATCTTTTCATCGGTCGACGGTATCGTGTGCAGCGAGTTTTCGACAAACTTGATGCGCGCCAGCGCGCTGGCGGCCACCGCCTTGTCGGAGTTGATGACGAAGGTGTTGGCGAGCGCCGTCACTGTTTGAAATTGCGCCGCGACTTTTTTCGCGCCGAATTCGATCGCCTGAAGCTGCGTGTCGTCGGCGTTGCTGGGGAGATCGTCGAGCTTGAATCGCAACATGGTGCCGCTGCGCGTGAGCTGGTTTTGCGCCACCAGCGCGCTCTCGGCCTTGACCTTGAGAATCTCGGCAAAAATCTTGGTGAAGGCGCGGAATTCGCGGGCGAGGCGCGTGAGCTGATCGAGCCCCGCCGGATTGGTGGTGCCCTTCATCGATTGATCGATGGCGTCCTTGAGACTGGCTTCGGCTGCCAACGCCGCCTTGCCGTCGTCTTCCATGCCCGTGACGACATAGTAACGCGCCAGCCCCCGGTACCAAATCAGATCGCGGTCGATATTGCGCGCCAGATCGGCCTCCGACACGCTGTGTCGGTAGGACGCCACGCTGGCGGAGACGCGCTCGAATCCAAGATAGGCGATGCCCATGCTGGCAGCCGAAATCGCCAGCACGACGGCAAAGCCGAGCATGACTTTTGCGCGAAAGCGCAAGGTCGGAAATTTTGGCGATACAGATCGCGGCCAGACACGTCCAGACAATCTCACCTCGACCCCCGTCTTCTTTTCAACAGCCAGCAATACCCGGGAACGTGAGTTCCCGGGAGCCGATGCGAAAAATTAGAGCAGAATGGATAAAGGGCCGTAAATTCGGACCAAGTTGCTCATCCGGAGGAGCGGCTGCAAAGTAAACAAATCGTTCCCGTCACGGCCGGCCAAGAGCGCAAAGTGCGTCTTTGGGCTAGATGTCCGGGCCATCCACCCGTTTCTTGCACGTCTTTCTTGCTGTTCGGCCCTCAAGACATCGATGCCCCGGAGAACAAGCCCGGGCATGCGAGCACAAGGAGCGCCTACGCCGCGCGGGCCTCGGGGGCCTCGGGCGGCGCCAGGGCCTTCCAATTGGGGGCCAGTTGCAGGTTCGGCTCGGTCAGCATTTGCAGCTTCTCGAGCGTCATGCCCGGAATCATTTCGATCACGACCAATCCGTGCGGGGTCACATCGATCACCGCGAGGTTGGTATAAATGCGCTTGACGCAGCCGGCCGCGGTGAGCGGATAGGTGCAGTGGGTCAGGATCCGCGGCTCGCCCGTCTTGCTGGTGTGCTCCATGATGATGCGGATTTCCTTGGCGCCGACCGCGAGATCCATGGCGCCGCCGATGCCGGGCGGGAATGCCGGATCCTCGGTGGTCCAGTTCGCAAGATCGCCCTTTTCGGAGACCTCAAAGGCGCCGAGCAGGCTGACATCGAGATGGCCGCCGCGGATCATCAAAAACGCATCGGCGTGATGGACGAAACAGCCGCCGGGGACCAGCGTCGTCAGGTTCTTGCCGGCGTCGACCATATAGAGGTCTTCCTTGCCCGGCTCCGGCTTTGGACCCATGCCGAGGATGCCGTTCTCGCTGTGGAAGATCACCTCGCGCCCCGGAGGCACAAAGCTCGCCGCCAGGGTCGGAATGCCGATGCCGAGATTGACGTAAGCGCCTTCCGGCAAATCCTGCGCGGCGCGCCATGCCATTTGCTCGCGCGTCAGGGGCCGATGGGATTTGGGGGTCATGCCTGTGCTCCGACAACGACGATGCGATCGACAAAAATGCTCGGGGTGACCACCGCTTCGGGATCCATCTCGCCAAGCTCCACGATTTGATCGACTTCCACGACGGTCAAATCGGCGGCCATTGCCATCACGGGGTTGAAGTTCCGCGCCGACTTTATGTAAGTGAGATTGCCCCAGCGGTCGGCCTTGTTGGCCTTGAGCAGCGCAATATCGCCCTTCAGCGGCTTCTCGAACACGTGCAGCCGGCCATCGATTTCCCGGGTTTCCTTGCCCTCGGCGAGCTTGGTCCCCGCCGAAACCGGCGAAAAAAAACCGCCAAGGCCGGCAGCATGGCAGCGCATGCGTTCGCTGATGGTGCCTTGCGGGACCAATTCCAGCTCAAGGCTCCTGGCCCGATAGGCTTTCAGAAAGGCGCTGTAGTCGCCCGAGCGCGGATAGGAGCAGATCACTTTGCGCACGCGCCCGGAATTGATCAGCCGCGCCAGGCCGTAATCGCCGTTGCCGGAGTTGTTGGCGACGATGGTCAGTTCGCGGGCCCCTTGTTCGTGAAGCGCATCGAGCAGATGGTCGGCGACCCCGACGGCTCCAAATCCTGCCACCAATACCGTCGATCCGTCGCGAACTCCGGCTACGGCATCGGCGGTGGTCTTGACCTGCTTGTCGATCACGTCAAAGGGCTCCTTTGGGCGGCATTGTCGTTTGGTGTCCGTGGCTTATGCCGGATCAATCGGCCGGGAATAGATCATCAACTGCGGCGCCGAGAAAGCCACAAATTTGCAGCCGTGATCCGCATCGAGCCCCTGCGGGTCGTCCCGGCGAATGCCGGATGACAGATGTAGCGCAAATGGCAGCACCGTGACCTTCGCGACGAAATTCCTAGTTGCAAAGTCCCTCACCGGTGCCTCTAATTGGAATAATTAAAAGCATCGGGAGGTATCAAGCGTGTCTACCATCAAATTGACGGTGAACGGTAAAGCGGTCTCGGCCGAGGTCGAGGACCGGACCCTCCTTGTCCAGCTCCTGCGCGAGAATTTGAATCTGACCGGCACCCATGTCGGCTGCGACACCAGCCAATGCGGCGCCTGCGTCGTGCATATCGATGGCCGGGCGGTCAAATCATGCACCGTGCTGGTCGGACAGGCCAACGGCGCCAACGTCACCACCATCGAGGGCATCTCGAAGGGCGACGAACTGCACCCGATGCAGGCCGCGTTCCGCGATAATCACGGGCTGCAGTGCGGTTACTGCACGCCGGGCATGATCATGTCGGCGATCGACATCGTCCACCGCCACAGCGGCGGTCTCGACGAGGAAACCGTCCGGCACGAACTTGAAGGCAATATCTGCCGCTGCACCGGCTACCACAATATCGTGAAATCGGTGCTCGACGCGGCCGGCCGCATGAAGGTTTCGCAGGCGGCGGAATAGCCGTCGCGGGCGTTCGATTCAATTATCAGATTTAGACCGCCGAATTTCGATGGAAATGGCGGACAACAAAACTCCGGCAGGGAGATCAGGACATGGGCGTTGAAGGTATTGGCGCGAGCGTCGTGCGCAAGGAAGACCGACGATTCATCACAGGCCGAGGCCGCTACGTCGACGACATCAAGCTGCAGGGCATGACCTACGCCCAGTTCGTCCGCAGCCCCCACGCGCACGCCAAGGTGAAAAGCATCGACTCGTCGGAGGCGATGAAAATGCCCGGCGTGGTCGGGGTACTGACCGGACAACAGATCGTCGATGACAAGGTCGGCAATCTCATTTGCGGCTGGGCGATTACCTCCAAGGACGGCACGCCGATGAAGATGGGCGCGTGGCCGGCGATGGCGCCGGAGACGGTGCGCTTTGCCGGACAGGCGGTCGCGGTAGTGATTGCCGAGACCAAGAACCAGGCCAAGGACGCGGCGGAAGCCGTCGTAGTCGACTACGAAGAGCTTCCCGCGGCCGCCGATATCACCGCGGCGATCAAACAAGGCGCGCCGCAGCTGCATCCGGAAGCCCCGGGCAACGTGATCTACGACTGGACGATCGGCGACGAGGCCGCGACGGAGGCGGCATTCAAATCGGCGGCCAACGTGGTCTCACTCGACATCACCAACAACCGGCTGGTGCCGAATGCGATGGAGCCGCGCGCGGCGATCGCGGAATACAACGACGCCGAAGAGCATTTCACGCTGTACACGACGTCGCAGAATCCGCATGTCGCGCGGCTGGTGCTCTCGGCATTCTATAACATCGCGCAGGAGCACAAGCTGCGGGTGGTGGCGCCCGATGTCGGCGGCGGTTTCGGCTCGAAAATCTTCATCTATCCGGAAGAAATGGTGGCGCTGTGGGCCTCCAAGAAGGTGCGGCGCCCGGTAAAGTGGACCGGCGATCGCTCCGAGGCCTTCCTGACCGATGCCCATGGCCGCGATCACCTCACCAAGGCCGAGTTGGCGTTCGACGCCAGCAACAAGATCACCGGGCTGCGCGTGAAGACCTATGCCAATCTCGGCGCCTATATGTCGCTGTTCTCCTCCTCGGTGCCGACCTATCTCTATGCGACGCTGCTGTCGGGCCAGTACAACATCCCCAACATCTTCGCAGAGGTGATCAGCGTCTACACCAACACCACCCCGGTCGACGCCTACCGCGGCGCGGGCCGGCCCGAAGCAAGTTTCGTGGTGGAACGGCTGATGGAGACGGCGGCGCGGCAGCTGAAGGTCGATCCGGCGGAGTTGCGCCGCAAGAACTTCATCACCGCCTTCCCGCACCAGACGCCCGTGATCATGGCCTACGACGTCGGCGATTTCGGCGCGTCGCTCGACTCCGCGATGAAGGCGATCGATTATGCCGGCTTCGCGGCACGCAAGGAGAAAGCCAAGACGGAAGGCAAGCTGCGCGGCATCGGCGTCTCCTGCTACATCGAGGCCTGCGGCATCGCGCCCTCGAAAGCGGTCGGCAGCCTGGGCGCCGGCGTCGGCCTGTGGGAATCCGCGGAAGTCCGCGTCAATCCGGTCGGCACCATCGAGATCCTCACGGGGTCGCATAGCCACGGCCAGGGTCATGAAACCACCTTCTGCCAGCTGGTCGCGGAGCGTCTCGGCGTTCCGATCAGCCAGGTCCAGATCGTCCATGGCGACACCGATAAAGTGCAGTTCGGCATGGGCACCTACGGTTCGCGCTCGGCCGCCGTCGGCTTGACGGCGATCCTCAAGGCGATGGAGAAAGTGGAATCCAAAGCCAAGAAGATCGCCGCGCATCAGCTCGAAGCGTCCGAAGACGACATCGTCATCGAGAACGGCGAATTCAAAGTCACCGGCACCGACAAGTCGATCGCGCTGCCGATGGTGGCACTCGCCGCCTACACCGCGCATAATCTGCCCGACGGCATGGAGCCCGGCCTGAAGGAAGGCGCGTTCTACGATCCGACCAACTTCACCTTCCCGGCCGGCGCCTATATCTGCGAAATCGAGGTCGATTCCGGCACCGGCAAGACCAGTTTCGTCAATTTCGTCGCGGCTGACGATTTCGGCCGGCTGATCAACCCGATGATCGTCGAAGGCCAGGTCCATGGCGGGCTCGCGCAAGGAATCGGCCAGGCGCTGCTCGAAGGCGCTGTCTACGACGCTAGCGGCCAGCTCGTGACCGCGTCGTTCATGGACTACACCATGCCGCGCGCCGACGATCTGCCGTCGTTCAAACTGAACCACACCACCACGCTGTGTCCGGGCAATCCGCTCGGCGTCAAGGGGTGCGGCGAGGCCGGCGCGATCGGCGCATCCGCCGCCGTCATCAACGCCATCACGGACGCGATCGGTAACAATAAACTTTAT
>Ga0209863_10000964_pt1 | contig 12171 bp, 6 predicted proteins | sample OrgsoiDNA2013046_FD_185796 | JGI IMG/M metagenome (GOLD analysis project Ga0209863, IMG submission 185796) | Permafrost soil microbial communities from the Arctic, to analyse light accelerated degradation of dissolved organic matter (DOM) -... | ecosystem: Environmental > Terrestrial > Soil >...
AATAAAAATTTTGATTCCTCTTGAATGGACTCAATTGTGTATTGTAATTGTAATTGAAATTGGGTCCGATGATAAACTGCCGCTCAATACTCCTGGCCAGCGTCAGGTTTGTATCCAGCTGCGCCTGGAATTGGGGAGTAATGTTGGTAGGATTCACATAATTAATAGTAATCAGATTAATCTGATTTTCGTTTTGTTCGGATTTTTTCCACACATAGCCATAACTGGTCTTGTAAGAATTCAGTGTGTACTGATTTGTACTATTATAAAACTGATATCCCAGATTTATCCTGGTTTTGGGCATGAAGTCCCTGTTGCTATGAATTTTAAAGGGCGAAATAATTCTCGGTATGTATAAATTTAAATCCGCTCCCAGCTTGAAAATGTTGGTATACTGCCCGCCTCCCAGATTCTGTGTTTCCAATCCACCATAAATACTTGCCACGAATAATTCGGCTCCTCTGAATACATTTTTGTTGCGGGCACTGATGGTAAGCGCTCCGCCATAAGAATTATCTGATTCTGTAAGACCCGAAACCTGAAATACCAGGGACCTTTTTTGAGCACGCGTCAGGTAGTAATAGGTATTCAGTTTGTAATGGACTGAATCCACTTCCTTAAAATTCAGTTTTACAAACTTGAAAACACCCAGGTTAATCAAACGACTGAGGCTAAGATTCTGGTCCTTGATATTATAAGTGCTTCCAGGTTTATAAGTCAGGGTATTACTAAACAAACTGGGCTTAAATAGCTGGCCCGGGTCGATGATGGTATAACCCTGCCATATCGTGAGTTTAGCGGGCATGGCGGTATCGGTATTGATGGAAAAGTTCGCATAGATCACTATATCCTGAATGGTGTATACTGCTTTGGCCGATTCCGGAGTTGACTTTATAACGACCACGCGCATATCCGCCTGATGTTTCCCAACTGTTGAATCCACGATAACCAGGAGGTAATCCGGACTAAAATTATAAAATCCATTCTCTTTTAACCTGGAATCGATTCTTACCCGCTCATTCTTGATTAGATCCAGGTTGTAGGCTGTTCCGGTTTTGAGCAGGGTTTGCTTTTTGATTTTTTGAATTTCCTGGCTGATCGAGCTAGAATCCTCCGGAAATACCACATTCCGTATCGTATATTGATCACCGGTACTAACCGTATAGATGTCCTGGATTTTTAATTTCCTCGTGACAGTATCCAATTTCACTGAGTCCTTGAAATAGCCAATGTTCTCCAATCGATTTTGCAGGATAAGCCGGTTCTTTTCAAATGCACTCATCGAGCCCAATACAGGAGGTTCTCCCATTTTGTTCTTTAGCCAATAACTCAGACCTTTCCTCTTCGGCTCGCCCACCGTGTTATAGATTAATAATTTAAATGGAATCCCCAGAAATTTTCCGTTGGGCTTTGGGCGAAGCAGGTCCTCCAGTTCTGTTTTTATTTTTGCCTTTTTTCTACTCGAAATTTTTTCGGGTGTATTGATATGGATAACCGGTCCTTTGTACAGATACTGTCCTTCCTTCAGACTTTTGGTTTCACTGCAGGCCGCCAGGATAACCGCTGCGCAACAAACATAAATCCATCTTCCTGGTTTCATTATGGTAGGTTAGGATTTGTTTTTGCCGGTTGTTCCTTTTGATCGGTAATGCTTTTTTCCTTTAAAGAGTACTTTTTCTGAAACAACTCGTTGAATGTATCAAAGTCCAGCGTAATAATAAAACTCACACCTGTTTCCACCACCTGCCCTTCAACGACCGTGTTGTATTGGTTTACACTGTATACTCTTATAATATACTTGCCATCCGGCGTGAGTGTATAATCGATCTTTGCATTTCCTGCAATATTCGAGGCGTTGGGCCCCTGACTGGCACCCGATAACTGGAAATCGCTCCCTACACTCACTTTCACACGATCACCGAATAAATTCTTGGATACACCTACCTGGAGTGCGGTCTGATTGATTGCCTGGCCGGAAGTATTATAACTCTGATTTGTATTTACGTTCAAACTCAGATCAACGCGCTTACCGAAACCACCCGCCAATTCGTTGAGTTGGGAGGTGAGTAAATTGCTTGCGCTTTGACTTGCCATCAACGCGGCACCGGAATTGCCACCGCTGGTGTTTTCAAATGGATTTTCTGAAATGAAGCTATTGAACAGCAATAAGGCAAAAACCTGTTTGTTCAATTCAGACGCATTGCTGTTCAGTTCGGCTAACTTACTATCCACGTTTTGCCACAGGGCCGATTCATTCGGAGGTAAAGTTATGCTGAATGATATTTCGGGTTTTAACAGCAGACCCCGCATTTTCAGGTTTACCATGAAGGGAAGTTTCTGGTTAAACCTGTTTATTTCTTCCTGGCTCATGCCAGACATTTGGTTTCCAACCAGGGATATAGGTGCAGTAGTACACAGATAGGTGGCGGTAATATCAATGGTGGCTCCGGTAGGGTCTCCCGTCCAGGTGATTGTACTGCCCCTTTGTAAATTGAATTTTCTTTTGAGCAGCCTCAATGATAAATTGTAGGCTCCGTCATCCAGTACATAATTTCCTGTTAGCGATAACTTTCCATTTTTGTTCATGGCACCCGCGAGAGAGGCACGACCTCTCACGGATAATGCATCTCCCGTTCTTTCGTTGATGATCAGGTTAAATTTGGCGCTGCTATCTGTTTCGATATTCGCAAACGCATCAATGCCCTTGAATCCTGCATTTCGGCTGAGTGAGTCTAAATACGTCCTGATTCGGGCGGTATCAACGGGGTGATCTTTATCAGCAAATAATACCACCCCCTGCCTGCTTACCACTTCCGGGTCACTGTTGGGCAGTATAAGCGTGAAATCGGTTTGTTTATTTACGTGCAAATGACCGGTTACTACGGGTGTGGCGATGTCTCCTTTTATTTGCAGCCCGATATCCATATTTAATTTGCCATAGAAAATCCGGTTGGTTTCTATGGGCGTATTCACCAGGATGAAATCGTCTGCATTGAATGCGAGATCAAAACGATAGTGTTTGTAATCTTTTGTGTACAGGTGCCCATCCAGAATTGCTTTATCTCCGGCAGAGTCCAGGAAAGTGAACTTATTCAAACTAATCCCCTCATGGTTGAACTGAATACTATCAGATGACAGTTTCAGTCTCTCACCAGAAAGAAAAGGGGTAATATAGGCACTGTCAAACCGGACACTCCCCGTAAGAACAGGCTGATCGAATGATCCCGTGGCATGCAGGTTTCCCTTGAGCCAACCCCGGATATTTCTGATCTCTCCTGCAGAAAATGGCTTAACCATCGAAAGATCCAGTTTGCCGATATCCAGCTGCATGTCTATTCTCTTATCCTTCGAATTATACATCCCGCTAACCTTTGCATCATTATCTTTTCCTTCAATGGAAAGATTTGTAGAGAATATATTCGGTTGCTGGTTGTCGACCACGATAGAAATATTTCCGAGGGTATCCTTGTTATAGGCGAGGTTATCGATCTTAATATTTGAAGTAAAAGAAGGATTTGACAGGATATCCCTCAAATCGGTTTGACCATTCAATTCGCCATCCAATAAAAGTGAATCCTGTCCCGCAAATGAACTCAGTGTTTTTATCCTGAAATGATTAAATGAAACATCAATGGGCGACTGCGGAGAAGAGGAACTACTGTTGATCAGCAGGGATTGGTTTTCATGCTCTATCAGCAGATGGTTGACAAACAAACCGGAAGAATCATATTGAATGAAATTATCTCCGGAAGTATTCCAGGTATCGTAATTCAGGAGCAGGCCGTCGGGCAGCAGAGATAACTTCCATCCATCCGGCATTCCCGTAAGCAAAGTACTCAGGCGATAGCGTGCCTTGTTTTTTGCGTCACCCAGAAGAATGCTGTTACGGAATTGATTGTTTGTCAGCCGGCCAAAAATGCCGGAACTGAATAAGTCCAGACCTGCCCAATGCGCAGAGCCGAATTGTACGGCATAACGTAATGCGCTGTCGTTCGTGCCTGCAGTCGCCGATAATTGATGAATAAATTGTTTATCAAACTGAATGGAAGGTGCTAATAAGGAAAAGTGAAAGTCATTTTCAAGACTGTTAAAGCCCATGTTCAATTGAATGGTATCTGAACCACTCAACGTTGGATCAAATACGAGCAAATCGGGTGAAGGTCTGAGTGAGAGACTCATTTGCCAGTTTTGTGGGCTGATCCTTTCCTCTATGAATCCCGGAATTTTATAGTAGTGATTGATCGTCTGTTTCAGGGCCTGCTTTATTTCCTTGAACTTATACTTTCCCGATAAGTTCAGATCAGCCATTTCAGAATGCAGGAGGAGAGATTGAATAGAATCCTTTTTTGCTGCCTCCAGGTAAATGGAATCTGTTGACAGATGCTGATTCCTGTAACTCAAACCAAGTGCAGTGAGATAAAGTTTTCCTTCAACAGCATCAGGATCCGTACAGGTCAGGTTTGTATTCAGGTTGAAAGACATCGCGAGGCTATCCTTCATCAGATGCAATGCCTGAAGATTAATCGTATCCATTTTCAGTTCCAGCAGGAGAGATGGAAACTTCTCCACCCATATCCCTTTCGCGTCAAAATGTCCTTTTACATTTTGATCGTTAAAAATGGAATTGATATGGTACATTCCATCCTGCATAGAGATATCCATCGAAAGATTCCTGTAATGATAGCCTTTCACCATGGCAGCTGGAATTTGGAAATGCGCGACCGTCTGCATTTTCTTAAAATCAAATCCATTCCCCTTAGCCATTGCATGCAGGTCTACTTTACCCAAAAGGCTGTCCTGATTCAATAATTTTCCAAGATCGAATCCAGCAAGATCCGCGTTGAGATCATATTGTTTCTTTGGGATATTTAGCTGACCCTTTATCCTGGCTCCTCCGAAACTGGAGTTGAGCGCCATATCCACATTAAATTGGTCCATGTTTCCATCAAACCGGCCATGGGCTGAAAGAGAATCCGGAATGCGAAGATTCTTTGGGATGATTTTTTCTGGCAGGAAGCTATAGATATCCTGCTCTACAGTGGTAAGGTTTTTTATTTGAAGATGATAGATGGCTTTCTTTGTATCAGGCAATCCCTTAATCTGTCCCGAAAATTCCATTTGGGTATGCTGCAATCCGGCGAGCGCGAGATCCGGGATATCGAGATTGTTCAGTTGGCCATTGATTTGGCCGTTTATCCTTATGCGTGCATTTTGCTCTTTGTCAAACGTGGATCTTAACGAAGGAAACAGGAGAAGAAGATCCTTCATCCCGATATACGAATGGTCAAATGCGAGGTCAGCAGTTAAATCTCCGGGTTTGTCTAACAGACTGGCGACAGATGCATATTTAAAAATTGTCTTGTTTCTCAGATTCGTGTTGTTGGTCAGCAGGATCAGATTATTTACGCTGGCCTGGTGATCACTATAGTAAAATCCGGTGGAAAGCCTTTTCAGTTCAAAGCCGCTTTTTTCGGAAAAAGAGAGCATTTTAATTTCGCCCTTGTAGTTTTCTGAACTCAGGCTGAGGCCGCTGATAGTTGTATTCAGATTCCTGATGAGCAAATGGGCATAGTCCATCGCATTTGCAATCGGTTTCTTCGCGTCATCATCAAAGCTAAACTGATCGTTCACCAGATTTAAATAGGCAAGGTTCACCATCCATCTGCTTTGCTTTCCCGTTGTATCTTTTTTATCCTGTTGTACAACGGATTTTCCATGCACCAGCTGAAATGTTGATCGATTCAGATCCACGGACTTCAGATCAAATTGCATTTTATTCAGGTCAATGGAATCAGCCAGCATCGAAAGGAGACCGATACCGACCTTGGCCTTTGTGTTATTTAATTCATCGGAATAAGCCAGCACTATGGAATCGAGCGCAATTTTTCCCAATTGAAGATGGATGGGTTGATAGTTGGCAGTTGGCGGTTGGCGGTTGGCGGTCGAAGGCGGTTTTTGAATTTCTTTCTGCCGGAGAGCCAGTGTTGGCGTGTATAACCTCACATATCCATTCAATCCATGCATTGAAAATTCGGGTATTTCAAAAATGAGCTTATCGGGATCAAAGGTTTTGATCCTTGTTTGGAGATCTGAAAGAAATAGGTTCGCAGCGTTTCCGGTTGCATCATCCTTATAATGCGCATGAATATTCACCAGGTGAATCTTCCCCAATTCAAATGTCCATTGGCTATTTCCTTCCGCAGCTTTTTCCTGATTGACATTCTTCGAAGCAAATGCTCTGGCAATAAATGCATAATTAAAGTCGGAATCGGGGAGCAGCCTGTCAATATTGACGGTCCAGTGATCCAGGTTAATATCATTCAGCACCACTTTGTGGTTGAATAGACCCCAAAGGTTTACGTCCAGGTTTATATTTCCGGCGGAAAGTAAAGTATCCCGATGTTGGTCTTCGAGGTAAATATTTTTCAGCACAATATTTTTGGGAAAGTCAATCGAGAGTTCGCCGATGATGACCTTTACGTGCAGTTTTGATTCGAGATAAGCCTGGATTTTCTTTCGTCCGAAATTTTGCACTGATGAAGTCTGTAAAAGGATTAGAAGAATAACAACAAGGAACAGGAAAATGATAATAACCCTGAGGAAGATCCCGGGAATGCGTCGAACCATTCGTTTGTACCTGGAAGACGGGCTTTTGACCATATTTCGAATTCATTACCACTGGTGAGCGAGGAGCAGGCCAAGGAATGGCTCGTTTGAACCTGCTTGGGTAGGCATAAAATGGAGGTATAAATTACAAAAAAAATGAACTCGAATCTATCTGTTTTGTCCTTGTTAGTCGTCAAAGAACGTGTACTTTTTTAGTAGCGGGCGATTTTCTTGCTTAAGTTAGTAGATAGTTCTTAGTTTTTAGGATTAGGTGTATCGACCCCTTATAAACTGGACAGTTTTCTGCTTTGACGAAGTAGGCAATAACGGTTCGACTATCCAATAAGGTTGTAATGCAAAAGCCGCTACTATAGCGGCTTTTAATGGTTGTGAACCGGATTGGATTTTCCTCGCTTCGCTCGCAGGAGTACGTGGATTACCTGCGGTGATCCACGTACTCCTGCGAGGTCCTTACCCAAGGCCGTCCAACGCGCTTCGCGCGTTGCGTCTTTTTCATTGCCAGGCTCTCGCGAGCAAGCTCGCATCGCCTTCCAATAAAAAAGCCGACACAACTTCGTTGTGACGGCCTCGTGAACCGGATTGGACAAATATCGAACCATTTTATAGATCATCTGAATCTTTCAGCTGTTTTGATAGCCTGAATTTGTTCAAATTCGATTCGGGTCAGCTTCATATATGGTCTATGAACTCCATTCGTCGGGTAAATCAGGCTATTGACGGAGTGTACTCACTCCGGAAACAACGGATGATTATCTTTGGAATCAAAGAGCCTGCGGTTGTATAAATTATTCAAAAAGCGGTGGTTATATCATGTCATCTTCTGGGTTTGTTATTATTCCTGGTACTGTTACTTTATTATATATACTACCTATCAGATCAAGGATCCGGTTTTTTATTTCGAAATCATGCTGTTTTATCCTTTTGATATCTGCCTGGTCTATTTTAATTTTTATGTACTCATACCACGGTTGTTAAAAAATAAAAAATATATATCCTACGCAGCAATAGTTTTTATAGCGGTATTCATCGATGCCTGTGTGGATGCTTCGATCAGACTATTCTATTCGCAATTCGGATCTTCGTTTTTTCCGAAGACCCCATTCTTTAATCTGGCTAGTTTTTCAGGTGCTATGGCCGCCCGATTTTATCTGCTGGGTCTAACCAGCGCTATCCACCTGGCCAAGGAATGGATTGAAAACCAAAAGATGCAAAACGAAAGAGAGAAACTGTACCTGGAAACAGAATTGAACTTTTTAAAAACACAGATCAATCCCCACTTCTTTTTTAATACCCTAAACAATTTGTATTCGCTAGCGCTTAACCGGTCTGAACAGACACCGGAAGTGATTCTGAAGTTGTCGGACTTGATGAGTTATATGTTATATGAATCTAACGAGGCAAAAGTTTCCCTGGAGAAGGAAATTAATTACCTTCAGAATTACCTTGACCTGGAAAAACTGAGGTTTGGAAGAAGGCTGACAATCAATTTCGAAATTGAAGGACAGATGGAAGGTGTATCAATTCCTCCTATGATCCTGATACTTTTTGTGGAGAATTGTTTCAAACATGGATTAAAAGATAATATTGACCAGGTGAGTATCGATATCGCATTAAAAGTTAAAAGCGGTTATCTGTTTTTCAGTATCAAAAATCCGGTGTCCGCACATATTGCGTCAACGGGTGTATCGGGGATTGGGCTTAAAAATGTGAAACGCCGCTTGGATCTTTTATTTAAAACGAACTATGATTTAAACATTGTTAATGATAGACAGGAATATACCGTATCCTTAAAAATGCCGGTATGACAAAGAATATTAAATGCCTGATCCTGGACGATGAGCCCCTGGCTATTGATGTGATTGAAAACTATTTAAAACGATTACCCAATATTGAGTCTTTCAAATGCAACAATGCAATCGATGCTTTTCAAATTCTGCAACAGGAGAAAATAGATTTGATTTTTCTGGATATCGAAATGCCGCTGATGTCGGGACTCGATTTTTTAAAAACAATGAAGGCTCCGCCTGCCGTGGTTATTACAACGGCTTACCGGGATTATGCAGTAGAAGGGTATGAATACGATGCGTTGGATTATCTGGTGAAACCGATTTCATTTCCCAGGTTCATGAAGGCATTTGAGAAAGTGTTAAAATTTCTGCAAACGAATCATCCGCCAGCTGATGATCCCGAATCAGAAAACTCGAATTTGTTTCTGAAAGTAAGCGGCAAACTTGTGAAAATTTCCATTGCGGAAATTCTCTACGTGGAGAGCCTGAAGGACTATATTAAAGTAGTCACGTCCGGTAATTTCTGGATTTCCTATCAAACACTCACTTCCATGACAGAAAAATTGCCTGAGGATAAGTTTATGCGGATCCATCGGTCCTTTACCATTGCGATCGATAAAGTAACTGCGGTTGAAGGCGGTAATGTAGAAATTGCCGGTAAACTCATCCCCATTTCCCGCGATCTGCGACAGGATGTGGTAAAACGAATCTGCGGTGACAGCAGTTCGTCGTGAAAACCTGCCGATTGTCGGGTTTTCTCCCATTTAAGCGAAAAAATTATTTCCGTATATAATCTAAATCTAGTTTTATTCCTGAAAGCGATCTTATATGCGTCTGATATTTTTTCTCTTATTGAGTCTTACTATGATGAGTAGCCGCGCGCAGATAGCGGACTCTATAAAATTTATTGGCAAGTCAGCTTTTGTACAAACCTGTCAGGGCTGTCATCGCGATACAGTCAACTCCCGCATTCCTTCGACGTCGATTTTATCGACAATGACACCGCGGGCAGTTCTCGCAGCCATGGAAACCGGAAAAATGCGCGTTCAGTCTTCAGGATTAAGCCCTGTTCAGAGAAAAGCCGTTGCCGAATGGATTACAGGCGCTCCTCTAAAATCCAATGAGATGCCAAAGACGGCATACACCAAATTCAGTTTGGCGCCGAACGGAAATACAATTCCCGTTTACTCCGGCTGGGGTGGTGATATTCGTTCCACTGGATTCCGCAATACAGCGCAGGCTGGTATAAACAAAAACAATATTGCCCATTTAAAATTGAGATGGGCTTTTGCTTTCCCGGATGCTACAGTCATACGAAGTAAACCTGCCGTAGTGGGTGATTGGTTACTCGTGGGAAGCCAATACGGCGATTTATTTGCAATCCATAAAAAAACAGGGAAGATTGGATGGCATTTTTCTGCCGGTGCTGCAATCCGTGGAGCGATTGTTACCGTAAAAAAAGGCAATCAACTCATCGCCTATTTTGCTGATTTCAGTACTAATGTATATGCCGTAGACGTGAGAACAGGGAAGGAGATTTGGAAAGCAAGAGTGGGTTATGAGCCACAATCGGGTGTTACGGGCTCAGTGGCCGTTGCAAGCGGCATCGTGTATGTGCCGGTTACTTCGGCTGAAGTCGCTTCTGCCGCGGATGGAAATTATGCCTGTTGTTTTTCATCGGGAGGATTGGTTGCATTAAATGCATCAACGGGAGCAGAAATCTGGCATCACCGGGTAATTACTGAAGCGGCCGTTGAATCAGGAAAGAAGAAAAACGGGAAACCATTTTACGGTCCATCGGGTGCGCCCGTATGGTGCAGTCCGACAATTGATCTGAAACGGGGCTTGGTCTATATAGGAACCGGCGAAAATTATACAAGCCCTGCAACGAAGAATAGCGATGCTGTGCAGGCACTGGATATGAGGACAGGCAAACTGAAATGGAATTTTCAGGCAACGCAGGGTGATACGTATAATGCCGCCTGTCCCTTCTTTTTAAATTGTCCGGAGAAAGCAGGTCCTGATCTTGATTTTGGTATGGCGCCGATTCTTACCAGGGATAAAAATGGCAAAGATATTCTGCTGATTGGGCAAAAATCAGGAGTCGTTTTTTGTTTGTCGCCTGATAATGGAATGAAAATCTGGGAGACAAGAATCGGGAAAGGCGGAACCCTGGGCGGTATTCACTGGGGCATGGCTACCGATGGAAAACTCGTGTACGCGGCCAATTCCGATAATTTCTTCGGACTGGATAAAAAAGATACAACCTGGAAAGCATCACCTGGCATTTATGCGCTCGATGTAAATACCGGAACCCTCATATGGAAAACGGCCAATCCGCCCTGTTCAGAAAAAGCAAATTGTTATCCTAATAACTCGGCGGCGCCGGCAGTAATACCCGGAATTCTATTTGCCGGCTCCCTTGATGGACATATCAGGGGCTATAATTCGGAGGATGGGAAAATAATCTGGGATTTTAATACCGCCGTTCATTTTGAAACGACGAATGGAATCGAAGGAAGTGGTGGAGCGATTGACGGACCGGCACCCGTAATTTCTGACGGAATGTTGATTGTGAATTCTGGTTATGGTATGTTTGGGCAGATGAAAGGAAATGTTCTTTTGGCTTTTGAGATAAAAAAATAAAACACCTAAAAAACGAATATGAAAAAGTTAGCGTCATTATGTATTGGAATTTTATTGATCGCGCAGACACAAGCGCAAACGGCAGATGAAATAGTAAATAAGTATTTCGATGCGATAGGAGGAAAAGCAAAACTCGAAACCCTGAAAACCTCTTATTCGGAAGGCGAAATGAGTATCATGAATAATCCAGCCCCCATTGTTTCCTGGGTGGTCGATGGGAAAGCATCGAAGAGTCAGATGGATTTCAACGGACAAAAAATAATTAATTGTTATAGCGCAGGTGCAGGATGGACAGTGAATCCACTGGCCGGTATTACAGAACCGACGCCGATGACGGCTGAGCAGATCGGAATGGGTCCGATGACTTACGATCTGAAAGGACCTCTGTATAATTATTCAGCGAAGGGATATAAACTGGAACTGGCGGGTAAGGAGAAACTAAATAACGCAGATGCATTTAAACTGAAACTGACTACAAAAGACAGTACTGAAATTGACTGTTATATAGATGCCGCTTCCTATCTGCTTCTCAAAACGGTTATTAAAGTGATTGCAGCCGGTCAGCCTATAGAAATCTCAATCGTCACATCCAACTATCAGAAAACAAATATTGGCATCCTCATGCCTTTTGTTTCGGAAGTAAATTATCCCGGACTGACCATCATATCCACGACGAAAATGATGGATCTGAACCGAGATATCGATCTCGCCATTTTTGTGATGCCGAAAAAGTAAATAGATAGAGCCAGGCCAACATCAAATAGCATTAACCGGATTGGACTATCTCGACTTCGCCTCGAAAGATCCGCTGGATTACCTGCGGTGATCCGTACTCCTGCGAGGTGCTTACCCAAAGCCTTTACGCCGCTTCGCGGCGTCAGGCATTTTCATTCCTTCGCTTTTGAAAGCAAGCTTTCAACGCTCAGAAATAAAAATGCCTCTTCGACTTCGTCGAAAAGGCTTTGTGAACCGGATTGGACAAATTTCGAACCGATTTATGGATGATTTGAGGTTATTTGCCGCTTTAATTGCTTGAAAATCAAAGTATCTTGCTTTTTATAGGAGTGTAATTAAATTTCTTAAATACATATTTGCCCATTGATATCTGAAT
>Ga0209863_10000966_pt1 | contig 12155 bp, 10 predicted proteins | sample OrgsoiDNA2013046_FD_185796 | JGI IMG/M metagenome (GOLD analysis project Ga0209863, IMG submission 185796) | Permafrost soil microbial communities from the Arctic, to analyse light accelerated degradation of dissolved organic matter (DOM) -... | ecosystem: Environmental > Terrestrial > Soil >...
CCAGGATGTAGCCGTCGTTGCGGAAGACGACGCCGGTACCGCTGACGGTGCCGCTCGGCGTGGTGGCGTCGACCCGTACCAGCGCGGGCATGACCTTCTTCGCCAGCGCCTGCACCTTGTCGGAGGTCGTGGTGATCGGCACGCGCACCTCTTCGATGGCCACGGTGCTCGCGTGGCGGTCGAAGGCGCCGACCGACATCAGCACGGCCAACATGGCCGCCGCGCCGAGCAGGCCCGACGGGCGCACGGCGAGCATGGCGAGGAGCGCCACGAAGGCGATCACGTACTTGTAGTCGGGCTGGATGTAGGCCGCGCTGATTTCCGTGGACAGCCCGATGATGACCGCGCCGAGCATCGCGTAAACCGTTTGGCGGAGTTGCGGCCCGGTGAAGGTGTTCAGGAGCGGTTGGACGCTGGCTGAGATAAGCTGGCCGTTGGTTTTCGGATTGTCTTTCGCCATCCGTTTGGCGAGCCCGACAAATTCGGCATTGACCTGATCGATACTCACGCCCGATTTGAGGCGGCCCAGGACTTGCGGTCCCAGCCCGGCCGGGTCGCCGCGTGGCTTGATCGGAAATTCATTGAAAAGAGGAACCCAGAGTTCCTCGTTGATCGGAAACTTAAAGCCCGCCGGCATCACGCCGATGATCGTAGCGGCGCGGCCATTGATCCTGATCGCTTGTCCGACGATTTTGGGATCGCCATTGAAATCGCGCTGCCAGATTTCATGACCGAGAATCGCGACCTTTTCCGCGCCCGGCTTGTTGTCCTGGGCCGTGAAGTCGCGGCCCAGAATAGGCGAGACGCCGACAATCTTGAAGAAATCATCCGTCACATAACCGCCGGTGTAGCGCTGCGGATTGTTATGGTAAGAGACATTGATCGTTGATCCGTTGAGGTAGGCCGCCATCTGCGCGAATGAGTGCTGGGCCGCGCGCATGTCTTCATAATCCTGCGAGGACGGGATGTTGCCGGCGCCGAAATTATTATTCTGCGCTGTCCCCTGCGGGTCGATTAATCCAACATTCATGAGCTGTTCGGGATGCGAAAACGAAAACCCGCGCAGCACGAAGGCGTTTACGACCGTAAATTGCGAGGTCACCCCGCAGATGCCGAGCGCGAGCACAGTGACGGCGAGGAAGCAAAATGTTTTCTCCTTGATTAGAACACGGAGACCGATGCGGACATCCTGAAGAAATGAGTCGAAGAACATATGAGTGATAGGTGAAGGATTAGATTGAGCTAAGGAGAGAGGGCGGGAAGAGTCATTGGGGCTGCGCTGTTAGAATGAGATGCACCAATCCAGTCGTTTGGATTCAATAGATTGTGACGCCGCCGATCTGCCCTGTTGTCTGTCCCCAGACGAGCGGAGCTATTCGAGCGCATAGAGGTAACCATCTGTGCTTCCGAAGTAGACGACGTTGTTCGCGATGAGAGGCGAGGAAAAGATGGCGCCGATGGCAAATTGCCGGTCGGCCGCGACGATTGGAGCTTCCCGCCAATTCGAGTGATAGAGGAGCGGATCGTTGAAACTCCGCTCGGCGGTAAGCACCCAACCTTTGTTTTGCTTTGAAGTCTCGGTTTGGAAACTCCACAGGACCTCGCCGGTTTTCAGATCGCGGGCCTGCAGTGTGCCGTTCATCACGCCAATGAAGACCACATCACCAGCGATCGCCGGAGACGAAAACATGTAGGCCTTGTCCTGCTGATGCAGGATCGGTTTGCCGGTGGCGGCGTCGAGGACGTGATAAAGACTCGAGTCCGACGTCGCGAAGTAGACCTTTCCGTGACTAACTGCTGGAGAGGTGATCACCCAGCTCAGCGCATTATCGAAGCGCCATTTCTCTTTTCCGGTCGCGGCGTCGAGCGCGTAGAGATTTGCGTCCCGGCAGCCGGTGTAAACGACGCCGTTTACGACGGCAGGAGACGATTGAAAGCCGACCTGGTTGTGAATGACCGGATCTTCACCACCGTGAAAGCGCCACTTCTCTTTCCCAGTCGCCGCATCAACGGCGTAGAAATAACTGTCCCAACTCCCAAAGTACAGAACACCGCCAGCGTAGGCGGGCGAAGCGTGCACGACATCGCCGGTTTGAAATTTCCAGCGAAGTTCCCCCGACGCAGAATCAACCGCGTAGAGATTTCCATCGCCGCTGCCAAAGTAGACGGCTCCCTGGGCTACCACCGGGCTCGATAGAAATATATCAAACGGATCGGCGATTGTCTGGGTCTTCGGCTGCAAACCGTGGATCCCTTTGGCTTCAAAGCGGCGTTCGCCGCCACTGGCGAATTTCCATCGCACGGCGCCGGTGCGCGCATCGAGCGCGTAGAGTTTCCCATCATAACTTAACGCGTAGACGGTGCCGTCGACCACGTCCGGGGTCGAAGGCACCGGGCCGCCGGTCGCGTGCTTCCAGAGTTGGCGCCCCGATTCGGCGTCAACGGCGTAGATGCTGCCGTCGTCGCCGCCGAAATAAATGGTACCATTACTCAAGACTGGCGAGGAGACGACGCGGTCGCCGGTCGGAAACTTCCATTTGACTCGGTGAAATGCCCGCGGTGCCGGACCGGTATAGACACCAGAATGAGCAGCGTCACCGCGGAACATCGACTGCGCCTGGCAAACTGTTCCGGCCCAGCATGCGATCAGGGCAATGGCAATCTGTGAGGTCTTCATAGAATTTTCACGGTGTCCGGCGCAAGACCAGCGGCACCTCGAACGGCCCGAGCGTAAACGTCCCCTTGATTTCGCCCGCCTCCTTCCGAAACCGGCCTTCATACGTGATCCCGATTTCGTGTGATACGATCGTTAGGAACCCGCCTTCTTCCGTAAGCAGGTCGACCGGTGCGTTGGTCGTGCGTTTGCCGACGACAACTAGCTGTGCGGAGGCGGCCCCAGGTTCGTGGTTGGCTAACGTGAGCGTGACGTGGCGCGAGTAGCCGCTCATTTCGTAATCACCTTTCCACTCACCTTCTAGATCCTTGCTGATTGCCGTGCTTTTTCGCGGAAGCTCCACCTGCGGAGGACCGGTTTTCTCCAACACGAACGGCGCCGTGTTGCCTGCTTGCAGGAAGTCGCCGGACACCTGGCCCGCTTCGGTCAGGTGTCCTTTCAACCTGGTTTGCCCGGTACGCTCGCTGGCCAAGGCTCCCTTGATGGCGAACGAGACGCCAGAATCGCTAACTAGAATTTCCGCAAGCGGAGCGCCTTTCACTCCCAAACCCGGGATGATTATCGATCCGGTCCAATCCTTCCCGTTAGTCTGGTCGAGATCGACGATCAGGTTGAGTTCTTGGCCGGGAATCTGAATGGAGCCTTCCCATCGACCGGCCATGTTCTCTGCCGCCTCGAGAAGTGAAGTCGAGAGGAACATGAAAATGGCCGCAAGTCGCAACGAGACTCTCATCGAGGTAATGACATATTGTTTTGCCTGACGCGGAAGCACGTATGCAAGGCGCATACCATTCGAGATTGATGTTCATAACTGCCTGTTTTCCAGTCGTTTGGATTTCCGGAAAACGATCAGTCAAATTCTAAAGTGTTTCGGCTTCGGGATTTGGTCGTGTCGGTTTTGAGACTGTCGGTTTTTCGGGAACCGAATCGAAAAATTATCAATTAAGAATCAAGGCGAGCATGAGAACTGCTTTTTCAAGGTTCCATGCAAGCAACTCTCCCGCTCCGCTCGACCATGACTCCTTCATGGGCACCAAAAACAAATACAAAAACGCCTGTGTTTCCTGCTACTCCGAACTGCGTGGTCGATGAGATCAACTCTTATCTAGGCGTGCGCGATTTGTTGCTCGGTGAGGCCGAAGAGGTCACCACCGAGATGACTCTGCACCGCGCGTGGATGGCGAATGAATTCGCCGAGAAATGTCTGCAACCGGCCCGCTCGCCTTATCAGGCGCAGTGCCTGCCAGAAGCCAACGCCGTCCGTGAGCGGCAGCGCTGCAAAGCGGTGAAGGTGCGCATCGCAGAGCTCCGGGCCCTCGTCGGCGCCCGACATCGCTGCGCCGCTTAAGGCGGAATTTCGCAGCTAGGATTTGGTCCTAGTCGTTTTGCTCAGAAGCTAACCAGTGAGTTGTAACCGCGGAGAGCTTCCCGGCTACAGGCCGCGAAGAATTTCTCCAAGCAAGCCGGGTCCGCGATAGACATAGCCGGTGTAAACCTGGAGAAGTTGCGCGCCCGCTTCCAGCTTCTCCCACGCCGACTCTGCATCGCAAATCCCGCCCGTCGCGATGATCGGCAAACGGGTGTGAGCGCGCAAGAATCTCACGACCGCTGTCGAGCGTTCGCGCAACGGACCGCCACTCAAACCGCCTTGTTCATCGACCTGCGTGATGGCCGAATGATCCAGCGTTGTGTTTGTCGCAATGATCCCGGCGAGGCCACGTTCTTCACACACCGCCAGGATTTCCTCCATCGCTGACTCGGCAAGATCGGGCGCGATCTTCAACAGGATCGGCTTCGGCGCTGGCAACTGTGCGTTTTCGTCGGTAATAATCCGCAGCAACTCGCCGAGCGCCGCGCGTTCCTGCAACGAGCGCAGCGCGGGCGTGTTTGGCGAGCTGACGTTGAGGGCGATGTAATCGGCGACCGCATGCAGCTGCCGGAAGGAGTAAAGATAATCCATGGCGGCTTCATCGATCGGCGTCACCATCGATTTACCGAGGTTGAGTCCGATCGGAATTGACGGTCGGCGCACACTCTCCCGCAACCGGCGCAAACGTTTCGCCACGACATCGGCACCGTCGTTGTTGAAGCCAAGCCGGTTGATGAGCGCCTCTTTTTCCGGATAACGGAAAATGCGCGGCCGCGGATTTCCCGGTTGCGGCTTCGCGGTCACGGTTCCGATTTCGACAAAGCCAAATCCGAGCGCCTCCCACGCCGGAATCGCGACACCGTTCTTGTCAAGGCCGGCGGCAAGACCGATTGGATTTCGGAATTGAAGTCCAAAAAGAGTGACGGGCTCCGCGGCCGGCGCGAACGAGCGCAAAAAAGAAAGCACGCCGGGAATGCGCGGCGCCGCCTGCAGCGCGCGAAGCGCGAAGTGATGCGCTGTTTCCGGATCCATCCGAAAGAGCAGCGGCCTAACGACGCGTTCGTACTGGCCGCTCGTTAGTCGATTCATTTCCCAATGCAGAACGTCGCGAAAAGCGCGTCCAGGATTTCTTCCATGTCGGCGTGGCCGATCACCTCGCCCACCGCCTGCAATGCTTCGCGCAGATCGACCGCCACGAATTCGGGCGCGAGATTTTCCGCCAAGGCCGCCTTCGCCCGATCGCAGGCGACCAGCGCGCGACGAAGGCAATCGCGATGGCGCGCGTTGATCGCCACCGTGCTCGGAACGTCCCAGCGTTGCTCGCTCACCTTCGATAAGATCTTTTCTTCCAAACCAGCGAGGCCATCATCCGCCACACAGGAAATCCGCAGCGCCTCGCAACTTTTCCAATCGGCGTGCTCCGAAAGATCGCTCTTGTTCAAGAGCAGAAGCTCCGCGCGTTCCGCTGGGCACGCCTTGAAATGTTCCGGTTTCGCGATGCTTGCATCGACGACATGGAGCACGAGATCGGCATGCGCGAGCGAGCGCTCGGTGCGTTCGATTCCTTCGTTCTCGACCGGATCGCCGCCACGCGGGCGAAGTCCGGCCGTGTCGGTTAGGCGCAGCGCGATTCCACGCAGGTTGACCACTTCTTCAATCGTATCACGCGTCGTGCCGGGAAGATCGCTCACAATTGCACGGCGGAACCCGAGCAGACGATTGAGCAGGCTCGACTTGCCGGCATTTGTCGCGCCGTAGATGACGACGCGCACGCCTTCACGAAAGATCCGGCCCTGATCCGCGGTCGCGAGGAGAGCGTCGATTTGCGCGCGGATCGTGTCGAGTCGCGCGAGAAATGCTTCGCCGACATCAGGTTCGATACCTTCCTCCGGAAAATCGATGTAGGCCTCGAGATTTGCGATGAGCGCGATCAATTCTTCGCGCAATCGCGAAATCCTTTCGCCGAGCCGGCCTTCCAATTGTTCCGCAGCGGAGCGCAGCGCGAGATCGGTTTGGGCACGAATCAAATCGATCACCGCTTCCGCCTGGGTGAGATCGAGTTTTCCATTCAAAAAAGCGCGCTCGGTAAATTCACCCGGACGAGCCGCGCGCGCGCCCGCGTGCAAGCAGGCTTCCCAGACGCGCACCGTTACCAGCACTCCGCCGTGGCAACTAATTTCAACCACATCTTCGCCGGTATAACTGGCCGGGGCGCGGTGCACCGACAACATTACCTGGTCAATGACATGATCGCCTTCGAAGATCTCACCGAACTGCTGAAAGTGCGACGCGAGCTCCGAAGCCATTCGTTTTCCTCGGAAAACCTGGTCGGCCACGGATACGGCTGACGGTCCAGATAGCCTAACGAGTGCGATCGCGCCTTCGCCGGCTGGCGTCGAGACAGCGGCGATGGTCGCGGAATCCACATTCGGCATCATGCCGCCAGCACTTCACGCAGCGCCGCGATGCACCGGCGATTCTGCTCCATCGTGCCGACCGACACCCGCACCCATTCGGGAAAGTTATAGCCGGTCAGCGCGCGCACGATGACGCCCCTGCGCAGGAGCGCTTTGAATATTGCTTTGCCATCGCCCACCCTAACGAGAACGAAATTCGCCACACTCGGAACAAAGGGAAGATTCATCTGCGCAAATTCTTCCTCTAGAAATTCGCGACCTTCCTTTGTTAGGCGCTTCGTTTTCGCCTGGTGTTCTTCGTCCGTCAACGCGGCGAGGGCGCCCGCTTGGGCGATGCCGTTAACGTTGAATGGCTCGCGCGTTTTTTGTAGAACGCGGATTAATTCCGGATGCGCGATCCCGTAACCGAGACGGGCGCCGGCGAGGCCGTGAATTTTCGAAAACGTCCGCAGAACGATGACGCGGCGATTTTCCCTAACGAACCGGATGGTGTCCGGCGGGGCGACCAGATATTCGAAGTAGGCCTCGTCGAAGACGACCACGATGTCGTTAGGCATCTGCTTGAGGAAACGATCGATTGCTTCCTGCGTCACGAGCGTGCCAGTGGGATTGTTCGGATTAGCGATAAAAATCACTCGGGTGCGTGGCGTGATTGCCTGGCGCAGTCGGGCGAGATCGAAGCGATAATCTGTGTCGGGCACCTCCACCGTCACGGCGCCGAATAAGGCCGCGGCCAGCTTGTACGCGATGAAAGCATTCTCCGAAGTCGCGATCTCCATGCCCGGCCGGAGAAAGGCGTGCCCGATGAATTCGATGATCTCGTTCGAGCCGTTGCCGAGAATGATGTGGTCGCGCGTGAGGTTCAGCTTTTCGGCCAGTGCGTCGCGCAAGTGAAAGCATCCGCCGTCGGGATAAAAATTCGCCCCGGCGAGCGCGCCTCGCATCGCATCCAGCGCGCACGGCGACGGGCCCAGCGGATTTTCATTCGAAGCGAGCTTGATGATCTCTTCTGGGTGCAAACCCGATTCACGCGCGGTTTCCTCGATCGGCTTGCCCGGTTCGTAAAGCGAGAGATCGCGCAGATGCGGATTGGCGTGATCCCAGATGGAGGTCATGGTGAATTGAACCACAGAGGACACCGAGTTCACAGAGAATCGATTAATTTCCAAAAAATCTCGGTGCACTCGGGGCCTCCTCTGTGGTTAGTGCTGCCTATGAGCAGCTTTCATTTTATTGCCGCGACAAACTTCTTCCACATTACGCTGACGCCGTGGAAGTTTGTCGGTCTTACCGGCAGCGTGATTTTTGGTTTGCGTTTCGTCATTCAATGGATCGCCTCCGAACGCGCGCGAAAGAGTGTCATTCCCGTTGGTTTCTGGGAATGCAGTGCGCTCGGATCGATCTTGACCCTCGCCTACTTCGCTATTTACCGACACGATTCAGTCGGAATCTTGCAGACCGTTCTCCCGCTGCCGATTTATTTGCGAAATCTGTACTTCCGTTGGACGCATCATCATGCGCAACATCCCGGTAATGAGCCGCGGCCGCCGGAATAAACCCGCGCCGCGGGTGGAGGGGCGCTGACCTTATGAATGCCAACGACCAGATCATCTATCTCGATAACAACTCCAGCACCCGGATCGATCCGGCGGTGCACGAAGAAATGATGCCGTTCCTCACGACGCGTTATGGAAATCCCTCGAGCGCCCACCGCTTTGGCGCGCACGTGAAAGACGCGACCAAGCTGGCGCACGAGCGGATGGCGGCGCTGCTCGGCTGCGAGCCTAACGAAATCGTTTTCACGAGTGGCGGGACGGAATCCGACAACACCGCACTCCACTCTGCGCTGCACGTGACGCCCGATCGCCGTCGTGTCGTCACGACGTCCGTGGAACACAATGCGGTTCTGAACTATTGCGACGCCGCCGTTAGGCGAGGCTGCGAGGTCATGGTCGTCCCAGTCGATAGCGAAGGTCACCTTGATCTGACGGAACTGGAGCGTGCCATCCGGCCGGATACCGCGGTCGTGTCGGTGATGTGGGCGAATAACGAAACCGGCGTCATCTTTCCGCTCGTTGAAATTGCTGAGATGTGCCGGGCGAAGCGGGTGGCTTTTCACACCGACGCGGTGCAGGCGGTGGGGAAGATGCCGATTAACCTGGCCGAGCAGCCGATCCAATTTCTCTCGCTCTCCGGGCATAAACTTCATGCTTCGAAAGGCGTCGGAGCGCTCTACGTCAATCGCCATTCGCGTTTTCATCCGATGCTCATCGGCGGGCCACAAGAGAACGGCCGGCGGGCCGGAACGGACAATGTTGCCTCCATTGTCGGCCTCGGAAAAGCGGCCGAACTGGCGGCTGCGACGATCGAAGAAGAAAATTCGCGGGTGCGCGCCCTACGCGATCGCTTCGAATCGTCGCTCCTGCGTGAGCTCGATGATGTGGTCGTCAACGGAGACCGGGAGACGCGCTTGCCGAACACCTCGAATCTCGCCTTCACGGGCGTGGACGCGCAGGCCATCCTGATCAAGCTCGACCAGGAAGGTGTTTGCTGTTCGTTAGGCTCCTCCTGCACGACCGGCTCGGTGCAGCCGTCGCACGTTCTGCGCGCGATGCACCTAACGAACGAGCAGGCGCGGAGCAGCCTCCGTTTTTCTTTCGGGCGTTTCAACACCGAAACCGAACTGGACCGTGTGCTTGAGATCCTTCCGCGAACGATCCGGAAGCTGCGCCAGCTTTCCGCGACGCCCGCGTAGGCAACCTCAGCGCCAACTCAGAGTGAAAAGACTCGCGCGAAATTCGCGATGCACTTTTTCGAAATCGGCTTTCCGCGCGACGGTGCGGAAGCGGATCTGTGTATCCGGCAGATTGGCGTAGAGGACGCTGAGTTGATAGTCCTGACCGAAGAAGTTGTAGCCGATGACGACTTCGTAGGTTTCCTGCCGATTGATCCGCAACGGGTTTTTTTCTTCCGAGACGAGCGCGACGTTTTGCGCGCCGCTCGGCACCGACGCGAGACCGGCCTGCTGTAGTTGTTTCGCGGTCGGCTCATCCAAAATCTGCGGTGCGGCTAGCGGCGATTGTTCCATCGTGGCCTGCGCCTGCGACACGTTAGGCGGGGTCAGTTTCAACTGCGCTGCGCCCCCCGTATAAGTCCAGCCCCGCGGCGGCTCGTAAGCGATCTCGTGGCCACCTTGATGAAAGAGGACTTGTTTGAAGACGATTCCTTCCAGGACCCGCTCGCTGCCCGTGGGTGTGAAGTCGATCCCGGCCCTGGCGACCGCGACGAGACCCGTGGCAAGAAATAGAGCTGCCAGATAAATTCGCATCGTTAGGGAAAGGCTACGCTGCGCATCTCGAAAAAGCAGATCACGTGCCGCTGCGGCGCTATGGCCGCCCGATCTCGGCTTTCGCCTCGGCCAGCAATTTCTCTTCCTCGGGCAAAAGCTTCGCTTTTTCCGCGATGCCGAGAAAGCGGCCGGCTTCGGCATTCTGACCAGCCGCGGCGAGAAAGACCGCGTAATACGCAGCGATCGAAGGATCGCTCAACTGTTCCGGCGGAAGGCTGTTCATGATCTTGAGCGCGCCCCGAAAATCTCCGTTCTGATAAAGCGCAAACGCGTAGGTCGAAGCGAAAGACGCATTCCGCGGTTGCTTTTCGTGGAGGTCGCGGGCGAGCGCGCGAGCACGCGCGGGTTCGGCGTTCAGGAGCAGGGCAAGCTGCGCGAAATTGTTTTGCACCGCCGGATCATCCGGCATCACGGCGACAAGGCGCGCCAGCGTTCGATAAAGACCCGCCGTATCGCGTTCCGCCGCGTAGTAGCGGTAAAGCCTCTGGAGCGCCTCGCGTTGTGTCTCGCGATTTTCAGTCAACATCCAGAGCACGGCCGTCGCTTTGTCCTGCCACTTCCATTGAAATGCCATTGTCTGGAGCATGTTGAGGCGCTCCGGATTGCCGTCGGCTTTTGCGACTGCCGCCACCCAATTTTTTTCAAAACCTACGTCATCTCCCGTCTCGCGCGCGACCTTCGCCTGGAGCGCCAGCCGCAGCGACTCCGCGCGATCCCAAGAGCCACGCTGCAACATTTCCTTGAGAGCGCGCCAGTCGCGGAGCTGCACATAAGAGTCAGCGAGCGCAAAACGCAGCCCGACACTCCCGAACATTTCGGGCGGCAGCTGTTTGCTCCAATCGATCGCGAGCAAGGCAAGATTGTGGCTGTTCATCCAGTTGATGAGTTTGACCGCATTCTCCGCCGATTTTGCGGAGTCGGCCTCGAGGCGGTTCAGTGCGCTGGCAAACGCCGGATCGTTAAGATTGCGAAAGATCCCAAGCGCGAGGAGGCGATCGGTGTAGGGCGCGTCGGGCAGCGCATCGATCTCCTTTGCCAGCTCAACGCTGGCCGAATCGTCGCGCCAGCGAAGCGCGTCGTTGATCAAGACGTGGGTTGCGGCAAGGCGAACTTTTGGATCGCTCTTCAGCCGCCGCGCCAGTTCACGACCATGGTCACGCTTCGCGCGATCGTCGGAGCGAAGCTCGAATTCCGCGAGCTCGACTTGCCGTTCGGTGTCGTTAGGCGCAAGCCTGACGGCCTCACGCAAATGCTTTTCGGCCGCAACGAGATCGTTTTTCGTTAGGGCGACCCTCGCCGCGGCGGCGTGATAACCTCCATTGTTCCGCTGCGCGAGCGACACTTTAGCAAGCGCCTCGTCCGCAACCGCGGGCTGCCCGAAACGCAGCGCAGTGCCGGCGAGGGCGAGAACATCGGCAAGGGAATTTGGCTCGATCACGGCTACCTGCCGCCGCCACTCAATCGCTTCCGCGCGATTTTGTCTCTCCGCGATTTCGGCCAGAGTCCGGCAAGCGTCGATGCTGGAATTGTCCAGAGCGTAGGCTCTTTGCGCGGCCATCGCGGCCCAACGAAGATCGTTTTTCTCGAGGGCGACATGCGCCTGGCGCATCAGTTTATGTTCCTGCCAGCGAACATAAAAACGGTGACCGCCCCAGCAGAGGGCGATAAATAAACAGAGGCCGCCGAAAATGCCTAACGAGAGCTTGATGTAAACGCGCTCGGTCTTCAGGATGGAAGCTTCCAGCGGTTGGTTGGATGGGCGGGACATTTCTCTGGTTGCTTCGTCTGCGCCGAGCTGGCGGAGAGGCGCACAAACTGCTAGGAAAATAGCATGTCCTATTCCAGCACGGAAGCCCAGGCGCTGGTTAGGCACGGGCCGGCCACGGTGAAACGATTCGATTGGCCGCTTGCACTCACCGCACTGGCATTTTTGTTTCTCTGGCTGGAAATCGTCAACCAACTCCAGAGCGAGTGGTCGCTCAATCCGCAGTACGGCTACGGCTGGACCGTCCCCTTTCTCGCCGCCTATATTTTTTACCAACGCTGGGCGTGTCGTCCCTCCCCAGCCGCGCCGCGCTTCCGTAGCCTAACGATTGCCTTGGCCGCGTTTGCCACCGCCGCGTTTTTTCCCGCGCGCCTCATCGCGGTCGCGAATCCCGATTGGCGACTCCTCAGCTGGACAATGGCGCTCGCGGTCGTCGCGATCTCGCTCTCCGCGCTCTATCTCACCGGCGGAGCTTCGTGGCTGCGGCATTTCGCGTTTCCGGTCTTATTTTTCCTCGTCGCTACGCCGTGGCCGGCGCAACTCGAGGAGGTGGTGGTGCAAACCTTGATGCGCGCCGATAC
>Ga0209863_10000968_pt1 | contig 12145 bp, 7 predicted proteins | sample OrgsoiDNA2013046_FD_185796 | JGI IMG/M metagenome (GOLD analysis project Ga0209863, IMG submission 185796) | Permafrost soil microbial communities from the Arctic, to analyse light accelerated degradation of dissolved organic matter (DOM) -... | ecosystem: Environmental > Terrestrial > Soil >...
GCGCGGCCCTGTTCGCGCCAAGCGGTATCGCGTTGGATGGGGGCGAAAACATGTTTATCGCCGATTCCAAGAACAATGCTATCCGCAGAGTCGATGCACCTACAGGAGTCATTTCGACGATCGCCGGCACTGGAGTAGCGGGGTATTCAGGCGACGGTGGATCTGGCACTACGGCTCAGCTCAATGGGCCAACCCACGTAGCGTTTGATCACACCGTGAACCTATTCATCACCGATGCTAACAACGAACGCATACGCCGGGTGGATGCACTCACGGACCAAATCAGCACTATCGCGGGTAATGGTGTTGCCGGTTTCTCGGGTGATGGGGGGGCCGCGACCGGCGCGGAGCTCAACTTCCCAGATGGAGTTGCCCTGGACACGAACGGGGACCTCTTTATAGGCGATGCGCTCAACAACCGTATCCGCGAGGTGAATGTGGGAACGGGTGAGATCACAACAGTTGCCGGAAATGGGATACAAGGCTACAACGGTGACGGTGGACTCGCGACAAGTGCTGAGCTTAATTTTCCCTCCCGACCTTTCATAGACACTGCCGGAAACATCTACATTGCCGACTACCAGAACAACAGCGTCCGAAGAGTAGACGCGGTTACGGGAGTGATCACCACCCTCGCGGGCACAGGGGTTGCAGGTTTTTCGGGAGATGGCGGCCCAGCCGTGACGGCGCAGCTGAATGGGCCCCTCAGTGTCGTCCTTGATAAAACCGGAACCCTGTATATCGCGGATACAGTCAACGAACGTATTCGAGCCGTGAACACGGGGACAAGTGCCGTAACAGTGCTTGGGATTGCCATCCAACCCGGGGAAATAGTGACGGTCGCGGGCGATGGAACGATCGGTTACTCCGGGGACGGCGGACCGGCGACGAGTGCACAAATCAATTTCCCCACGGGCTTGATCGTCGATTCTGCGGGAAATCTCTTTTTTGCCGACGCTCAAAACAATGTGGTGCGGGAGGTCGTGGGACAATAAGTTTGTTGCGCGGGCCTGCGGAACCTTGGTACAAGTATCCAACAATCGAACAATCGGGAACAGACGGAAGTGACACCAATTGTTCTACTCCGCCCCAGAAATAAGGCCGTTTGCTTCTGTCCCCGATTTCCCCCCGATCATTGATGCCACCTGGTTTTCCCGGGGCGCTAAAACTCGTCCTCCTTCGTTGGCGGCATTGCAACTGCCTTGGGTCTGTGTTAGATTCCCCACCAATTCGGCGCGAGCCGTCAAAGAGGGACTATGAAGCGTCTCCGAGTGTCGAGCCTATGTTTTGTTTTCATTTTTTCATTCCTCTTGCTCGGTTGCGAGTCGAAACAAGGAACTCACAACCGGATCGGGTAAAGGTATGCTGAATCAGCGAGTTGTTGTGGACAACAGGAGTATCTACGTCGTCCCAATCGGCGATGTAGGTGCATCCTTGAACGCAGGTCAAACCTTTGAAGATTATTCACTCGGCGTCTATCAAATACAAGATCCGAGAGCTCGAGTCCAGAGGTTACTGAAAGGCGGGTATATTACTCAGTCAGTGGAGAATTTAGCGTTCCCTAATATAAGCGGAACTTATGCATTTGATGTCGTTCCGAGCGTTTGGGTCACGAAGGGATCCCACTCGATGACTCTCTTAATGAAGCCCGGCTCTAGCTCAGTGTCGGGATCATATACGTATAACGGATGGTTTCGGGAGCAGCACACTAACGCGTTCCAAGGTCCCGTGAGCGGCGAAGTAAGTCAAGGGGGGACAGCGACCCTGCGAGTGAGTGGCGGCGAAGGAACATATCATATTGTGATAGCGGGAAATAACATAAAGCTGACGGGGCCAGATCTGTTCTACAACGAACCGCCAATAACGCTTGCTGGCACGGGTCCCGGCGGAAGCGTCACCGTCCCGAAGTTTTTATATGCAATGTCATCGGGCCTTACTCAGTTTCTGACTGCGTCCCACGACGCTATCAAGGCGGGGACGATACAAGTTGACGATCTTTCTGAACTGCTGTTACTGACGGACACTCACGCTGGAGCACGCTTCAGGTGGCATGTAGATTTGTGCGAGCCAGCAAAGCAAGTGCTAGGTCAGAATACGGTCGCCGGAACCGGCCATGTGGAGTTCGGCAAGCAGCCGAATGGGGAGTGGGTACTGACAGGGTACGACTTCTAACGTTGGCTCCTACGGGGCGGGTGGTCGAGCCTTTTAAAGGGTTTGACCTCTCTTCTCAAGGAAGTACGGGGACTGTCCCCAGGTTTCGGGTTTCGTGACTAGACTCAGGCACCTACAACTAAGTTCAACTGCCATAGGCCTGCGGCAAACACTCAGCAAAGAGACGCGCTTCATTGACGGACGTCGCTATGCCCTCTTACCATGGCAAGCAACCGCAATGATTGGCCAGACGATTTCCCACTACCGCGTCGTGGAAAAGCTTGGTGGCGGCGGCATGGGAGTGGTCTATAAGGCTGAAGATACGGAGCTCGGTCGTTTCGTTGCTCTGAAGTTTCTGCCGCCGGAAGTCTCGCAAGACGCGCAAGCTCTGGAGCGCTTCCGCCGGGAAGCGCGGGCTGCCTCGGCCCTGAACCATCCCAATATCTGCACCATTTACGAGATTGGCAGGCACGGCGACCAGAGCTTTATCGCCATGGAATTCCTGGACGGCCAAACCCTGAAGCACCAGATCGCGGGCCAGCCGATGGAGATGGAAACGCTCCTGCCGCTGGCGATTGAGATCGCGGATGCGCTGGACGCGGCCCATAGCCGGGGAATTGTGCACCGCGACATCAAGCCGGCGAATATCTTTGTGACCAAACGCGGCCACGCCAAGATTCTTGATTTCGGTTTGGCCAAGATGACGCTGGCGGGTGCCTCCTCGAGCCAGATTTCTTCACAACCTACCGCGACGATGGACGAGGCGCACTTAACCAGCCCCGGCACGGCGTTGGGCACGGTTGCTTATATGTCCCCGGAGCAGGTGCGCGGCAAGGAACTCGATGCGCGCACGGATTTGTTTTCCTTCGGCGTCGTCTTGTACGAAATGTCGACGGGGGCGTTGCCGTTTCGCGGCGATACCTCGGGCGTTATCTTCGACGGCATCTTGAATCGCGCGCCCGTACCTCCAGTGCGGCTGAATCCGGACTTGCCAGTACGTTTCGAAGACCTCATCAACAAGGCGCTGGAAAAGGATCTCAGGCTGCGCTGCCAGACGGCTACAGAGATGCGTACGGATTTGGAACGCCTGAAGCGGGACTCCAGCTCTGGACGGATTGCGGCGGTGGCATCGGAGGAATCGCCGCAGTCTGCCGAACCGGGTCGTCCTTCTTCGAGCGTGGCAACCGCGGCGGCAGGGCATTCCCTAACGCCGAAGGTGATCTTTCTCGGGTCCGCGGCGATTGTTCTTGTCCTGACCATTACCGGGCTGCTGTATCGTCACGGATTTTTTAGCTCCGGCCTGGCAGAGAAGGGGTTTCAGAATCTCTCGATCTCCAGTCTCAGCTCAACCGGAGACGTCACCCTCGCTCGCCTTTCGCCCGACGGCCATTACCTGGCCTACGTCTCGAAGCATCGCGGTCAATCGAGCCTGTGGGTGAGGCAAATCTCCAGCCCCAGCGCTGTGCAAGTAGTAGCGGCGGGCACCAGTGTCATTAATGATGTTGCTTTCGCCTCGGACGGCGCCTTCCTGGATTACACGCTTGTCTTAGGGAGCGGCGGAGCGGGTAAGGTTTATCAGGTTCCGGTTCTCGGAGGCGCGCCTCGCTATTTGGTGGACGCGGATAGCGGAGTCACATTTTCGCCCGATGGCAGGCAAATGGCCTGGTCGGTTATTGATCCACAGACGAGCCAGGTTCACCTGAAGGTAGCGGACCCCGACGGCAGTGGCATACGAAATTTGGCGACGTACCCGGGTTCCCTACAGTTGGCCAATTTCACCGTGAGCTGGTCTCCAGATGGTCAACGCGTCGTCGCTCTAATGAGGGAAGGAAATGACCCCCATGGGCTGAACGATGCCTTGACCGAATTCGATGTCTCCACTGGCTTAGAGAAGCCGCTCGCCGGCAAGCGTTGGCGGCTCATTAGCGACTTTACCTGGCTTCCGGATGGAAGCGGACTCTTGCTATCTGCTGCGGATCGGACGGGTGTTCCAACCCAAGTCTGGATCGTATCTTATCCTGGCGGGGTGGCACGCCGCGTCTCTAATGATCTCAGCGAATATTTGTCGGTTTCGGCTTCACGCGATGGCGGGATGATTGCATCGGTGCAACGGAATTCGGCCAGTGCGATTTGGGTCGGCGCTTCTGACGCTCCCGATCGTGCCGTGCAGGTCACCTCGGGCAGGTGGGACGGCATGAGTGGCTTCGCGTTTGCTCCCAATGGCCAGTTGGTGTATTCAGGCGACCACGCGGAAAACTGGGACCTTTTCCGGGCGGATGCGGATGGCGCAAACATGCGGCAGCTTTCGTTTGGCGGCGACCACGTGACTCCCACCGTCTGCGAAGGTGGGCAAAGTGTGGTGTACAGCGCGAGTATCGATGGTCCCAACCATCTATGGAGGCTGGATATGCGCGGTGGCGCCCCGGTGAAACTCACGAATGGGCAAGGCGAGACCGACCCGGATTGTGACGCGTCTGGCCGCTGGGTGTTCTATTGGGGACAAGCTGCGGGTGGACCTTCGTACGCCTTTAAGCTGCCGCTTCCGGGAGGATCCCCCGTACGGCTCACAGAGAGAATCGCCGTTAGCCCACCGATTATATCTTTGGACGGCAAGCATCTGTTTCTTGCGAGCATCCGCGAGAATGAACCCCTCGTCGGCGTGACGGTCGCGGTGGAGACTGGCCACCTCGAATTCGAGGGTAGCATCCCAGTGACAACAGATATCGACAACGTGGCCGCTTGCTGGATGCCGGACAATCGTTCCGTGGCCATCTCCGACCGGCGCTCCGGATCGCCGAACCTCTGGTCGTTTCCGGCTCTGGGCCGCGGTGTGGTGAAGCAATTGACCCACTTTACTTCGGGTTTCTTCTCCGACTGCCACTATTCGTCCGATGGCAAGTTGCTGGCGCTCGCCCGCGGCTCGGCCCAAAGCGATGCGGTTTTGTTCACTGCGGGCAAGTGATGTTGGGTAGCCTGAAGGGTCCGTCCCATTCGGGCACTGGGGGTAACTGCGGCGGGCAAGAGTGTCCTCCCCGCTGGTCCTCTCGACACAGCCCTCGTCCGGAATGAATCGAAGAGATCAGGCCCTAAAGACTGGGCACCATCGGACATCTGCGAGTCTGCTTGTTCACGCATTCACGGCAGGCTTTTGCTCCGATTGGATTGGGACTAACAATTGGGACTAACCAAAGCGGGTTTTTAGGTGGATTTTTGAAGCTAAGCGACGCCGAATCAGTGAATTTCCACTGTGTCCCGAACCAGGTGCTCTACCAGGCTGAGCCACTCCCCGACGAGGCTGCGAGGGTTTGCGGGCGGGCGCCCGTCCCTGTGAAGCCTTTTGATTATAGCATCCGCGGAAATCACGGCCCGCCTCGAGGACACGTTTCGTGAACTGCCATCCCGCCTCTTTGCAACGCGCGTCTTGCGTCGCACGCCTAGGCGGCGAGTGTTTTTTCTTCGACTTTCGTCGACGATCCTCGCTGACTCTCGTGCGTGGGTATCTCCGGCGTCGAGCGTCAGGCGTCTCGTGCGAACCTGATCTTTTGGCGGCGGCATCTTCGCGCTCGATGGGCAGGTGGTTGCGGGTTAAGATATTGGGGCGACTTCGTTGCTTCCCTACACAACATGATTGCCCTTACCGCCGACCGTCTCTTGACCTCGCTCCCTGCGCCGCTGCATGAAATTCCAAAGCCCTTGCTGTTCATTGAAGACGGGCGAATCGTGGAGGTTGCCAGCCAGGCAGGACGCGGAATTCCGGCGGAGGCGCGGCGGGTTGACCTGGCCGGGGCGGTGCTGGCGCCTGGCTTCGTCGACATTCACATCCACGGGGCGGCTGGGCACGATGTGATGCTGAGCGATGCAAATGGGCTTTCCGCGATTGAAAGTCTGCTGGCGCGGCATGGAGTTACGAGCTATTTTCCTACAACGGTCACGGCGCCCGAGGATGCCACTTTGCGGGCGCTGGCGACCTTGGCAGATGCAATTGATCGCGCCGCGCAGGAAGTGGACCGGGTTGGGGCGAAGCCGCTCGGAATTCATTTGGAGGGACCGTTCCTGAGCCACGCGCGCCGGGGCGTGCATCCAACGCCGCTGTTGCAGGAACCGAGCCTGGCAAGATTCGAGCGCTTCTGGCAGGCCGCGCGGGGACACATAAAGATGATGACGATCGCTCCCGAATTGCCGGGTGCGCTGGCGGTGATTGCTGAAGCCGCAAAGCGGCGAGTATGCGTGAGCCTGGGGCATTCGGACGCGGACTTTGCGGCGACGATGCTCGGGATTGACGCCGGGGGGCGGCACGCTACGCATACTTTCAACGCCATGCGGCCGCTCGGGCATCGGGATCCTGGGATTCTTGGGGCGGTGCTGACGGACACGCGCGTATCGGCGGACATTATTGCCGACGGGATTCATACGGATCCGGCGATTATAAGGATGTTTTTGCGGTTGAAGGGTTCTGAGCAGTCGGTTCTGATAACCGACGGAATGGCTGCCACCGGGATGCCGGATGGGCACTACCGGCTTGGGCCTCTTGATGTCGAGGTGAAGAACGGGCGCTGCATGAGTAACGGTTCGCTGGCGGGCAGCGTTCTTACCATGGATCAGGCGGTGCGCAACGTGATGGCGTTTGCCGGCTGGGATTTGGCTGGGGCCGTACGGCTGGCCACGCTGAATGCGGCGCTGGCGGGAGGGATTGGGGGAAAAAGCGGAAGGCTTACACCCGGCGCTCCCGCTGACATTGCGGTTTTGAGTCCATCCGGGGAAGTGCTTCAGACTATCCTCGCTGGCCGGATAGCCTGAAGCATCTATTCCTAAACAGTAACGCGTTCGGCGAAAGACGGGGCGGCGGCAATGCGTTTCGCGACGGCCGGTTTCAGCTTCAGCCAGTCTGTGCGAACGCGATCCCATTCCTGAATCAGCAGCCCGTGCGATTCGAAGAACTCCCGCACTCGCGGACGCTGCCACCCGACGATCTCTTCGAGAATGGGGGCGAGGATGGCCAAGGCGTTTGTGCTTAGCACCGTGCGCTTTGCGATTTGCGTTACGTTCTTGGAATCCGAGACAGCGATCGTGTACCCGTCGTTGCCGTTCACCTGGAGCATCACGTGCAGATCCGAACTGCCGTCCCCGACGTAGACCACGTGCCCCGGTCCCACCTGCAGATTGGCCAGGAGTTGGTTCAGGGCTGCGACCTTGCCGTAGCCGGCGGTGGCGCGTGTGATGGAATCGATTTCGCCCGCCGCGGTGTACTTGAACTCGGTGCCCAGGATGTGGCTCATCGGCACCATGCCCTCGAGCGCCGAGTGTATGACTTCCACCGGAGCGGCGGAGAGCACGTAGAAATCGAAGTGGTATCCCTCGATGCCGGTTTCCAGCATGGAATAAAGGAGTTCGATATTCTCCTTCAGGCGGATTCGTTTCCCGACTTCGACCAGATGCTCGCGGCGCACACGCGAACGGAATTCGGGATCATGAAGAAGAAGGTAGGATAGCTCCGCGCCTTGCTGGACGAGGTTGAGCTTGGCCATCCCCGTGGCCTTGCGTTCAAATTCAGCGGTGGGGATGCCCACCAACTCGCTCAAAACATAGCCCGTATCGTTAAAAGTCAGCGTTTGGTCAAAATCACTTGCGAATAAATAGCGTTTTACGTTTTTGTCGCTCATACGACATTAGATGACATTGGGCCGCGTTTGGCCAATAAAAAGGTTTGATGGCATCGATCAGAAGTGTTCGCCTTACTTTCGTACCCTTGTGTTGTCACAAATGGTTCACATTGTTTCAATTGTGAGAATTTGTGGATGGATGGGTCGGGTGTCCGACTTCAGGGCGTAGAGTTCAACACCGCGCGGCCGGGGCGGCCGCGACTACGCCCGCTTCTGCTTAGTTGGGCTTGCGATTTCGGCCATCGGCCAACATGCGAATCAGGGTTGACTCCGACGGCCATGCGGTCTTCTCGGAACTATTGATGGGCTGTGCAGCGCCAGAAGCCGCGGCCCGCGAACGCTGCCCTTGCGAAGTCTGTACCGTCGATCTCTGCCTCAGGTGTTCCGTCACGGCGGGTTCGCCGGTGAGGATCTGTCCGTAGAACCATAAAAAGTGACGCATCTGATCGAGGGCCGAATGCAGGACCTGCAGAGATTCCGTTTCTGAAATTCGACTCAGGCTTTCCATGAGCTCCGGATTGCTGGGGGCCTCCATGGCGGCGCAGTTCAACTCCTGCTGAATGGCGCGCAGGTCTTCGGTCACTCGCAGAATCCGTGCGCTGATCTCGTCCATGTATTCGTCGCTCATGCGTACGTGCCCCCGGTGGTACTGCGGGGGTAGTACCACGATCTCACTGCAATACATCGGAGAGTAGATGCCCCGTGTGCATGCGCTTTCGTAATTCGAGGTTACCGATGGGTCGCCACGGGGCGTTCCAGAGTGGCTCGAACGGCGGTTACTTTGGGTGCCGGATGGCTGGGACGTCGAAGGTGCGGACTCCTTGAGCGGGAGTTTCCACGGCGCGAAGCAACGCTTGCGTCATCTGCGTCAGCGTGACGAGACCGAGCCGTTCCGCTCCCGCACGCGTGGCGGGAATCTGGCGAAATAGCCAGTAGAAGGGGAGGAGGGCATAGGGCCAGCGGTGACCCGGTCCCAGAACATACCAGGGCCGCAGAATGGTCGCGTTCATACCGCTCTCGCGCAACATTTGTTCGCCTTGCGTCCGGACTTCGATGTAAGACTTCATCAGGGGGGCCGGGTGCGCCACGCTGAGGTAGACGAAATGCTCGACCGAGGCCTGCGTGGCCGCTGTTATCGCGCTTCGAGCAGAAACCAAATCGATCTCGCGAAATTGCTTTCCCTTGGCCGGGCTGGGGTGCGCGACGCCGACGAGATGGACGAAGGTCGCGCATCCGGGGACGGCGACAGCATAAGTGGACGCGTCGAGAGCGTCGCCGATTACGGGATCGCAGCCTTTCGGGAGCTTGCTCTCAGATCCGCGGCGGGCGAGAGCGCGAACACTGTGCCCACTCTTGACCAGCTCCGGAATGAGCTGGCGGCCCATGTATCCGGTGCCGCCCGTGATGAAGATTGTCGCCATCCTAAGTTCTCCCTATGGACGCCAGCGGCCCACAGTACAAAGTACGGGCTGGCCATCGCGGCGGATTGCGGGGGTGCCATAACTTGGCCGCAAAAGCATACCGCATGTGATACAACGCTTGCGATGCCGGAGAAGCCGATTCTCGAATCTGGTAACAATCCTGCCGCAGTTGCGGCAAAAAGCCAGTCCGGCGGGCTGGTTCGCGCCATCGGACGCTGGTCGCTGACCGCCCTGATGATCAACATCATGATCGGAAGCGGAATATTTGGCCTGCCCTCGGCGCTGGCCGGACTGTTGGGACGCGCGAGCATCTGGGCATGGCTGATCGGCGGGGCGGCGGCGGCCATCCTGGTGGCCAGCTTTTCCGAGGTCGCATCATATTTCACCGCGGCGGGTGGACCTTATCTGTATTGCCGAGTGGCTTTCGGACGATTTGTTGGACTGCAGATGGGATGGATTTTCTGGCTGGCTCGGGTCACGGCGCCCGCGGCCAATGCCAATATTTTCATCGTGTATCTGGGGGAATTCTGGCCGCACGCCGCCGATCCCTGGCCGCGGTTCGTCATCCTTTCGGTCTTGATTTGGGGCCTCGCGCTGGTGAACTGCCTGGGCGTGGGGCGGGCGGCGCTGGTCAGCAATGTCTTTACGGTTGCCAAGCTGCTACCTTTGCTGCTCGTGGGGTTTGCGGGCGGCGCTTTTCTTTTGCTGCATCCGGCGGCTGCGAACGCGCCCGCCCATGTGCCGGTGCTCAGTACCTGGCTGCAAGCTTCGTTGCTCATCGTGTTCGCCTTTGGGGGATTTGACGGGGCGATCACGGCCACCGGAGAAGCCAAAAACCCCAGACGGGATGCGGCTTTTGCGCTGTTCACGGCGGTGGGCGTATGTACCGCCGTCTATCTGCTGCTGCAATTGGCGGCCCTCGGAACTGTTCCTGATTTGGCACACAGCCCGCGGCCATTAGCCGACGCGGCGCGGAACACCCTGGGGCACGCGGGCGCGGTTCTGATCGCTGCCGGTGTGCTGGTATCGGTTTTCGGCACCCTGACCGCGAACCTGCTGGGCGTTTCGCGCATCACCTACGCGCTGGCTGAGCAGGGAGATTTCCCGGCGTTTTTCGCGGCTGTGCATCCCCGCTTTCGCACGCCTTACGTTTCCATTTGTACGTTTGCTTTGCTGCTGTGGATCTTTTCGCTCATCGGCAGTTTCACGTGGAATGCCGTGCTCTCGGCCACGGGGCGGCTGCTTTACTATGGCGCCATCTGCATTGCAGTCCCCGTGTTGCGCAAGAAGATGCCCGGGGAGGCGCAGGTCCGACTGCCGGGCGGGCCCTGGTGGGCTGCGATTGGCCTGGTAATTTGCCTGGTGTTGCTGACGCAGGTGAATCGGGGAGGATTGCTGATTCTGGTTGGGACCAGTTTGGTGGCTGCGTTGAACTGGGTGCTGGTGCGGAAGAAAGGGCCGCTGGGGTCGACGAGGAGCTAGGGAGGCTCTGATTAAGGGGCGAGAGGCTTGTAGGGCAGGGGTCCTTCGACTGCGCATTCGCGCGCGGGGCGCGCGAACGCTGCGCTCAAGATGACAGGGAAAAACAATTTTGCGGCTTGATCAGAGTTTCCCTAGGTAGGCCTGACGCTTTGGGCAATCTGACGGCCTGATTAAAGGACGGTTTGTTTTTGTTCCAGAACCCTCGCAGCCGGGGTAGTCACGAGTTCGTACCCTAACGCTACCATCATTTCCCCCCAGGCGGATTCGATTTGCGCCACGCATTCCACGGGGAGCTTCTCTCTCCAGCCTCCCGACTTGGCTACGCGGACGAAGGGTATGTCGGTGCGGTGATTCCTGGTGGCGACCCAGTCTTTGGCCTGGGTCTTTTCCATCTCGCGCATGCGGTCGGCGGAGCTTCGCTGCACGGCTCGCTCGATGCGCGCGGGGTCCGAATCGATCCCCAGGAATGAGGCGGTGCGGGCCAGTTCCCGGACCGGGTCCTCCATCATGTCCTCGTAGCGGAGGAGAAGGAAATCCCTGGACTTGCCCCGCGTATAGAACCAACTGGCAACATTTTCACCCCAGGTTCCCCAGCCGCGCGAATTCAAATTTCCGGATACGAAATCGCCGACGTAGCTGGCGAGCGGATAAGCGTCGTCGATATGCCTGTACTTTCTCTGGAAGTCGTAATAGCTGAGCGCGACATCGCGGGGGTCTCGGACGATGCAGATGACCTTGCGGCAGCGATGGTCGAAGTATTCGTGGGTTTTGATGATGCGGGGACGCGGGGCGCGACGGAGAGCGCGGCTGGATTGCGACGAAGTATCGGGAATCAGGCGCTCGATGTTGTTGAAGGAGACATCGACGGCTGGATAGACCAGATTGGCGATGAGGAAGCGAGTCCAGGTGTTGCCGGAGCGCGGGTAGGAAACGAGAAAGGTGTCGTCGGGAAAAATGGCAAAGTTGCGCTCGGCGATATCGGTGCCGAGGAACTTCTTGACCATCAGCTCGATGTGGTAGTTCATCGGGCGGGCTGCTCCAATACGGCTTCGAGGAAGGTGCGCTCTTTCGTTTCACGCTTCTGGCTCGAGGACGTCTCATAGCCGAGCCACTGCATCAAAGGGCCCCAGGCGGATTCGATTTGGGCGATGGCTGCCGGGGAAAGGGTTGCCTTCCCTTCTCCGGCTTTGGCGTTACGGACGAAGAATTTGTCCTTGCGCGTGTCTTTGGTGGATTCCCATTTGCCGGCTTCTTTTTGTTCTAATTTCCGCATGCGATCAGCGGTGCTTTGGCCGATTGCCCACTGAATGCGTTCGGGGGTTGGGTCAATTCCGACAAACCTGGCGACTTTGATGAGTTCGACATCCGTCCGCTGGATCAAGTCTTCATAGCGCAAGAGCAGAAAATCCGGATTTTGCTGCCGCGCCGCCA
>Ga0209863_10000969_pt1 | contig 12144 bp, 9 predicted proteins | sample OrgsoiDNA2013046_FD_185796 | JGI IMG/M metagenome (GOLD analysis project Ga0209863, IMG submission 185796) | Permafrost soil microbial communities from the Arctic, to analyse light accelerated degradation of dissolved organic matter (DOM) -... | ecosystem: Environmental > Terrestrial > Soil >...
GAATTGAAACTGCTTCAAAGGCAAGCTCTCTCGGGTATACTCTGGAGCAAACAATATTATCATTTCGATATTGAAAGATGGCTGACAACCAGCGATGGGATCAGTCCGGTCAGTGATGGAAAAAAGTTTGGTCGAAACCACGACTGGAAACACCTGAAAAACCAGGATATTATTGCCATGCCTGATAAATGGGAATATCCCTGGTATGCTGCCTGGGATATGGCTTTTCAATGTATCCCGATGGCTATGGTAGATCCTGTTTTTTCGAAAAACCAATTGCTGCTGATCATGCGGGAATGGTACATGAAGCCCGACGGACAATTACCTGCTTACGAATGGAATTTCAGTGATGTAAACCCGCCGGTTCAGGCCTGGGCCGCATTGTCAGTCTATAAGATTGAGGGAGAAAAAACCGGAACTTTTGATGTCGATTTTCTCAAAAGAATTTTTCAGAAACTGCTGATCAATTTTACCTGGTGGGTTAACAGAAAGGATCCCAATGGGAATAATATGTTCGAGGGCGGGTTTCTGGGCCTGGATAATATCGGTGTATTTAACCGGAGTATCGAACTGCCCGGACAGATGCAACTTGAACAGGCAGACGGTACGAGCTGGATGGGTATGTATGCACTCAATATGATGGATATGGCATTGGAAATTGCTATGAAAGACATCACATTTGAAGATACAGCCACGAAATTTTTTGAGCAGTTTGTTTTGATTGCCGAAGCGCTTAACGAGCAGGGGATGTGGAATGAAGAGGACCGGTTTTTTTATGATACCCTGGCTGTCGCAGGTTCTGCGCCGCTTCAGCTGCGCATCCATTCCATTGTGGGCATCACAACCCTTTTTGCTGTTTCAATAATTGAAAAGAAAAAACTGGATAAACTGGCCGATTTTCAGAAACGCATCAGCTGGTTTGAAAACTACCGCCTGAAGAATCATAAGTTCTGGCCCAACGAAGAAAAAACAGATGGAGACACCATTTTGCTTTCGCTGATTCCGCGCGACCGCCTTGTGAGCCTGCTTGAACGCCTGCTCAATGAAGATGAATTTCTTTCTCCCGGTGGAATCCGCGCCTTGTCCAAGTTTCATGAAAAAAATCCTTATTCTGTACGGATAGATAATGTTGACTATAATATCCAATACGATCCGGGAGACTCTACATCCAACCTGTTTGGTGGTAACTCGAATTGGCGTGGACCCGTATGGATGCCCATCAACTATCTGATCATTCAATCTATTCGCAAATACGGAAACTTTTATGGTAATGCTTTAAAAGTAGAATGTCCGGTGGGTTCGGGCGTTTATATGAACCTGGAAGAAGTGGCGGATTTTCTCACACAACGGGTCATCAGTTTATTTCTGCCGGATATTTCGGGAAGTGTACCGCAGTACGGGAAATACAACTGGTTTTACCAGCAACCGGGAAATGAACATCTGAATCTTTTCTATGAGTATTTTCATGGCGATAGTGGAATGGGGCTTGGGGCCTGTCACCAGACCGGATGGACTGCCTGTCTCGCTGAACTGATAGCTGCACACCAGGAAAGTATATTAAAACGTCAAACAGAACCGACACCGGAAATCACCGTGGTTGCCTAGCTTTTTGTAGTTTCAACTTTCATATGGATCACATTAACAAGGATATCAGTGAGCTGTTCACGAGTTTCAGCAGGGAACCCATTCTTTCCATCGACAAAATCCCTCAGTCCGGAAGTATCCGCATTTATTACCGGATCCGGACGGCCGCTAAATCTTTTATCGCTACTTATGGAATAAATATAAAGGAAAACCTGAGTTTTATTCAGTTCAGCCGGCACTTTAAAACGAAAGATTCTCCTGTACCGGAAATCTATGCGGTGAACACCGAAGGCACTATTTACATACAGGAGGATTTTGGTGATATTTCTTTGTTGAATAAGCTTGAACAGTTGGGTCCCTCGGATGAAGTATATGGTCTGTTCAGAAAAAGTTTGAGGGCACTGGCACATCTGCAAATTCAGGGAGACAAGGGAATGGATTATGAAAACTGGTGCCTCACGTCCAGCGAGTTTGGTAAACAGGCCATTATGAGCGACCTGCTTTATTTTAAATATTATTTCCTGGATACCCTGCAACTACCCTACGATAAGGAGAAACTGATTGCCGACTTTGAAACATTTTCTACCGAACTGGGCAACACCGAATATAAATATTTTATGTTCCGTGATTTTCAGAGCCGCAATATCCTGATAGAAAATGAGGAGGTTCATTTCATCGATTTCCAGGGTGGCATGAAGGGCGCCCTGCAATATGATGTGGCATCCATGCTCTGGCAGGCGAAAGCTGAATTGAACGAAGCATGGAAACACGGATTATTGGAATATTATATGGATTGTGTTGAAATAGAGCTGGGATCAATATTTAACAAAAAGCAATTCATCCAACAATATTATGGATATGTGCTTATCCGAATTATGCAGGTATTGGGCGCCTACGGATTCAGGGGTTTATTTGAACGCAAAGCGCATTTTCTGATCAGTATACCGCTTGGGTTGAAAAATCTCCGGTCTTTTCTTCATCAGTATACCATGGCGAAAAATATTCCGGAATTTGAAAGAATACTTCACCTGATTGTAGAGGATCATATCATCGAACGGTTCATCCCGCCACGCGCGAATGCAGATACTCCGCTGACAGTTCATATCAATAGTTTTTCCTACAAAAAATCCATTCCTTCCGATTCAGGAGGTAATGGCGGAGGATATGTTTTTGATTGCCGCGCCATTTTAAATCCGGGAAGACTTGACGCATTTAAATCAAAAACCGGCCGGGATAAAGTAGTAAAGGATTTCCTGGAACAGCAAACGAAGATGCCGGAATATTTAAATAGTGTTTTTGACCTGGTGGACATTTCCGTTGAAGATTATATCAATAGGGGGTTTAAGAACCTGATGGTGAGTTTTGGATGTACAGGCGGTCAGCACCGGAGTGTATATGCCGCCGATTCCCTGGCCCGTCATCTGAAAAATAAATTCGGGGTTACAGTTGAAGTACATCACATCGAACAGGAATCGAAGGATTGGAAGAATTAAACAAATAATTTCTCCGCAACTGCTACCGATTCTGTTCTCCCTACATCAACGAGTTTGGAACCAGAATGATCAAAGCCCAGGATCGAATGCGACGCAGCGAGTTCTAAATAAACATCCACAATAGAAAATTTCCCTTCCTGGTGCATGAGAGGAATTATTTCGGGAGAAATCAGGTGAATCCCACTGAATGCTTTTTCTGTTAATGCCGGTGCTGCGATAGAGATTTTCTCTTCACCTGTTTTAGAATTCCGCCATCCGGAAAGTCTTTCATCCCGGTCAAAAAGAAAATGCCGCGAAGATTTCCGGTTTGTAACAGCCAGCGTGACGAGCGGTTTTTTCTCTTCATGATAAAAGGCCATGGCTTCCAGATCCAGATCAGTAAGTATATCAACATTCATCAGCACAAAAGATCCGTAATCAAAAAAGCCGGCTGCTTTGTTCAGACCGCCACCTGTTTCAAGCACCTGTCCTGTTTCATCACTGATGCTGATGTCGCTTCCCCATCCTTTATTTTTATGAATCGCTTCCAGTACTTGTTCCGAAAAATGATGCACATTTACGATCACTTCCCTGATGCCAAAAGATTGCAGGTAAAGAATATTTCTTTCGAGCAGGCTTTTTCCGTTAACCAATGCAAGCGCTTTGGGATGTTCGTCTGTCCACGGTTTGAAACGTGTGCCGAGTCCGGCGGCCAGGATCATCGCTTTCATCAGAGTACAGTATTTTGGACCAGGCTACTCTTTTCCGGAAAGTCTGTATTAAAGTGGAGGCCCCGGCTTTCTTTTCTGAATTGTGCACTTTTCACAATCAGGAAGCCTGTTGTGATCAGGTTCCTTGCCTCACAGATCTGCGGAGATAACAATGTGGTTACATATAATGCTTCAATTTCTTCATGGAGTAGGTCAAGTCTTTTTAACGCCCTTGTCAAACGGATATTGGTTCGTACGATACCTACGTAATCGCTCATCAGTAATTGGAGTTCTTTAATGCTCTGCGTGATTAAAATCATTTCATTGGGCGCAGTCGTACCCTCTGCATTCCAGTCTGGAATGTCTTCCCGAAAGGAAAGCTTTTTAATTCTTTCGATACTGTCCAGGTAACAGCGGTGTGCAAAAACCATTGCCTCCAGCAGGGAATTACTGGCTAATCGGTTTGCGCCGTGCAAACCAGTAGATGCACATTCGCCGGCGGCATATAAATTTCTGATAGAGGTATGTCCCCATTCATCAGTCTTTATTCCTCCGCAACTATAATGGGCGGCAGGGGCTACCGGGATCATTTGTGTGGCCACATCGATACCGGTGGATTTACATGTTTCATAAATATTCGGGAAATGCTCCACAAACTTTTTCATATCCATATGCCGGCAGTCCAGGTATACGTGTTCAGTACCTGCTTTTTTCATTTCACTATCGATTGCCCTGGCGACAATATCCCGCGGGGCAAGGTCCTTGCGGTCATCGTACTTCGCCATAAAGGCTTCTCCATTTTTATTGCGGAGAATGCCTCCGTCTCCTCTTACTGCTTCCGTAATCAGGAAAGCCGGACTCACAGCTGGCTGATACAGGGCTGTCGGATGGAACTGAATGAATTCCATATTTTCTATTCTTCCTTTCGCACGGTAAACCATACCAATACCATCTCCCGTGGCGATTACCGGGTTGGTCGTTGTGCGGTATACCTGCCCGTTACCACCAGTAGCGAAAACGGTGATGCGGGATAAAATTTTTACGATCATATTTTCCTGCATGTCCAGCGCATAGATGCCGAAACATTCGATATCCGGCGTACCCTTGGTAACCAGATAGCCGAGGTGATGTTGCGTGATGATGTCCACCACAAAACAATGTTTGATGATCTCGATATTTTTTTGGGCAGCAACGGTTTGTAATAAAGCGCGTTCCATTTCACGACCCGTAACATCTTTGTGGTGCAGGATCCGGAATTCGGAATGACCGCCTTCTCTGCCTCTTTTGTATTCCCCATCCGAATCTTTATCGAATTCAGCACCCCAGTCAATCATTTCCTGGATACGCAGCGGGCCTTCTTTCACAACGATCTCCACCGTTTTCAGATTACACAGTCCGTCTCCGGCAATCAGTGTGTCTTCAATATGTTTTTCATAACTGTCGTTTTCAAAATCAGTAACACCGGCAATACCTCCCTGCGCGTATTTGGTATTCGTTTCGTCAGCAATTGTTTTGGTGATCACCAGAACCTGTTGATCAGGACATGCTTTTGCGACTTTCAGGGCATAAGTTAGTCCCGCTATGCCTGATCCGACTACCAGAAAATCCGTTTTTCTAAGCATAGTCTTTTCTAATAAACGATAGTGTATTCGAATTTCTCAGGATGGTCGAAAACTTCAATCAGGTTATACTGGATGATAACTTTTTTCCTGTCCGGGAAAAGTTTGGCCAGTTCATTGTCTACTTTTTTAACAGGTCTCGGAATGCTGATTGTCAGAGTATATGGAATGGATATACCCATATTCCCGGCATCTTTCATTTGCGCATATTGCGGACTCGACTGGAGGGCTTTCCATTTATCCTGGTTTAATTTGCGTGACATCAGACCATCGTGACTTTCGAAATCATAGATGGCGTTGAACTGATTCATGTCGGGCATACCCTGATCATTCCCGGAAGCCGTATCCGGTTTGCCCGCCATACCCTTGAACAACTGGTTGAAACCAAGCGTTTGGTTGTTCATCGAGTTATAAAGTTTCTGCAGGTCTGACTGACTTTTAAATGGAATAACGATATCACTCTTGAATTCCTTCTCCCCGATATTGAGTTTGAGGTGAACATAACCATCTTTGATCAGGGCTTTGTTTTCTGCAGTAATATTTTTAGCCGTATCCAGCAAGGCTTTCATCATAACCGTTGTATCAATGTTTTTTGGAGGCAGTTGTTTATCCATCTCGTCCTTACCCAGATAAGTCTGCATGGCCTGCAAAAGCTGGCTCATGTCGGTATGCACTGAATACACACCAGACCCATCCGCTTTTACATTAATATCTTCATTGATTTCAAAACAACCCGCCAGGAAAAACATGCTGGCTACAGTGAGAATTAATCTAAGTCTTTGCATAAAAAATATTATAAGGCAAGGTACATGTTTAACGGAATTCCAGTTGATATAACACGCTAAAACTTTGTGAACCGCCGGGTTCCAATATAATCAGTCCCAATCCGTTATTGAAGGCATCGGGTGCTGAACTCAGATTTTCTATTGCGATACTTCTGCGGTCTGGCGGAGTATATATCTGGAGAAAAGGATAATGATGGTCAGGAAAAAAACTCAGGCGAAGATGATTAGCGGGATTTTCCAAAGTTGCGGCAGCTGAAACCGGATCCGGTTCCAATAAAAAACAGTTGTCAAAAAATTCATCGCCGATCACCTGGGGTGAATAAAATGCCGAAGTTTCAACCATATGCCCCTCGGGGATCAGTTTTTCATTAAATACCAGTTTTTTCTTTGAGTGGAAAGATAACAGCCAGTCGTTTACTTCACCTTCCAGACTAAAATACGGATGCCACCCATCGGCGATAGGTATGCGACCCGGAGAAAGATTTTTAACGGTCGTACCGAGTATCAGTCGTCCGCCCCTTTTTAATGTATATTTGACATTTATTAAATATTCGAAAGGATATGCCGGATCTTCTTTTTTATAGTGATATTCGAGCAGGATATAAGCCTCATCTTCCCGGATAGATTTCTCCAGTACAATAAACGGTTTGTCGGCCAGGATACCATGTATAGCGGAGCCATCATTAAATTTGTTCAGGAATTCATAGGATATATCTTCAAATTTATATTTGCCTTCAGAAATACGACAGACGAAAGGAGAGAGCTTGGCGCTTTTATAAAAGGAGGAATTTTTTTTCAGGTCATCCAGATTTTTATAACTGTTTATTACCTGGATTCTCCGGTTACCGAGCGGAATGGAGAATTCGTGTAAAAGGGCACCTGTTCCGGGCAGGATTCTTACCTGGATGCCGGTAGTAAAATCGGTCATCTGTAAAAGGTCCAGATCCTCATCCCTTTCGCGTGTAATACTGAATGACATGAGAAGCGTTTAATTTTAGATGAATGGAAATGGATATTCGCAGGCAATTTCAACAATATTTCGGAAACGAATGCCAGATTGCTGTGGCCCCCGGAAGAGTGAACCTTATTGGTGAACATACGGATTATAATCAGGGCTTCGTACTGCCTGGTGCTATAGACAGAAATATCCAGGTGGCTTTTGCACCTGGCACCGCGAACCGGCTGAATCTGAGAGCACTCGAATACGGGGAAGAGTATTCTTTTTCCATTGATGATATGCACCCGGTAAAGGGGTGGCCGACTTATTTGCTGGGCATGATATATATGCTCATGCCTGAAAAATCTCTGCCTCATGGAATGGATGTTTTGGTTTCTGGTAATGTACCTGTTGGGGCCGGAATGAGTTCTTCTGCCGCACTTTGTTCTGCATTCGGATTGGCGCTTAATGAATTTTTTAAATTGGGATTGTCGAGGATGGAGATTGCACTAGCCGGTCAGAAAACAGAACACCGGTTTGCCCAACTTCAGTGCGGTATCATGGATCAGTTCGCAAGCCTGCACGGGAAAGCGGGCCACCTGATGAAACTAGATTGCAGGAACCTGGAATACGAATACATACCGTTTGATTTTCCCGGTATCCGGATCGTTCTCGTAAACTCGATGGTTAGCCATACACTGGCTTCATCAGAATATAATCTGCGCAGGGAGCAATGCGAAGCAGGAATAGCCACTCTTCAAAAATTTAATCCCGCCATCCATTCATTAAGGGACGTAAAATTGGATTTGCTTGAAACACATCAGAAGGAACTCGATCCTATTGTTTATAAAAGATGCCGTTTTATAATCAAAGAAAACCAGCGTTTGCTGGATGGCTGCGATTTCCTGAAACAGCATGATCTGGACGCTTTCGGGAAACTGATGTACGAAGCCCACGACGGCCTGAGTAAGGATTATGAAGTCAGTTGTGCTGAATCAGATTTCCTGGTCAGGACAATTAAGGAGCTAAAAGGAGTAAAAGGAGCCAGGCAGATGGGAGGTGGTTTCGGTGGATGTATCATAACCCTGGTAGAGAAAGATTCCGCAGAATTATTTATCCGTGATATTCAGGAGAAATACGATATAAAATATGGGAAGACTCCGGATTGTTATTCTATGAACATTTCTGAGGGAGCACACATGTTACGCCCAACGCGTAAAGCCTAACGCTTAACGCAATTGTGAATGTTCATCAATCCACTTCCATATTTCCATACTTCCATACTTCCATACTTTTCTCCGGTTCCACCCAGGCCTCACTCTCTTTCAGGAGATTAATCAATTCGTCAACGGCTGTGTCACTATTCACATTTCTTTTCATCACTTCTTTTCCTTTGTATAAGGTGATCTTTCCGGTTCCACTGCCCACATAACCGAAATCTGCATCGGCCATTTCTCCGGGTCCATTTACTATGCAACCCATGATTGCGATCTTCAAGCCTTTGAGGTGACTGGTAACTGATCGTATTCTGGCCGTTGTTTCCTGCAGATCAAACAATGTCCGGCCACAGGATGGGCAGGAAATGTATTCTGTTTTTGAAATTCTAGTTCTTGCCGCCTGTAAAATAGAGAACGAAGTATTATTTAAAAACTGGTGATTATTATTTGTTGCCAGGTAGGTTCTTCCACTCACCTGATTGTTTACAATATTTTTCGGATCGTTGATCAGCCAGATCCCGTCAGTCATTCCATCGACTAATAATGCACCCGCTTCTACCGCAAAATGAATCAACTGCCGGTCGATGCTCGTCTCTGAACATTCTACGGCGAGTATAACAGGTATCTCCAGGTTTCGATTCATTAGTTCCATGAGGAAGCGTCTGGTATCCAATACCGGATTTTCATTATCTGAATACAAGCAGATAACCAGGCCCGGAACTTTTTCTAATAAACTGAAAGTTTCATGACGGATCGCATGATTTACATTAAGGGACAAAAAATTCATGATAGGTGACCAGCTAATGGCTTTTTCCAACTGATCCCCGGAAAATAAAGGGAAATATTTTTCTTCCCGGAAAGAGATTTTTTTATTATCCAGGGTTTTCCAGGTTTCATAGTTACAAATCACTCTGCATGTTCCCGGTAAATCAAAATTCAGCTTTTTATCTCCGGTATAAATATAATCAGCCGCCGCGTCGCCGATTTTCCATTTGTCAGTTGTCGCGTCATATTGATATCCGATGCGTTCAAGGGATTCGTGCGTGAGGGATTTTTCATGCATAAAATCGGCTATTACCACAGGTGGATGCGTGCCGCCAATATTTTGAACCGGATGGGTTTTTCGTCTTTTATATTCAAACGGAGAATAAGGAACTTTTTCGGCAGGCAGAATATCAGTACCGCTTTTTTTGGACTGGTAACGCGCAACAATATCCTGGCAAACCGGAATTTCAAATTCAGGATCTTCCGTAAGAGATACCCGGATGGTGTCACCGATACCATCTTCCAGCAGTGTGCCGATTCCAATTGCAGATTTTATTCTTCCGTCTTCCCCGTCTCCCGCTTCTGTCACACCAATATGCAAGGGGTAGATCAGGTTGAATTCATCCTGCATGGTTTTTACAAGCAGCCGGTAAGCCTCTACCATCACCAGAGGGTTGCTGGATTTCATGCTCAGCACAATCTGGTGATAATTTTCACTTCTGGCGATACGCAGGAATTCCATGGCACTTTCCACCATGCCCATCGGACTGTCGCCATACCGGCTCATGATACGGTCACTCAATGATCCGTGATTTGTGCCGATACGCATCGCGGTTCCGTATTCCTTACAGATCCTGATCAGGGGCAGAAAACGGTCCCGAATTCTTTCAATCTCATCCAGGTAATCGGCATCGCTGTATTCAATAAACTCGAATTTCTTTTTATCTGCATAATTTCCAGGATTCACCCTCACTTTTTCAACGATGCGTGCGGCTATTTCGGCAGCATTGGGTGTGAAGTGAATATCTGCCACGATCGGCGTACTGAATCCTCTTTTGCGGATTTCGTTTTTGATATTCAGCAGGTTTTCCGCTTCTGTTTTACTGGGGGCCGTAATACGGATCAGTTCTGCACCGGCTTCAATGCAGCGGATCGACTGCTCTACGGTCTTCATTGTGTCCATGGTATCGAATGTGGTCATGGTCTGTACGCGGATAGGGGCATGACCTCCCAGAACAAGGTCCCCCACCTTTACAGGAACCGTATCCAGTCTTTTATAAGAAGTCAATGAATCTGCGTACAACTGCATTGCTACGATTGATGAATGGATATGCAAAATTACGAAATGCTTTACGCTTTATGCCTTTCGCTTTCAGCTTGATTACCAGTCTTTCTCCGGTTGGTTCAGCGAATGGGACTTATTCTGGTTCATTTTTTCCTGAACGTCTTTTTCCCTTTGTTCCAACGACTTGAGGTATTGTTCCACCTGTTGTTTGGTCAGCTTACTTTGTTGCTGTTTTGGCGTCTTATCCTGCTGGTTTTGATCGGAATTCTGTTTCTTGTCATCCTTCTTTTTTTCTTTCTGATCTTTTTTATTTTGTTGTTCCTGCTGATCCTGCTTCTTTTTTTCGAGCAGGGCTTTCACCAGGTTCTCTCTTGCTTCACTATCTGCCGGATTCAGTCTGAGTGCATTTTTCCAGGCATCAATACTTTCTTCCAGTTTTTTCTGACGGATCATGGCAACACCTTTATTATAGTAAGCGCTTTGCCTGGTATTCTCATCTGCTTTGGATTGCAATACATCATCATACGAGGTGGCCGCTTTTTCATAATCGCTCTTCCGGTACTGGGCATCTCCCTGGTTGAAATGCGCATCAGGATCTCCCGGTGATTTTTTTAATGCCTTTTCATAATTTGCGAGTGACTGGTCGTAGTCCTGTTTATTATAAAAACGGTTACCCCGGCGGATCAGTGCTTCCGTGGTTTGCGCCTTTGAGGCAGATACTGCCAGAAGGGCAAAAAGAAATGATATGAATATTCTTGTACTAGGCAATTTTTCTTTTTCGTTCAGGAATGAATAATTCTAGAATCATCAGGAGCCCTGCCAATCCGATGAACCAGGGAAAATAATTTTTATAATTGATGAACTCGTTATCAGTCAATGCCCGTTTTTCAATACTGTCCAGCCGTTGGGTAAGTGTTATGGTTGCATCTTCCAGGTTATCCAGGTGAATATATATTCCATTCGTGGCATCTGAAAGACCGTTTAATTCCTGCTCATTGAGTTTGGAAATAACAATATTTCCTTTATCATCTTTTTTTGGTTCTCTGGTTTCGGGATCAATAATTTCCGATCCTTCCACCGACCCGATACCTACGGTGTTTATCATAACGCCGTCGTCGGCCATTTGTTTTGCAATTTTTAATGCTTCTGCATCATGATCCTCGCCATCAGAAATCAGCACCACGGCTTTATATTTATGTTCATTCCGGTTGAAAGAACTGTTGGCCATATTAAGTGCCTCGGCAAATACGGTTCCCTGTGTAGGAACAGCATCCGGGCCCGCTTCGGAAATATAAAGTTTCGCGGCACTGTGATCAGTCGTCAGCGGCATCTGCATATAGGCCCGGCCGGCAAATAATATCAAACCCACCCGGTCATTTTGCAGGCGATCGACGAGCCTGTATAAAAGTTGTTTGGCTTTATCGAGACGATTCGGTTTTACATCCTGGGCCAGCATGCTTTTGCTTACATCGAGAACAATCATGACATCCACCCCCTGACGCGAAATATTTTCCGCACTGCCTCTTGCACGCAGATTAGCCAATCCCGTCACCAGAAAAAAAATCGCTGAACATATCAGTATGAATTTCAGCAGGAAGTTCCTGGCCGAAAATGATTTTACCAATTGCGTTACCAGAGTTGGATCGCCAATACGGGTTGCCAGTTTTTTCTTCCAGCTGACCAACCTGAAATACAGGTATACGAGCAGTGGAATCAGGAGGACACCGATAAAATTTTCCGGGTGCTGGAACTTCAACTATTTAGTTATTA
>Ga0209863_10000971_pt1 | contig 12142 bp, 8 predicted proteins | sample OrgsoiDNA2013046_FD_185796 | JGI IMG/M metagenome (GOLD analysis project Ga0209863, IMG submission 185796) | Permafrost soil microbial communities from the Arctic, to analyse light accelerated degradation of dissolved organic matter (DOM) -... | ecosystem: Environmental > Terrestrial > Soil >...
GACCGGTGGCCTTCGTCGCGTTTCTCGCTCGGCACCCTTTCGGGATTTGATCTTCTCAGGGGTGACGTCTCGACGTGAACGTGCGATCGCCCCCCATCCGTCCCTGAAGCCACAAGCGTTCATGCGACAACTCGTTCATGCGTCGTTGCCGCTTGGCAAGGGGATCATCCTCGACCCTTTCATGGGATCTGGTTCCACCATCGCTGCTGCCTCAGCGTGCGGATTGGAGAGCGTCGGTCTTGAGATCAACGCGAAATATCACGCGCTGGCGGAAAAAGCAGTTCCGCGGCTGGCCAGCCTATCGATCTACGCTCCGTGAGTATCTACGGCGCCTCCCGTCTTACGCGTCGTTTTGATCTCGACGCCGTCGGCCCCGGCCTTTATCCCGTTCTTCGGATATCGACCTTGGACCACGAGATCCGGATGCCCATTGAAGTACGAGTTCTGGGTAAGAGAGCGGGCGTGCTTCGCCAAGCTGGCGGTCAGCATGTCGGAGAGGGTTCCGGACATGATGGCCGGACGAAGCATGTCATCAAGACGCTGCAAGCCCTTGTTGGCCATAAGGACGTTCACGTCGTGGAAAAAGTCATACACGTCCTGCATCGCGACTTGAAAATCCTCTAGGCGAAGCTGGAACGGAAGGCTGGCCTTGGAATTGAAGGCATTCAGCTTGACCCTGCCGCGAACGGTCGGCGCCACGACCGAAGAGTATTACGGCGCCACGCGCGAAGGCAATTTGCCGGGAACCTCACGAATTTTCGGCAAGCGGCAAGACGTTCGAGGCGTCGCAGCCCTTCGCTCCTCACTCCCGGACGACGGCGTCGCCGAGGAACTTGGCCAGCGCGTCGTGGTGGCTGCGCGCGTCTTCGTAGCCGATGCGCGCGACCTCCGCCGCGTAGAGGCCGTCGAAGAGGATATAGGACAACAGATCGGCGTCGTTGCCGCCGCGTGAGGTCGCCAGGCGCCTCAGGAGCTGAATGCCGGCGCCGCCGCCGCTGCCCTTGAAGCGACCCGAGCGTGCGACCTGGCCCGCGACCTCGCCGAGGTCGGAGGACGGGCGGATCATGAACTCGTCCACCACCCGGTAGGGCGCGCCGCGCATCTCGGAGACCACCTGATCGAACCGCGCGGCGTAGTCCGGGCTGCCGGCGGCGCGCACCGCCCGGATGAGCGCGTTGAAACGGCGCAGCCGATCCAGGTCGTAGTCGATGTGGTCGAGCAGGAAGGCGTCCAGGATCTTTCCGACCAGAAATGCCGCGCCGGGAAACGGCATCGACTCCTCGGGGATCTCCTGGTTGACGGGCGGCTGCTGGCGCAGACCGATGACCAGCACCTTGTCGGCGCCCAGGCGCAGCGCCGGCGACAGAGGCGTGTTCTGCCGCAGGCCACCGTCGCAGAAGAAGCGCTCCCCGATGGAGATCGCGGGAAACAGAATCGGCAAAGCCGCCGAAGCGAGCGCGTGCTCGGCACCCATGATGACCGCTTGGGCGCGCACGAACGGGTCCTTGCTCCATTCGGGCGGCCGCCCGCTCGCGTTCTGGACGAACACCACGGTTTTGCCGGAGCCGATGTCGGTGGCGGTGACGGACAGGGACTCCAGGTGTCCGTCGCGGATGTTGGTCCCGATCCGGCTCCAGGGAATCAGGCGACGCACCACCCGCTCGAGCTGCTGCGTCTGAACGATGCCACCCAGGCGCCGTTGGCCCTCGACCTCCTCGATGTGTCCGCTGCCCAGCAGGGTCGCGGGCGCGCGCATGAACTCCTTGACGCCGAAGCTGACCATCTCCTCGAGCACGAAGCTCTCCCAGCGGTCGCAGAGCAGGCGCCCCTGCTTCTCGGGGATGTCGGCCGTGCCGGCGAAGAAGCAGGCGTGGATACCCCCGACCGAGGTGCCCGAGATGATGTCGAACTGGACCTGGCCACCCAGATCGCCCGCCAGATCCTCCCGGATATAGCGCATCACGCCGGCCTCGTACGCGCCGCGCGCGCCGCCGCCGGACAGCACCAGGGCGACCCGGGGACGATCGCCGCGGTTACGGGGTCGCGTCGGCGCGCTCATCCGATCTTTCAGAGTATGCGCGTCCTGGTTCTGCGCAAGTTCGTTTCATCGGACCATCTGGGCCGGGTCGTTTGCCGAGACCCGCCCACTGGGATATGGACGGGCTCGGGCCAGCGGGTCCGAGCGGGCATGGAGGCAAACGTGAGCGATCCGGGGAAGGCGGCCACCGCTCCCACGACGGGCGGGACGCACCGGCGCGCGTTCTGGATCGGCCTCGCGATCTTCGTGCTGGCGGCCGCGTTGCGCGTGTCGCTGGTGAGCACGGCGCGATTCACCGGCGACGAATCGCGTGACTATGCGGTGGGCATGAACATCGCCCACGGGCAGAGCTTCCCGCTCCTGGGCCCGGTGATGAGCGGCGGCCAGGCGCGCCTGCCCGGGCCTCTTTTTTACTGGCTGGGGACGCTGCCGTATCTGTTCTCGCGGGCGCCGGAGGCCGGGAACCTGTTCTTCGAGCTCCTGGGTGCGCTCACGGTCTGGCTGTTCTGGTCGTCCCTGCGGCCGGCATTCGGGGAGGCGGGCGCGGCGTTCGCGGCAATCCTGATGGCGCTGTCGCCCTGGAGCGCGCTGTTCGGCGATCGGGTCTGGAATCCGCATGCTTTTCTGCTCTGCGAGGGGGTGGCCCTCCTCGCCGTGGTCCGGTTGCGCGAGCGGCCCGAATCGCGGTGGGCGCTCGCGCTCCCGCTCGCCTGTCTGGCGTTGCCTCAGCTCCACATGTCCGCGCCGGTGGTGTGGGTGGCGCTGCTGCCTCTGGCCGCCGGAAGCTGGCGGCGCTGGAATCGACGCTACCTGGCGATCGGGGTCGCGCTGGGGCTCTTGCTCTACATCCCGTTTGTGGTGAGCGAGCTGCGAACCGGGCTTGGAAATACCCACGCTTTTCTCTCCGAGACGTTCGCCGCCAAAAAGAGCGGGGCCTCGAATCTCAGCTTTCTCCTGACCCCGGTCTACGTGCTTCGGTTCCTGACCCTGGACGTCACTTACCACGAGCTCTCCGGATACTGGGGTGGCCTCGACGAGACGGCGGCCTGGCACGCGCTCTGGTACGGCAGCGCGGCGCGCCCATTCCATCCCCTGCGCCTCGCGGCCCTGCTGGCTTCGGGCGGCCTGCTGCTGCTGGCGATCGGGGTCGCGGCGCGCGAGGCGGTCGGGCGGGCGCGCGCGGCGACTGGGCGCGCGATTTCGGGTTTCTTGGGCCCCTTCGGGTGGAGCGCCGTCCTCGTCGTCGCGCTCGATCTGGCGTTTCTGGCGCTGACCCGCAAGCAGGTCTTCGCGCACTACGTCTCGCTGACGATCCCGTTCGTGTTCGTGATCTACGCGGATCTCTACCGCGCGCTGGGCGAGACGCGCGCCGGTGGGCGATCTCTTCGCCCGTTGGCGATTGGGCTGGCGGTGATCTTCTGCGCGGGCGGCGTCGAAGCGACGCGCTCGATCTCGGCGCGCATCGACGGTCGCAACGGCCTCGGCGTGCACCGGGCGGTCTGCGGGCGGGTGCTGGGCGATCTGGCGGCGGCGGAACGCGCGCCTGCCGAGCAGCCAGTGCGGCTGGATATTGGCTTTATGGCCAATCTCAGCCAGTACACGATCTTCACGCGCTACGCGCTTCGAAAACCGGTGCGCTGGGGCTGGGAAGGATCGCCGGGCGCCTTCGCCTATCGATTGCAGAAGAACGAAGATCCGCCCCCGAGAGCGTCGATGGACGGTCCCGCGTTCGAGACCACACGGGTCGGCCCGGTCACGCTCTATCGACTGAGATAACTGATATCCTGGGGGGATGGGTGCCCCCCCGATCACGCTCTCGCCCGGTGGTGGATTTCTCCTCGAGCCGACCGGCTCGGTGACCATCTTCACGCCGGAGATGCTCACCGACGAGCAACGGATGATGAAGGAAACCGCCGACGACTTCGTCCTCGGCGAGGTCATGCCGCGCGTCGCCGAGATCGAGGCCAAGAAGCCCGGCCTCATGCGCGAGCTGCTGCAAAAGGCGGGCGGCGTCGGCCTGCTCGGCCACGACGTTCCCGAAGCCTACGGCGGCCTCGGTGGCGACAAGACCAGCTCCAGCCTGATCACCGAGGCGGCCAGCCGACAGGGCTCCTACGCGGTCAGCTTTGGCGCGCACGTCGGGATCGGAACGATGCCGCTGGTCCACTTCGGCACGTCCGCGCAGCGGGAGAAGTACCTGCCCAAGCTCGCGTCGGGGGAGATGATCGCCGCCTACGCGCTCACCGAACCGGGATCTGGATCGGACGCGCTGGCGGCCAAGACCAAGGCGGTCAAGTCGGCAGACGGCAAAAGCTGGAAGCTCACCGGGTCCAAGCTCTACATCACCAACGCCGGCTTCGCCGACCTCTTCACGGTGTTCGCCAAGGTGGACGGCGAACAATTCACCGCCTTCCTGGTGGAACGGGGCGCGCCCGGTCTCACCATCGGACCCGAGGAGCACAAGCTCGGCATCCGCGGCAGCTCGACCTGCCCGCTCTACCTCGAGGACTGCACGATTCCGATCGAAAACGTCCTCGGCACCATCGGGCAGGGGCACAAGATCGCCTTCAACGTCCTCAACATCGGCCGCTGGAAGCTGGGGATCGGCGCTGTCGGTGGCGCGAAGTACTGCCTGGAGCTGGGGATCAAGTTCGCGCGCGAGCGCAAGCAGTTCGGCAAGCCGATCTCGGACTTCGATCTGATCCGCAAAAAGATCGGCGATATCGCGACGCAGACCTTCGTCGCCGAATCGATGGCGTTCCGCACCGCTGGCCTCCTCGACGCGCGGGCGGCCACCATCGACCCGGCCGATCCGCAGGTGCAGAAGAAGCAGGTCGACGCGATCGAAGAGCACAGCATCGAGGCGTCGATCATCAAGGTGTTCGGTTCGGAGATCCTGCACGCGACGGCCGACGAGACGCTGCAGATCTTCGGGGGCGCCGGCTACATCGAGGACTACCCGATCGAGCGCGTCAGCCGCGACGCGCGCATCAACCGGATCTTCGAGGGGACCAACGAGATCAACCGCCTGCTGGTCCCGGGGACGATGCTCAAGCGCGCGCTGACCGGCCGCCTGGCGCTCATGAAGCTGGTGGGCGAGGTGCAGCAGGAGCTGGCCGACCCCATCAAGATCGACCGTCGCGTTCCCGACGGTCCGCTCGGGCGCGAGCGCAAGAAGTGCGACTTCGCCAAGCGCGCCATCGCCTACGCCGCCTCGCTGGGCGTGCAGAAATACATGCAGCAGATCTCGGAGAAGCAGGAGCTGCTGGGCGTCCTGGCCGACGCGCTGATCCTGACCTTCGGGATGGATTCGGCGATCTCGCGGACGCTGCAGCTCATCGCGGCCAAGGGCGAGGCGGGAAGCCAGATTCCCCTCTATATGACGCAGCTCTTCGTCGCCAACGCGCACGAGCGGGTCTTCGAGATGCTGCGCGAGATGCTGATGTGGATGTCACAGGACGAGGAATGGGGACGCGAGATCCGCGACATCAACACCTACTACAGCCTCGATCGCGTCAACACCTTCTCGCTGCGCCGCAAGATTGCCCTCCACGTCATCGAAGCCGGCGGCTACGCCTTGTAGGCGCTAAGGGATGCGCTTCCAGCTGGGGCGGAAGGCGGCGGAGTAGGTCGGGGGGCCGTCGGAGAGGACGTAGTCGACGCGGCGGTTGCGCGGCTCGTCGACGTTGTCGGCGGTCTTGACCTCGGGCGAGGTCTCCCCGAACCCTTCAAACGAGATGGGGAGCTTGACGCCGCGCTTGCGGAACCAGCCGGCGATCGAGCGGGCGCGATCTTGCGACAGCTTGAGGTTGTGCGACGCGCTTCCGACGGTGTCGGTGTGGCCGGCGATGTAGAGGGTGATCCCCGGGTGCATGCTGCCGTGGGCCTTGTCCTTGGCGAGCACCTCGTCGAGCTTGGCGTAGGCGGCCTCGAGCTTGGGCGTCTCCGGGGCTTCGATCTCCGCCGAGCCGGTCTTGAAGTTGACGTCCTCGTGGGGAATCGGCACGAACCAGGGCGCGATCTGGACGCCGACCCAGGAGCCCTGCGCGTCGTACGCGCGGACCTCGATGCGCGCGACCGCCGCGTCGCTGGACGGCGTCCAGGTGACGATGAGCGGTGCTCCGGCGGGGCGTCCGGAGAAGTCCTGCTCCTCGTCCGCCAGCACCGCGTCCGATTCGGCGTAGACCTCGATCTTCACCTTGCCGGCGGGGTGCGACATCTTCACCTCCAGCCGGTGCTGTTTGAGATCGACCTTGCTCTTTTCGACCTGAACCTTGAGCGACGACGGCGCGGCGGCTGCGCCGGGAGCGCCGCCGAGGATGGCGGTCGCGAAAGCGAGCGTCAATAAACCGGAGAGACCGGGGAGACCCGAGACGCGCCTCACGGTGCCATCCTAGCACTTTGGCAACCGTGTGGTTTCGCTCACCGGGGCGCGTTCCGCCGCGTGGTAGCGTTGCAGCGTGCGGTTGCAACCCTGGTCGCTGGCGCTTGCGGTCCTCGCCTGGGCGGCGGGGTGTGCGACCGGGCCGCGCCCCGCGATCGAACCGGGATTCGCGGCGCGCGCCTACACGCCGGGGCGGATCGCGCTCCTGCCGCCCGACGTCTTCGTGGTGCTCGATCAAGTGGGCGACAACGATCCGGTGAAGTCGGCGGCGCTGGGGCAGGTCGTGTCGGTCGAGACCGTGCGCGCCGTCGAGCAGGCGCTGCGGGCGCGCGGCTACGACGTCGATCTGTCCGCGCGCTGGGACGGCATCCTCGGAAGCGACGGGACCCTGCTGGTCAGCCGCGATGAGCTCGGAGCTCTCGCCGGCGGCATCGTCGCCTTCGCGAACAGCCCCGAGGGTGGCGCGGAGGGTCCGGCGACCGTCCCGAGCCTGGTGGCGCCCGAGCTGGCGGCGCGGGTCGGCTGGGCCACGCAGTCGGACGCGCTCCTCTATGTCAACGTCAAGGGCGCGGTCACCACGCCGGGCAAACGCGCCGCCACGATACTGGCGGTGGTGTTCATCGTGGTGATCGTCGCGGCGATCATCGTGCTGGCGTCGAAGCACGGCGGTGGTTCCAGTCCGTCGGGGCTTGGTGGCGGTGGGCGGGCGCAGCCCCTCGGTCGCGCGTCCGCGCCCTCGGGAGGCTGGCACGGAGCGGCGACCCCAGCGCGCGCGGTTCCGGCGCGCTCGACGGGGTGGCGCGGGGGCGGCTCGGTCCCTGCGGTACCACGCGGGGCGCGCGTCTACCGCGGCGGCGGCGGCCCGGGCATCGGCCTCGCGGTGATCGTGCCGCTCGACGAGCCCGTCTACACGCACGACGGCAGCGTCGGCTACGACGATCCGGTCTTCGCCGGTGACGAGCTCTATGTCTCGATGACGCTCGTCTCTACCTACGATGGCCGCGTGCTCTGGCACGCGCGCGACAACCTCGATCTGGCCGCCGATCGCCCGCCCGACGTCGATCGGATGGTCCACACGTTTCTCGACACGCTGCCGCCCGCTCTCCCCCGACCGCTGTCGCCCGCTGCGCCAGCGGCGCCCGGCCCGCCATCGCCGGCTGCTTCGCCGGCGCTGGGCCCGCAGGGACGATGAGCGCTCCCTTCGCCGAGCGTCCGGCCGCGGCGACCGGTGCCCTGCGGCAACCGCCCGGTCTCTACCTGCTGTTCGCCGTCGAGATGTGGGAGCGCTTCTCGTACTACGGGATGCGCGCCCTGATGGTGCTCTATCTGGTCGACGCTCGCCACGGCGGGCTCGGCTGGGATCGCGTCCCGGCGCAGCGGCTCTATGGTTGGTACGGGTTCTTCGCCTACCTGCTGCCCGTGGTCGGGGGCGTGCTGGCGGACCAGCGTCTCGGCACCCACCGCGCGATGGTGATCGGCGCCCTGGTGATCGCCGCCGGCCACTTCTGTCTGGCGACGCCGCCACTGTCGGCGTTCTTCGTGGGCATGGCTCTCATCGTGATCGGCACCGGCTTCTTCAAGTCGAACGTCTCGACGATGGTTGGCCAGCTCTACGGCGACGACGATCCGCGCCGCGATCCGGGCTTCACGATCTTCTACATGGGTGTCAACGTCGGGGCGCTGCTCGGTCCGATCGTTTGCGGCTACCTGGCCGAAAGCCCGCGCTGGGGATGGCACTGGGGCTTCGGCGCGGCAGGCGTCGGGATGGTGATCGGCCTGCTGGTCTACCTGCGGCTCAAGTCGCGCTACCTGCCCGGCGTCGGCGTCGTTCCCAACCGGCGCGCGGCCGAGGCGCGGGGCGAGCGCGCTTCGGGGTTCTCGCCCGAAGAGCACGATCGCGTCCTCGCGTTGCTCATCATTTATTTTTTTACCATCTTCTTCTGGATGGCGTTCGAACAGGCCGGGTCGTCGATGAATCTGTTCGCCGCCGAGCGAACCCGGCGCCTGATCCACGGTTGGACCTTTCCGGCCTCGTGGTTTCAGTCTGTCAACTCGGCCGTCATCCTGATCGCGGCCCCGATCTTCGCGGGGGTCTGGACCGCCCTCGCCCAACGTGGGCGTGAGCCGGGAACACCGGCCAAGATGGCCGCCGGCCTGGCGTTGCTGGCGGGCGGGTTTCTGTTCATGGTCGTTGGCGCCAAGCGCAGCGAAGGGGGCGTGTTGGTGAGCCCGTTCTGGCTGGTCGCCGCCTACACTCTTCACACCTTCGGCGAGCTCTGCCTGTCACCGATCGGCCTGTCGCTGGTGACGCGACTGGCCCCGTTCCGGCTGGCCTCGCTCTTCATGGGGCTGTGGTTTCTGGCCACCGCGGCCGGCGAGCTGCTGGCGGGCCAGCTGGCGGCGCTCACCGATCGGGTCGCGCGCGGCGAAATCTTCCGCCTGCTGGGCGGGCAGGCCGACTTCTATCTCATCTTCGTGGTGTCGGGCGGCGTCGCAGCGCTGGGTCTCACCCTGCTCCGTCCCAAGCTGCGCTCTCTCATGCACGGTCGCGATACGTGATCCGGCGCGTCGCCCGCTCCGCCTTGCGTGCTTTCCCCGCTGTCTTGCCTGCCGCCGCGTGCGTTTTGATAATGTGCGGCGTGGTGAACGCAGCGCCGGCCGATCCGTTTGCGTGGCTCGAGGACGGCGACGCGCCGACGGTGCAGCGCTGGACGGAGGCGCAGAACGCGGCCACGAGGATGATCTTGGACGCCGTTCCCGGACGCGCGGCGCTGGAGCAGCGGTTCTGGCACCTCTTCGAGATCGGATCGCTCGGTATTCCCGTCTCGCGCCCGCACGGCGGAAGTCGCCGGTACTTCTACACGCGCCGCGACGGCAAGCAGAACCAACCGGTGCTGTACCTGCGCGACGGTATCGACGGCACCGACCGGGCCTTCGTCGACGTGAACAGCGAGCGGGCCGACGGCACGCGGGCGCTCGATTGGTGGGTCCCCTCGGACGACGGCGCCCGCGTCGCCTACGGCGTCTCCGACGACGGCAACGAGGAATCGGTCCTCCGCGTGCGCGACGTCGCGACCGGCCGCGACACCGGCGACGAGATCCCGCGCACCCGTGCCTGCTCGCTGGCCTGGACGCCCGACGGGCGCGGCTTCTACTACACCCGCTACCCCACTGCCGGCGAGGTGCCGCCGGGCGAGGAGGCCTACCACCGCGCCGTGTTTCATCACCGCCTCGGCGACGCGCCGGCGCGAGACCCGAAGATCTTCACGGGGCGCGAGCGCACCGACTGGCCGGGCGTCGATCTCTCTCCGGATGGGCGCTGGCTGGTGATCACGGTCGAGCAGGGGTGGTCGAAGAGCGAGGTCTACCTGCTCGACACCCACGGTGGAGCGGACGCTCTTCCCGCGCCGGTGGCCCTCGCGACCGGCGAGGAGGCCAAGTTCCGGGTCGTCGAAGCGCTCGACGATCGCATCTATCTGTTCACCACCGGCGGCGCGCCGCGAGGTCGCCTGTTCCGCGTGGATCCGAAACAGCCGGCGCGCGCCCACTGGCGCCTCACCCTGCCCGAATCCGACGACGTGCTCGACAGCGTGGTCTATTTTCGCGGCGGGCTGGCCGCGGCGTACCTGCACGACGCGACCGCGCGCCTGCGGTTCTACAGCGGCGACGGCGTAGCGCACGGCGAGGTGCCCCTGCCCGGCATCGGCGCCATCACCGGTCTTGGCGGGGCGCGCGACGCGAACGACCTCTTCTACGCATTCACCGGCTTTTACGCCCCCACCGCGATCTTTCGGGTCGTCCCCGACGTCGCGTCCAAGGACGCTTCGCGGACCCGCGCATCGCAGAGGGGCGCGATCTGGCGGCAGCTAGCGGCGCCCATCGATCCCTCCGACTTCGAGGTCGAGCGCGCGATGGTCACCTCGCGCGATGGCACCCGCCTGCCGCTCTTCCTGGCGCATCGCAAGGGCGTTCCGCGTGACGGCACCCGCCCCGCCCTTCTGACCGGCTACGGCGGCTTCGACGTGAACATGCTGCCCGGCTGGACGCCGTCGGCGATCCCGTTCTTGGAGAGCGGCGGGACCTTCGCGCTGGCCGTCCTGCGCGGCGGCGGCGAATACGGCGAGGCCTGGCACCGCGCCGGCATGCTGGCAAACAAGCAAAACGTCTTCGACGATTTCATCGCCGCCGCGACCTGGCTCATCGATCGGCGCGTCACCAGCGCCGATCGGCTGGCGATCTCGGGGCGCTCGAACGGCGGCCTCCTGGTCGGCGCCGCGCTCACCCAGCGCCCGGAGCTGTTTCGAGCGGTCGTGTGCGGCGTGCCGCTGCTGGACATGCTGCGCTATCACCTGTTCCGCATCGCCGCGCTGTGGGTTCCCGAGTACGGCTCGCCCGACGATCCCGAAGCGCAGCGGTGGCTCTCGGCCTACTCGCCCTACCAGCACGTGCGCGACGGTGTGAAATACCCAGCCATCTATCTTCACACCGCCGCGTCGGACTCCCGCGTCGACCCCATGCACGCGCGCAAGATGGCGGCGCGGCTGCAGGCCGCCGCGGCCGGTACCCTGCAGGCCGCCGCGGCCGGTACGAAGATCGCCGGTTCAAACACCGCGGGGGCGAATCCAATTCTCCTCCAGGTCGAAGGGCGGGCTGGCCACGGCGCCGGCAAGCCCCTCGGAAAAGTCATCACCCAGCTGGTGGACGAATGGAGCTTTGTTTTTTCCCAGCTCGGCGTCGCCTACCATGGCCAGCCATGAAGAAGATCCGGGTCGTCATCTTGTTCGGGGGTCGCTCGGCGGAGCACGAGATCTCCCTGCTCTCTGCGCGCAACGTGCTCGCCGCGCTGGATCGCGATCGGTTCGAGCCGTCGCTGATCGGGATCGATCGGTCCGGCCGCTGGCACCGCGAGTCGGAGCGGACGCTCGCCGCTGCGACCGGTGATCCCCGCGCGCTGGCGCTCGACCAGGCGGCGCCGATCGTCGGCATCGAGGAGGGTCTTGCGGCCACGACGGCGTCCGCGGCGCCCCAGCTGGCTCCGTCCGTCGCGATGCCCGCGGGCGACGACGTGGTCGTATTCCCGGTCCTGCACGGAACCTTCGGCGAGGACGGCACGGTGCAGGGCCTCCTCGAGCTCGGCGACGTCGCCTATGTTGGGTCCGGCGTGCTCGGGTCGGCGGTCGGCATGGACAAGGACGTCGCCAAGCGACTCTTGCGCGACGCCGGGATTCCGATCGTCGACTTCGCGGTGGTCACCGCCGCGGGTTTTGCCCGCGATCGGGCAGCCGCGCTCGCCGCAGCGCCGGCGCTTGGCTACCCGCTGTTCGTCAAGCCGGTGAACGCCGGTTCCTCGGTCGGCGTGTCGCGCGTGGCCGGTCCGAGCGGCCTCGAGCCGGCGGTTCGGGCCGCGTTCGCGTTCGATCGAAAAGTCCTGCTCGAGCGCGCCGTCGACGCGCGCGAGATCGAATGCGCGGTGCTGGGCAACGATGAGCCTGTCGCCTCGATTCCAGGAGAGATCCTGGTCCACCACCCGGACGGGTTCTATTCGTACGACGCGAAATATGTCGATCCCGACGGCGCCAGCTGGAAGATCCCCGCGGATCTCACGCCGGCAGCTGCCGCGCGCGTTCAGGCGCTGGCGGTCGCCACCTTCCGGGCGCTCGAGCTCGCCGGCATGGCGCGCGTCGATTTCTTCATGGAACGGGGCGGAGGCGCCCTCCACG
>Ga0209863_10000973_pt1 | contig 12120 bp, 10 predicted proteins | sample OrgsoiDNA2013046_FD_185796 | JGI IMG/M metagenome (GOLD analysis project Ga0209863, IMG submission 185796) | Permafrost soil microbial communities from the Arctic, to analyse light accelerated degradation of dissolved organic matter (DOM) -... | ecosystem: Environmental > Terrestrial > Soil >...
TGGAGGAGTTTCTGCTGCGAGGCTATGCGCAGTTCACATTGGCCCGCGGAATCGGATTTTGGCCGGCGGCGACGGTGCTGTCGATCTTGTTCGCCGGCCTGCATTTGAACAATCCCGGAGAGAGCGCGCTCGGGATCCTCTCCGTGGTGGCGATTGCGTTGTTTTTTTGCTTTACCCTGCTGCGCACCGGCACCTTGTGGTTTGCCTTGGGACTGCACGCCTCCTGGGATTGGGCGCAGAGCTATTTCTACGGCGTCCCCGACAGCGGCGGCATGTCACCCGGACACCTGCTGAATTCTTCCTTTCAGGGGCCGGCATGGCTCTCCGGCGGCACGGTCGGGCCGGAAGGCAGCGTGCTGATATTTGCGGTGATCGCACTCATGTTCGTCGTTTTCCATTTCGCGTTTCCAGAACAGAACACCAGCTTGCTGTCCGCGAGCGTAATGTTTGAAAGGCCCCATGACTGATTCTCCAGCTAATCCCCAACCGCATCTTGAAGCCCTTCCCGATCTAACGGCGAGCTCATCGCAAACCTCCCCTTCGATTCCAGAACCGCCTTCGCTGTCGAAATGGTTCCTGGGTCCGGAAGGACTGCGTCCGGGTTGGGGCTTCCTGCTGTATCTTGCCCTGGGCTTCGCGCTGATGTCAGGAGCGCGTTTTCTACTCCATCCCGTAATGCACCGCCTGACCGCCACGCTTTGGCGGTACCTCGTACAAGAGTCGGCAGTCTTAGTGAGCGCGCTCGTGCCCGCTGTCGCCATGAGCCGCATCGAGAAACGCCCGTTCGGTTCCTACGGACTGCCGGCACGAGGCGCGTTCGGCAAGGCTTTCGCCTGGGGAGTGGTGTGGGGGCTTGTGGCGCTCAGTCTCCTCCTCCTGACGCTGCGCGGCTCCGGCGTATTCTACTTTGGCTCCGCTGCCTTGCACGGGATACGCGTGATCAAGTTCGCGCTGTTCTTTGCGCTGCTTTTCCTGCTCGTCGCCTTCTTTGAAGAATTCCTCTTTCGCGGCTACACGCTGTTCACTCTGAGCCGCGGGATAACGTTCTGGCCCGCAGCGGTGGGACTCTCGCTCCTGTTTGGCGGCGTACATTTGAGCAATGTCGGTGAAAGCTGGCGAGGCGCTCTGTCAGCTGCGCTCATTGGCCTGTTCTTCTGTTTCACGGTGCGCCGCACCGGAAACTTGTGGTTCGCCGTGGGCATGCACGCCTCGTGGGATTGGGCGGAGACCTATTTCTACGGTGTCCCGGACAGCGGGACCACCGCCCCGGGACATTATCTGAACGCTTCATTTCACGGACCCGCTTGGTTGACCGGAGGAACGGTGGGGCCGGAAGGAAGCGTGCTCGTATTTGTGCTGATCGCCGCCATGTTCGTAGTTTTCCAGTTCATGTACCCGGCCCGCGACGCCGAGGCATCCTCGGCCAACCGGAGCATTTAAGGAAACTCTGATTAAGTCTGTCTCGCGGAAGCTTTGAGGGGGCACGGCTTCACTGCTTGCGGAAAAAGTCGCGACGGCCCTTGCTTTTGGGTGCCGCAGGGCTTCAAGCCCTGCATCAAAGACACAAAAAGGATGGGGCTTTAGCCCCCGAGGTAAGGGTTCGTATCAGGCCACGGCTTCAGCCGTGCCGGTAGAACCTAATAAATTCAAGGGCTTTAGCCTATGAGGTTGAAATCTGATGGCGTTCGGTTCTAGTAGCAAAGACTTAATCAGACATTCACTAAGGATCTCGACGTAGTCGCGCGCGTCCTCGCCCGCGCACTGAGACTCCATCAACCCGCATTCGGTACAATCACCCGCAGAGCTTGCCGCGCCACGCCAATCTCCACCGGCGTTGGACAGACAAATTCCCCGTCGGCGTAGACATCGACCGGCGGCTGCGTAGCGATCTGAAACCGTGCGCCCTGGAAATATTCCACTTCCCCGAACTTAAGGTGGTTGCCGCCGTAGACGGACGGGAACAGCCGCAGCAGCTTGGCCTTCGACATCGCCCCGATGACACAAGCATCAAGCAGCCCATCCGTCATGTCGGCTTTAGGAGCAATGCGCATTCCGCCTCCATACCAGGGCGTGTTGGCGAAGGCGGCTAGTACTCGAGGGATGGAGCTGTGCGGGTGACCATCCACTTGTAGCTCAACTTGCGGCGGCGTGAATTGCGCCAGAGCGATCGGGAGGCTTAGGGCGTAGCCTCCGTTGCCCCTGAGCCAGCGCGGGAGTTGGTTGGCGATGCGCGCGGTGGCGGAGTCGAGGCCGACTCCGGCGACGCAGGAGAAATAGCGGGGGCGTTCCTTCCCTGGGTCACGCGAGGTGATCACGCCGAGGTCTACCGTTCGGACGTTGTTCGCGCCATCCTTAAAACGCTTCCACGCCGTGGCCGCTTGCGCGGTGGAGAGTTCGAGGGAGCGGGCAAGATCGTTGCCGCTGCCCCGCGGCACGACTAGAACAGGCAACTTCAATCGCACCAAGTCGGCGAGATGACGGTGAATGGTGCCGTCGCCACCGAAGATCAGAATTGCATCGAGGCCGGCGGCATTGACGGGCACTCCCAGTTGAAAACTGGAGGAGGCCGTTTGGAAGGGCTTGAGGTCGTCGGGTGAAGTTCCGATGCCCAGGATGGCGGCTGCACGCATCGCGGCAGGGTAACAGATTCGCGAGGAGCGGAGTTCCGGTGCGGTGGACGGCCGGGGGCGGTCCCCGCGCGAGTCTGGACGGCAAACACTTGCGCACGGGCGGGGACGCCCGTAGCTCCTTCGTCTAGATCGCAGGTAGAGCTAGGAGAGTTCGTCGAAGCCCAGGGAGAATTCGACGGTCTGGCTCTCGCCGGGCTTTAGGGCAAGGCGGCGGAAGCCGCGTTAGGTCTTTGACTGGACGGGTAAGGGCGCGTAGACACTTATCCGCTCGGACTCTGCACTTTACCACAATCGATAAGAGGTTGATGACTAGAGGTAAGAGATGCTGACGCTCTTCATCTTCCGTCCGACTTGCAGTATGAACTCCAGGTTTTTGAGGCTCACAACGGGCTGCGCAACCGTTTCGCCGTCGATCTTGACTGCGCCTTCCTTGAGCTTCCTCGCTGCTTCCGTGCGCGAGGCCGCCAGACCCGCGCGATGAATCAGCTTATCTACGTGAACCAGGGCTGCGGCTTTTGGATCCCCGGTCGACGCACCGGCGGAGCCGGCGGGGATTGCCGAGACATCCCCGATCGAAACTTCCACGCTCTCGATGCTGTCCGGCGTCTGTCCTTTCTGGTGTTGCTTGACCCAGTCTTCTTCCGCCGGCCCGGCTGCATGTGCCGAATAAAAATCCATCACGATGCTGCGTGCCAAAGCCTTCTTCAAGTCCATGGGATGCTTTTCGCCGACAGCGCACCGCTGCTGCATCTTCGAAATTTCAGCATTCGAAATATCGGTTAGGAGTTCATAGTAGCGCCACATCATGGCGTCGGAAATCGACATGACCTTGCCGAACATTTCCATCGGCGGCTCGTGGACGCCGATTGCGTTCCCGAGAGACTTCGACATTTTCTGCACGCCGTCGAGGCCTTCGAGAATTGGCGTGGTCAAGACGATCTGAGAAGGCTCGCCGTAAGCGCGTTGCAGTTCGCGGCCTACCAGCAGATTGAACTTCTGGTCCGTGCCACCGAGCTCCACGTCCGCCTTGAGCGCGACGGAATCGTAGCCCTGGGCCAGGGGATAGAGCAATTCATGCACCGCGATGGGCTTTTCCTGCTGGAAGCGCTTGTGGAAGTCTTCGCGCTCCAGCATTTGTGAGACGGTGTACTTTGCCATCAGGCGAATGAAATCTTCGCCGGTGAACTTCGAAAACCACTCGCTGTTGAAGCGGACCTCGGTCTTGTCGGCGTGCAGAATCTTGAAAACTTGCGCCTTGTAGGTCTCGGCATTACGCAAGATGTCTTCGCGAGAAAGCGGCGGACGCGTGACTGAGCGCCCAGAAGGGTCGCCAATCATCCCGGTGAAATCACCGATCAGGAAGATGACCGTGTGTCCGAGATCCTGAAAGTGCTTGAGCTTGCGCAGCAGAACGGTGTGGCCAAGATGCAGGTCTGGAGCGGTTGGATCGAAGCCGGCTTTGACACGAAGCGGCGTGCCGGTGGCGAGAGATTTCTCCAGCCGCACGCGCAGTTCTCCGGTGTGAATGATTTCCGCCGCGCCTTTGGAGAGGTATGCGAGCTGTTCGTCTACCGGTGGGAAAGTTGGCATGAGTCAAGATTATAGCGAGTGTGAATTCAGTCCTTGCGCAGCAGTCTTCGTCCGGTAATTTCAAACCGGCCGCCCAACACCACATTCAGCGCTTCGGAATAGGCGATGTGTTCTTGCTTGAGGATTCGCGCTGCCAATGAGTGATCGTCGTCCGAATCCAGCACGGGAACTGTTTTTTGCAGAATGATCGCGCCGTGGTCGAGTTGCTCGTCGACCAAATGAACTGTGCATCCGGAAACTCGGACACCGTAGTCGAAGGCTTGCTTCTGCGCGTCGAGGCCTGGAAACGCGGGCAACAAGGACGGGTGAATATTCAATATTCGCTGTGGAAACTGCTGCACAAACCACGGCGAGAGCAGTCGCATGTATCCGGCAAGGCAAACCCATTCTACGGCCTGTTCTTTCAGCGCGGCCACGACGGCCTGGTCATGTTCTTCGCGGGGACGGCCTTTGGAAGGAATCAACCGGGCAGACAGGCCTCGCTGTTTCGCTGTCTCGATCCCCGTAGCATCCGCCTTGTTGGAGATGACTACCGCAATACGTGCGTTGGGAATGAGTCCGGTGGCGATGCTATCCGCGATGGCGATGAAGTTCGACCCGCGCCCGGAGAGAAGAATGCCGAGGTTGTGCATGGATTTCTAGATCATTTCACCACGGAGGCACGGAGGAAGCAAAGCCTGAAACAGAGGTGACCAATAAGGGACGGAACCCAAAGATCAGATTTCTCCATGTCTCTGTGGTGAAGCAATTACACGTACATCACTTTGCGCTCGCCCTTTACGATCCGTCCCACCGTATAATGCTTTTCGCCGATCCGTTCCAGCAAGCTTTGCGCCTTCTTGAACTTCGCTGCTGGAATCACAAGCAGCATCCCCAATCCCATGTTGAAAGTGCGCAACATGTCGTCCAGCGGAACGTTGCCCAGTTTCTGCAAGTGTTCGAAGATTGGCTGGACTGGCCAAGAACCCATTTCGATCTCCGCCGCCACATTGCGGGGCAGCACCCGGGGCAGATTTTCCGTCATGCCGCCGCCGGTAATGTGCGCCATTGCCGCTACCAGATCGTTTTCCACCATGCGCTTGATCACGTGCCAATAGCTCTTGTGGATCTTGAGCAACTCCGTGCCGACTTTGCCCTTGATTTCGTTCACGTAGGTATCGGGCGTGTAGCCGGCGACTTCGAACAGAAGCTTGCGGGCCAGCGAATAGCCGTTTGTGTGCAATCCGGTTGAGGGCAATCCGAAAATCACATCCCCAGCTTCTACCGTCTTGCCCGTGATGATTTTCTCGCGTTCAACCACGCCTACGATAAAACCCGCCAGATCGTACTCGCCATCGGGGTAAAATCCGGGCATTTCCGCCGTCTCGCCACCGATGAGCGCACAGGCATTTGCCTTGCAAGCTTCCGCCAAGCCTTCGACTACTTTTACAGCTATTTCAGGATCCAGTTTCCCGGTCGCGAGGTAGTCCAGGAAAAACATGGGCGTGGCGCCCTGGACAGCAATGTCGTTCACGCAGTGGTTGACTAGATCGGCACCGACGGTGCGATGGCTGCCCATCTCAAAGGCGACGCGCAGTTTGGTACCCACACCGTCGGCGCTCGACACCAGCACCGGGTCGGTGTACTTGCCACCCAGCGAAAACAACCCACCAAACCCGCCAATCTCGCTCAGCACGCCCCGCGTAAAAGTCTTTTGGGCCAAGTACTTAATGCGCTGTTTAGCCCGATTGCTGGCGTCAATATTTACGCCAGCGTCAGCGTAGGTAATGGTCTTTGGGGTCGAGGATTTCGGTGATTTTGGCACGCGTCAACAATCTTTCCTAGCTTGGTCTTTTAAATATGCAGGGCGCGGGCTAGCCCAAACGGATGGAAACGAGGCCCTCTCGAGCAACGTTCTGAGGTCAATTGTAACACGCAGATATCACGCACCCGGACTGGCTCTCGTCTCAGTCCCAAAACAAAAAACCCCGGCGGTAGCCGGGGTCTCGGAAACAAAAACCCGTCTTACATCTTGTCTTTCTTGTCTTCCGCCTTTTCCTTCTTGGCTTTTTTGTGCTTCTTGGCCTTCGCTTCCTTCTTGTCCATCTTCTTGTCATCGGCGGGCTTGCACTCGGCAAACGCCATCGACGAACTGGTGACCAGCGCCAGGGCGAACAACATCGCGATTAGCTTCTTCATGGGGTAAAAGCTCCTTCGTTTCCTAGTTCTAGGGATAGAGTGGACACACGTTTTCCCGGTTTATCAACGGGACCGGATCCATCCCGTGAATTGTATTCCAAACCCTGCGGATGCGCCAGATGGGGAATTGGGGAAGTTAGGAAGTCCGATGCCGAATGAGGAACCCCGCCATCGCCGTGGGCGGCACGTTACTTCTGCAATCTAAACTTCTGCAATCTGCGACTTTTCCTAAAGCGGGATATTTCCGTGCTTCTTGGGCGGGTTCTTATCCCGTTTATTTTCCAGCATTTCGAGCGCCTGAATTAGGCGCTTCCTGGTTTCGCGGGGATGGATAACGGCATCCACAAACCCTCGCTCCGCCGCCACATAGGGATTGGCGAAGCGGTCCCTGAACTCCTCCATTTTCTCGGTACGCATGGCGTCCCTGTCTTCAGCTCGTTCCAACTCGCGCTTATAGACGATGTCAACCGCGCCCTCTGGTCCCATCACGGCGATCTCAGCGGTCGGCCATGCGTAGTTCACATCCGCGCGAATATGTTTCGAGGCCATGACACAATACGCTCCGCCGTAAGCTTTGCGGGTGATGACAGTGATCTTCGGGACGGTGGCTTCGGCGAAGGCGTAGAGGAGCTTGGCGCCGTGGCGGATGATGCCGCCATATTCTTGCGTGGTTCCCGGCAGAAATCCAGGCACGTCTTCAAAGGTAATCAGCGGGATGTTGAAGCAGTCGCAGAAGCGGACAAAGCGGGCGCCCTTGACCGAGGCATTAATATCGAGCGTGCCAGCGAGGAACGCGGGCTGGTTGGCGATGATGCCGACCGGGTTGCCGCCGAGCCTGGCAAAACCGATGACCATGTTCTTGGCGTAGTGTTCCTGCACCTCGAAGAAGTAAGCGTCGTCGGCCACGTGGCGGAGGACGTCCTTCATGTCGTAGGGTTGGTTGGATTCGGCTGGGACCAGCGTATCCAGGGCTGCATCCGCCCGGTCGATGGGGTCAGTGCAGGCCTTGCGCGGCGGCTCCTCCAGGTTGTTGGAAGGCATAAAGCTGAGAAGTTCGCGAATGGTGGAAAGGCACTCGGCATCGTCCTTCGCGGCAAAGTGCGCTACGCCGGAGGTTTCATTGTGCGTCATGGCCCCGCCGAGCTGGTCTTTCGTGACTTCTTCATGGGTGACGAGGCGGATCACGTCGGGGCCAGTGATGAACATGTACGAAGTATGTTCCACCATCAAAACGAAATCCGTGATCGCGGGAGAGTACACCGCCCCGCCGGCGCACGGGCCCATGACGGCGGAAATCTGGGGGACGACACCGCTGTAGAGCGTGTTGCGCAGGAAAATATCGGCGTAGCCCGCCAGAGAGGCAACGCCTTCCTGAATCCTGGCGCCGCCGGAATCGTTCAACCCGATCAGCGGCGCTCCGACTTTGGCGGCCATATCCATGATCTTGACGATTTTTGCGGCGTTGGTTTCCGAGAGCGACCCGCCAAAAACGGTAAAATCCTGCGCGAACACGAAGACAGTCCGCCCGTCGACCTTGCCGTAGCCTGTGATAAAGCCATCGCCCTGAAACTTGTTGTCCTGCATCCCGAAATCAGTGCAGCGATGCGTGACAAGTTTGTCGGTCTCCTCGAAAGTACCCTCGTCGAGCAGGAACTCGACGCGCTCGCGCGCCGTCATCTTGCCTTCTTTGCGCTGCTTTTCGAGGCGAGCCGGGCCGCCGCCTTCGTCCGCAAGCTTGCTGCGACGATCGAGTTCCGCGATTTTCTCTTCGAGTTTCATAGCGGGACGATTATAGCGGGTGGAGGCTGGGCGGTCTGGAGCCGTCTGAAATGCATCAATTAGCGAGCCGACGGCTAACAAAGCGCAACTTCTTGCACATCTCTCGGTTAACGAAAGCCTCGCCGCCCTCGCCTAACTCATTTGCTCACATTCCTTTAACACTCCCTTAACAATTGGTCTCGTCTTTGCTAGACTCCATGTATGTCTATTTTATTAGTAGACATACTTACCAAGACTAGCGCTGACAACTAGAACGGCGGCTGATTTCACTGTTCCGGAGCCCTTGAGAGGACACGTATGGGAAAGCTCATTATTGTGCGCCACGGCCATACCACACTGAATAGTCAGGGGGTTGACGAACGGCTGCGCGCCTGGCTGGACGTGCCTTTGAGCGATAAGGGACTGAAGGAAGCGGCCGATACGGCAGAAAAGCTGGCCGACTACCCGATCGAGGCTATCTACTGTTCGGATCTCCGCCGGGCCCGGCAAACGGCGCAGGCCATCCGGCGTCGAACCCAGGCTGCGGTGACGGCAACGAATGAACTTCGCCCCTGGAATCTGGGCGCGTTCGGCGGCCAGCGGGTAAAGGAACTCATTCCTTTCCTGAACCTCCTGAACCAACGCCCGGACCTGCCCGCGCCGAGCGGCGAGTCGTTCTACCAGTTCTACGGCCGCTACTCGCATCGCCTCCACGAATTGCTCCGGCTGGCCGATGCGGCTAAGGGCTACGTGGTCGCGGTCACACATGTCCGCAATCTCCTGGCGGCAACCACAATCATCGAGGGAGGTGACAGCAGGAAAGTACCAGTGAAGGGCGGCCCCAGCACCGGCACGATCACTATCGTCGAAAAGATCGGCACGCAGTGGAAGATTCGCCGCGATGACGGTGGCGCTGTAGTGCAGGAACCAGTGCAGGAACCGGTCTCCCCCGTCGCAGCCGACAGCCCGCAAGAAAGCCCGACGACCCCGCAGTCACACCTCGTGTCGGCCGTCAGCGGGCGATAGGCGAATCGCCGCAGGCGACGTGAGGGTGTGGTTCCTCAAAGCGGCCACCGGCACTAACACTTTGGAACGGAGTAACCCGACCTATGATCTACGGCATCAAAGCCACCGTGAAATACGTCCTCGGAACCGATCAGGCTGGCCGCAACTTCCGCGTGTTACCGGACGATACCTTCATCGTGTCCTACGCCCGCTCGGGAAACCTGTGGACCAGGTTCCTGGTTGCCAATCTGGTTCATGCGGACATCGACGTGAGGCTGGCGAATATCGAACAACTCGTTCCCGATACCTGCAACCAATCGAACCGTGCATTGAAACGCGTCCCTCGCCCGCGTTTCATCAAGAGCCACCAGTACTTCGATCACCGATACAAAAAGATGATTCACGTCGTCCGCGATCCGCGCGACGTCGTGCTGTCCTACTATCACTTTCAGCGGAAGTATCAACACATTGCCGATAACTACCCGCTGGAACGATACGTCGACGACTTTCTCCAGGGACGGCTAGGTTCCGACGACTGGGGGACATGGAAGGAGAACGTCGCCAGTTGGATGACAACTCGCGGCGACGACTCCGGATTTCTCGGCCTGCGTTATGAAGACATGATCGAGAATCCGCAACGAGAGGTTGGCCGGATCGCGGCCTTCCTCGGCGTGGAAATCAGCCCCGCGCGCCTGGACCAGGTCATCGCGCTCAGTTCTGGGGACCATTTGAAGAAGTTAGAGAAGCAGGATGCCGATCGATGGGTAGGCACCAAGGGCCGGCGCCAGGACATCCCCATGGTGCGACTCGCCACTTCGGGTGGATGGAAGAAGGATTTGCCCTACGAGTGCGTGGCCAAGATCGAAGCCGCATGGGGCGGACTCATGGCGACGCTCGGGTACGAACTTAGTACTGCCTCCGCTCGCTCGGAAGAACTCTGTGGAGCGCAGTCCCGATGACGAACGAAGAACTTGGCCCGGTGCTGACCGCGTTGCTGGCTTTGCTGGCAACCGCGCATGCCCTGGGATACTTGTTCTCCCGGTTAAAGCAGCCACGAGTGATTGGCGAAGTCCTGGCTGGAGTGCTCATCGGTCCTTCCCTGCTGGGGCGCTTTCCCCACTTCACATCGCTCGTGCCGGTCGCCGATCCTCACACAAGCACGGTCCTGGGTTTTGTTTACTGGATGGGGCTTCTGCTGCTTATGTTTTCCTCGGGGGCCGAGACAAAACACTTGTTCGGCCGGGAAGATCGTCGGCAAGTCGGATGGCTGGTCTTCGTCGGTACGGGGCTTCCCTTTGTCGCCGCCTTGCTGGCAGGCTCCCTGCTGTCCCTGCAAAGCTTGATTGGGCCAGCGCAAAACAAGATGGCTCTCGTCCTGGTCCTTGGTATTGCGGCAGCGGTCACATCGATTCCAGTTATTTCGCGCATCTTCCATGATCTGAAGATCCTGCATACGCGTTTTGCGCGGCTGGTTCTGGGAGTCGCGGTGGTGGAGGACATCGCGCTCTGGGCCGTTTTGGCCATTGCAACGGCATTGGCCAAGGCGGGCAATCTGCCAGGGCGCGAGATTGCCACCCATGTTGCCGCGAGGCTGATCTATTTTGTTGCTGGAATGTTTTTGATGCCCGCTCTTCTCAAGCGTGTGCACACCGCGCGTTGGAATGTGCTTGTGAAGGCGTCGCCGACCGGGTACGTCGTGGCCGTCCTGTTTGCCTATTGCGCCCTTGCCGCCGTGTTCCAGATCAGCGTAATTTTCGCCGCATTCCTGGCTGGGTTTGCCATCGCTTCCGAGCGCGAGCTATTCAACGATTCCCTGCTGGCTCTGCACAAATTCTCGTTTTCCGTTTTCGTGCCCATCTATTTCGCGATCGTGGGACTGAAGCTTGACCTGGGACGAAACTTTTCCTGGGCGATGCTGGTCGTATTTTTGGCGGCAGCCTGTTCCGTCAAGCTGCTGTCCGTGGGAGCGGGGGCGCATCTGGCGGGATTTCGAGGGCGCGATATTGTGAATCTCGCGGTGGCCACGAACGCCCGCGGCGGACCCGGGATCATTCTTGCAAGCGTGGCTTATGATGCGGGAATCATCAACGCTGCCTGCTACACGACGCTTGTCTTGCTCGCCATTCTTAGCTCGCAGGCTGCCGGGGCTTGGCTGGAATACGTCTTGCATCAGGGTTGGCCTCTTTTGCGCGGCGATGCGGGCGCGTGCGGGCGACCGCGCGTAAGCATCGCACGTCCTTTGGCTGTCCCGATGACGACTGAGTAAAGAATCGAGATTGCTCCAGACGTTATTTCGTGGTGTGCTGGAACACCGATTCCACGAATCCTGCGTAGGCACTGTCGCTGCCTGTCGTTGCTACCTCATAGCCCAGCCAGCGCATCAACGGACCCCAAGCGGCTTCGATGTGCGCAATGCTTTGCGGCGATAGCGTCGCTTTTCCGTCGCCCATTTTCGCGCTGCGGAAGAACGACTGGTCCTTCCGGGTATCTTTCGTGGAATCCCATCGGGCGGCTTCAGTTTGCTCGAGGTTTCGGAGACGATCGGCGGAGCTCTGCTCAATCGCCCACTGAATACGCTGCGCGGTCGGTTCAACACCAAAGAATCTGGCGATTCGCGCGACTTCCACTTCCGTCTGGCGGTGCAGGTCTTCGTAGCGCAGTAACAGAAAATGCGGATCGCCCAGGCGCGCCGCCAGCCAACTGCCGACGTGTTCGCGCCACGATCCGTAGGGGGTCGCTTCCCCGTTCAGAAAGCTGGCAATAAAGTTCTCCATAGGATAGCCGTCCGGCAGAACCCCGCGCTTGATCTTGAAGTGGTACTGCGACACGGCAACGTCCTTCGGGTCGCGAACGACGTAGATGACACGGCGGTAGCCCGGATCGAAGGGGAAATGGCTCTTCAGAATTCGGGGCCGGGGAACAGAGTCGAGATAGCGGCGCGATTGGGTCGTCGAAGGAA
>Ga0209863_10000974_pt1 | contig 12113 bp, 9 predicted proteins | sample OrgsoiDNA2013046_FD_185796 | JGI IMG/M metagenome (GOLD analysis project Ga0209863, IMG submission 185796) | Permafrost soil microbial communities from the Arctic, to analyse light accelerated degradation of dissolved organic matter (DOM) -... | ecosystem: Environmental > Terrestrial > Soil >...
CGGGGTTCCTCTCGCGCCGTCGCATACGCTCCGGCTTGCTCGGAATGACAGGGGGATAGCGGATCGCCGACATTGCCGTCATCGCACGACATCGCCGGGAGCGAAACGTCAAAAGCGTTAACCACCCATTCGACTTCGCTCAGGGCAGGTTACGGACACGAAGGAACACGAAGGGATCGCCAGGATCGGAAAAAGCTTACCGCTGATAGCGCTGATCGTACTGATTCACAGTGATCAACAAATATTTCTGCCGCAGATAGACGCAGAAAATCGCAGATAAAGCATAAGGGGAGCGGATGCTACTGGATTGTCTCGATTCGCGCGAAAGCGGAAACTAAAGTTTACTTGAAAAAAATCAGTAATTGAGTTATTTGGTAATTGAGTAATTGGAAAATCAAAACCGCAAAAGCTTTCATTGAGTTAATGAAAACCGAGCTGCCCAGGCAGCCGTGTAAAGGTCTTTGACAACTGAGCAATTGGCAACTTGCCAAAACGAAAGCAAGCGGCGAACGCTTCCACCCCAGGAAGCCAAAACCGGGCTTGCCGGGGGTTGGGTGACATTGGGTGCCCGGATCGCCGAGATCGCCGTCATCGCGCGACATCGCCGGGATCGGAACAACAAAACTGGGACACCTACCACGGAGGCACGGAGACGCGGAGAACAGCAAGAATCGGGGGATCGGATGATCGAGTGATCGGAAACTGCGACAGCAGAATGGCTGAAATGTGTGGGATAAATTTTCTGTCTCAGCTCAGGGGTGCACCTCAGAAACCCACGCCAAAATGGGATGACTTGGATCGGGTGGGATGGGTGACGGGGGTGCCCGGATCGCCGAGATCGCCGTCATCGCGCGACATCGGCGGGATCGGGAAGGCAGTGCTCACCACTGATCTGCACTGATGACACTGATCGGAACAAGACAAACCCTTGACATCCCTTGGGATGATTCCTGTAAGTCCTTTAGATCTTGGGATGACCGGGGAGGGATAAGCAGATTGAGTAATCGGGTAATTTGGTAATCGGGTAATTGAAAGGTCAAAATCTGTGCCCTTGGAATGATTCCTGTAAGTCCTTTAGATCTTGGGATGACCAGGGAGGGATAAGCAGATTGGAGTAATCGGGTAATTTGGTAATCGGGTAATTGAAAGTCAAAATCTGCGCCCCTTGGGATGATTCCTGTAAGTCCTTTAGATCTTGGGATGACCGGGGAGGGGCCCCGACCAATCCGACGACCATTCACGTTCCGCAGCTTCCCTGCATCCAAGCTATTCAGGAGGAGCCGATGAGTGTGGAACAAGAGCAGCAGCCGGAACTGGTAGATGTTTTCGATACGCAACAGGAAAGCGAAGGCCAGGTGGTGCATGGGTTATTGACGTCAGCGGGCATTGAGTCCGTGGTGGCCAGCCTGGACGCAACACAGGGCATATGGCCGGGAGTGGGCGGCGTGGTAGTGCGTGTAAATGCCGAGCAGGCCGAGGCGGCAAGGAAACTGATTGAAGAATATAAGAACGCGCCCGTCCTCACGGAAGACATGGTGCCCGGAGAAGAGCCAGCGGCATAAACAAGAGATTTCAAGGAACGAAACAAGAAAACCGCCCGTGGTCTGACTCGCGGGCGGTTCGTTTTACGGTCGCGTGGCGTCGCGTGCAGGCGCAACGGCGACACTGCCCAATATTCCGGGCTGGGCGATAACATGATTGCCATCCAGCCAGAAGGTCACAACTCCAAGCATGTCAGTGCGATAAACGCTGACATGTGCATTCTGGAGCCGCTCCAGAACAACGCGACGCGGGTGGCCGAAGGGATTCCGAAATCCATCAGAGATGATGGCGAATTTTGGCTGCACTGCGGCGAGTAATTCAGGCGTCGTAGAGGAAGCGCTTCCGTGATGCGCTATTTTGAGCAGGTCGGCGTGCACATCTTCCTTGGCTACGAATGTTTCCATCTTGCGTTCCAGATCGCCGGTGAGGAGAGCGCTGGTTTGTCCATAGGAAATCAGAAAGGCGAGCGAGTCATCGTTCTTCGGCTGCAATTTCGGCTGGTAGTCGGGTGGAGGAGAAACCACCCGAATGCTTGTACCCGACCAGAGAAACTGGTCACCCATGAGATGTTTACGTACAGACACGTGGTTACGGTTCGCGACTTCTTCCAGCTTTTTGAGAGCAGGCGTTTCCGGATTGATGCCAAGCCACAACTCAGTGGGAGAAAAGTTTTCTACAAGGCGTGGCAGCCCGCCAATATGATCACCGTGCGCGTGCGTGAGAACCACGACATCCAGATGATGAATGCCGCGGGACCAAAGATAGGGTGAGACCACGTCTTCACCGTAATCGAACTCGCCATGTAGAGGACCAATACTGCCGCCACCATCGATGAGCATGGTCTTTCCCTGGGGAGAGACGATGAGTAGAGAATCCCCCTGACCTACGTCAATGGCTGTGATCTCAAGCTTACCGGCTTGAATGGACGGCCGAGGATGCGCAACAGCAACAAATAAAGCGGAGGAAAAAAGCGTGATGAGTCCGGCGGCAACTGCAGGCTTGCGCGGGTGCCGGACCGCTGCGAATGCAGTAACGATACCTGCGCCGGCAACGATCCACAGGCCGACGTTGAGGTCAGGCGCTCGCCATTGTGCGACGGGAAAACGCGCGAGCCAGGTCAGGCATGCCAGCGTCCAGTGCAGGCAGGCGGAAGCGATCAAGGCAGCAATCCGCGCAAATGGCATGAATACATAGCTGAGTGCAATCGCTGCAACGCCTGCATTGAGCATGATTCCGGCGAGAGGCAGAACCAGAATGTTGGCGGGCATGCCGATTAACGTTGCGCGGTGAAAGTAAGAACGCATGGGCGCCACAAGCACAGCCTGAGTGATGGTTGAAACCACTAGCAATTCGTAGGCGGCGAGGCTGGTCTTGACGATGCCGAGCACGAACCAGCGCGCCATGCCATTTCCGGTGAATCGCGCGAGCCGTCCGACGATGAGCCTCATGTCGAGGCGGAGCTGGGCTATTTTGGGATCGATGTTGAGGTCGTAGGCCGTGGAATCAAAATGTGCCAGAGCCGTGCGATAAGGGTTGGAGGTGCGCTCCAGCAGTGGGACGCTGATTCCGGTGATGGCCAGGAGTGCGAGGAAAGTAAGCTGGAAGCCGGCTTCAAAAAGTGCTCCGGGAGACCAGACCAGCACAACCAGCGCAGCCCATCCGGTGGCGTTCAGGGCGGCGCGCTCACGATAAAAGAGACGGGCCACCAGAAACACTGAGAGCATCAGGACCGCCCGCTGGATAGGAATGCCCATGCCAGCGATGAAGGCATAAAAGACCGAAAGTGCGATGGTGATGAGAGAAGCGGCCCAGTCAGGGGCATGCAACCAGCGAGCGAGAAAGAAAATGGCAAACGCCAGAATGCCCACGTTCATGCCTGATACGACCAGCAGGTGATAGACGCCGGTTTCCTGAAACTCTTCACGAACGTTGCGCGTGAGGAGCGAATCATCACCGACGATCATGGCCGCAAAGAGCGCGGCATCTTCAGGCTTCCATAAAGCATTTGTCCCGGAGGCTGACTGGCCATCGATATGGTCGAGAATGCTGCGGCGGATACGGCTGCGCAAACGTCCCAACCTGCTTCCGGAATGGCCGGGCAGCACGGTGATGGAATCGGCGTCGGCTGAGCCGAGAGCGCCGATGCCCAGGCCGCGCAGATAACTTTCGTAATCGAATGCTCCGGGATTGCGGAAGTTCCGAGGTGGGCGGAGTTTTGCCGTAAGCTGCACACGATCGCCGTAGCTAAGCTGCGAAAAAGCGATAGCTGGTGTTGCGTCTTCTTCCTGCGCCGTATCGCGCGGAGTAAGCCCAGATCCACGAACAAAGACGGATATACGAATGCCAACCGGTTGGTCAAAGCGCGTGCCGCTGAGTTGGATGGTTTCAGATTGCAAATCAAATCTCTCGCGCGTGCCGCCGGGCAGCAGGGAACCATCATTGATGACATGGCCGACGATTGTCACTCGCTCTCCGCTGAGAAACTCCGCGGGCGGCAAAGTGATTCTGGGCAGCGGCATCGTCAAGCGGACAATGGCGCCCGTGCAAATGAGAGTGAGTATGATCGCAAGGCGAGCGAGGCGGGCGCTGCGGTTATAAAGGCCCACAAGAGTGCAAACGATCAGCAAGGCTACGCACGATAGCCAGAGGTTCATTGGACGATTCAGGTACTGCGCAAGAAAGATGCCGCACGCTAAAGCGATGGCCGCCACCGTCATGGGGGCGCGATCCACACTCGAAGCTGGTTGCGCCTTGGGTGTGTAAGGAGGGGTTTTTGGCGGCAACAAAGCGGGTTGGGCTGCGGCGTTCAATAAGGAAGCAGAATAGCTGATGGAAGGTGGGGAGTGGAAAATTATTTCTGGAAGCAAATTGGGGACGTAGCGGAGCTACATCTCTACTTTAAAATTCTCGAGTGCAGGGATCCCTCGCTTTGCTCGGGATAAAGACAAACAACACTCGCGATCAAAATAAAACGCTTAGCGCGCCAGCCTGACCACGCTCTCAATGTGGAAAGTCTGAGGAAATAGATCAACCATGTGAACTTCTTCCACGTGGTATCCGGTTTCCAGCAGCAAGCGGACATCGCGCGCGAGTGTGGCTGGGTCGCAGGAAACATACGAGATGCGTTTCACGCGCAGAGCGGCAAGAAGCTGCGTGACTTTGGGACCGAGGCCGGCTCGAGGCGGATCAACTACAACGATATCGGGATTCATATTCAGGCAGCGTGGGAGAAATTGTTCGGTTGCCGTCTTGACGGCAACCACGTTCTTGAGCACGTTGGTCTGGAGATCCGCAGAGGATGATGGTGCGGATTCCACCGCAAAGACCTGAGTGAATCGCTTGGCCAGATGGTTGGCGAACAATCCCACACCGGAATAGAGATCAAGGGCGATGTTGCCAAAATAATCAGACACAACGGTCTTCACCAACTCAGCGGTTAAATGACGGTTGGTCTGGAAGAAGCTGCCTGCGGTTACGCGAAACCCCTTTTCGCCAACCTGGTAAAGCAGACTGGGATTGCCGATGCTCTCCTTGAATTCCGGAGGAGTCGCGCCACCAGTGGGAGCTTCTGAAAAGATTGATATGCCTTGAATGTTGGTAATGCGGTTCTGTAACTCGCCGGCAAACTCGCGTATGCCGGTCGCATTCGGTTTCTGCATGACTTCAAGAACCAGTCGGGAGTCAGCGTGGTCAGCAAAGAATTCGATCTCGGTAACTCCAGCAGGAATTCCACCGGAAAGGCCAATCTCCCACACCTGCTCAATCACTTTGTTGACGGCAGGTGAGCTGATGGGGCATTGCTTGATGGGCAAAAGATCATGAGAGCCCAGGCGGTGGTATCCCAGGGCGAAATCAGCGCCGGTGCGGACTTTAAGCCGAGTGCGGTTGCGATAGTTAAACGGTTCGGCTGAATGCGTGGTGATGTCACCGGTCCAATCAAGCTTGCCGTTACGCAGGAGCGTCTCCCGCAGGATGGCGCTCTTGATCTCAAGCTGGGTCTGATAGTCCGTGTGCTGGTAGTGGCAGCCACCACAGTCGCCAAAGTACTGGCAGGGGGCCTGAACACGCTTACCTGATGCCTTTAAGACCTGGGTGACAACCGCGCGCGCAAAACTGCTCTTCTCACGGGCAATGGAGGCATCAACCTCCTCGCCGGGAAGAACAAAGGGCAAAAACACGGCCTTTCGATCCGGGAGGCGGGCCAGACCATCTCCCCCGTAGACCATCTTTTCGATTGTTAGATTCACATGTAAAAGAGACTGAGTCTGGGCATTTTAGCCTGTTCCAGCAGACGCTTGTGAACAAATTGTTTTAACAGCTGATCAATCTGTGATCCGGGCATTTTTCTGCGATATGGTGCAATTTCACGGTCAGCTTCTGTACGCAATTTTACAAGTTGATCTTCAGGTGCGGCCACTGTAAGCACCGCCATTAGTTTTTCCTCAAGGATGGTCATGCGGCGTTCCAGGTCTTCCAGTTTCATCGTAACGGACCCTGCTGTTACTGCTGCGCACAGCTCATCAAGTGAGATGGCGCATTCTGAAGCAATCTCTTTTACCTGCGCCGAGCCTTCAATCTGTCGCAATTTCTGTGCATTTGCGGCAAGATACGCGGCGATTTCCAGAGCGCCCAATCCTGGCACGGAGTCTGCCTTCTCTCGTGTGGCTCCAACCGCTGCTTCCTGCATGGCTTCTGAAGCGCCGAGGACTTCCTGGGCACAATACGCCAGACTGTTGATCTTCTTAGTCTTGGCCGGACGGCGCTCATATTTGTCAAAGGTATCGTCAATGCCACGGAGAACCGCGTCCAGCGGAATGCCGGCGTTCTTCCAGGTCTCAATCAACGCCCAGTCGATGGTGGACAGCAGCAGGCCGGAGCCGCGCCGCTTCAGGTAGCGCTCTTCGATTTCAGTGAAATAGTTGAAGTAATTGTCCACGGATAATGCTGTATTTTCTCTATCGTATCCACTAATTGCTTTATTGAATTCTCTCAGATGTGGCTTTGTATAAGGTGTAACCCGTGCCGTTAAAGCGATACAGACCCACATTGGCCTGCCCGAGCGTGACAGACAACACTTCAATCTCCTTAAAGCCGTTCCAACGCGTACTCTTGACGTTCAAATTGTGAGCCATGGCGGTCAGGATCAAGTTATGCCCTTTGCCGGTGGTGCGGAATATCCAAAAGAAAGTTGTGTTGGCTCCAGCCACGGGATAATTGGCAACGACCTGCGCGCAGCTTTTCATTTTCGAGCCGTGCTTGCACCACCTTGTCGCGGCTCAACTGCTCTTTAACGTCTTCAGGAATCGAGACAGGTAGTTTTACAGCAGAATCTTCGGCGCTGAATTCTGCCTGTTCGTGTGGCGCAGAGTGTTTCTTGCTCTCCGCCAAACCTAAGCTGGCGATCGCAAGGAAAAGGAAAATGAGGATGGGAATCCTCCCTGATTTCATTGGGTTCAGGCCTTCTGTTTGGGCGAAGCGACGTTGCGCTCCCAGATAATACGAAGTCCGTCGAGGGTCAAAAGATCGTCCACTGTCTTGATATGACGTGAGTTGTCGCCAATCAGTCGAGCCAGACCGCCCGTAGCCACTACCTTGGTATCTGGGCCAAGTTCGCCGATCATGCGCTCAAGAATGCCGTCCACCAATCCCAGATAGCCGAAGAACATGCCGGACTGGATGCTGCCGACGGTGTTGGTGCCAATCAGCTTGGCCGGACGGCGAATATCCACCAGCGGCAGCCTTGCCGTGTGCTCAAACAACGCCTGCGCGGATATGCCGATGCCAGGTGCGATGACGCCGCCCATGTATTCGCCTTTGCGTGAGACAGCGTCAAAGGTGGTTGCGGTTCCGAAATCAACAACCACACAAGGGCCGCCGAATTTTTCGTAAGCTGCCACGCCATTCACAATGCGGTCTGCACCGACTTCCTGTGGATTGTCATAATGGACGGGCATTCCGGTCTTGATACCGGGTTCGATGAAAAGCGGCTTGAGATGGAAGTAACGCTCGCAAACTTCACGCAAGGTTGAGTCCATCGGCGGCACAACGGAAGCGATGATGATGCCGCGGACATCGCCGGCTTCAATCTTTGCGAAAGCGAACAGGTTACGGAAAAGTACGCCGTACTCGTCCACGGTATGCGTTTTGATAGTCGCTACGCGCCAGTGCGCGGCAAGTTTGCCATCGGCTTTATCTGCCGCCTTGCCACTGGCAGAACCAAGATCATAGACACCCAAAACTGTATTGGTATTGCCGACATCAAGAACCAGAAGCATCGTTTCTCCCGGAAAAAGGCCGCACACTGCCGGAGATCACCATGCGCAGGCCCTTATCGGTACGAACACGAAGAAAGCCGCGGGGATCAAGGCCGTCAGTGGTGCCGGTGTAACCGCCATCTTCGTCCACGTGGACCAGTTTACCTGTTGCGTAAGACGAACGCGACTCCACGCGGCGCATAATGGGTTCAAAGCGCAGCGCGGGCGTGCGGATGGGGCTTTCCATGGCGCGCAGCAGGGCGCGATACTCGCGATCCACGGCGCGTATGAGCGCCGCTGTCATTTCGATCCGGGAAAAGTCCTTGCCACCTTCCATGCGAAGTGAGGTTGCAACGGTAGAGAAATCGTCGGGAAAGCTTTCCTGATTCACATTGATACCAACGCCAATCACTGCGTGGTGAACGCGTGAGGAATCGGAACTCATTTCCGTAAGGATGCCGGCAAACTTCCTTTCGCCGATGAGGAGATCATTCGGCCAGCGAATGTCTGCGTGAAGGCCGGTGACTTCGCGAGTGGCGTCCTGCACCGCGACTCCGGAGATCAGGGAGAGCCAGAGGGTTTCTGCCGGAGTCATGGGCGGATGGATCAGAAACGAACAATAGATGCCTTTTCCCTTTTCCGATTCCCAGGAATGGCCGCCGCGACCTCGCCCTGCGGTTTGTTCCTCACAGAGAAAGACAGAGCCTTCCGGTGCGCTGTCCGGTGCGTGACCGGCGCGTGTTCCCGCGGCCATAGCCAGGGTGTTGGTGGACTCCACCGTCTCCTGGTAAAAAATGTTGCCGGAAAAGATCGTATTCCGCACCAGCGGTGAGAGCTTTTCCGGCAGTAAGAAATCAGATACAGCCAATGGTTTGCCCCGGGGTTTATTTTGTGGCGCCTGCTGCTGCCGGCTTTGCCTGTTTCGCCTCAACATTCAGGTCAATCTTTACATCGTTAGAAACCACAAGGCCGCCGTTATCCAGGGCCTTGCTCCAGGAAACGCCATAATCCTGGCGATTGATGGTTAAGCTTGCTTCCGCACCGAGAATCTGGCTGCCCATGGCTGAGACCGGACCGCTAACTTTGAAAGCCAAGTCCACATCTTTGGCAACACCACGGATGGTGAGTGTCCCGTGCGCCACAAACCCGTCAGCGGACTTCGCAATGGATTTGCTCACGAAAGTGATCTCAGGAAATTTTGCTGCATCCAGGAAGTCCGGGGACTTCAGGTGCCCGTCGCGCTGGGCGTTGTCCGTATTGATGCTGGCCGATTTGATGGTGACGTTGACCGAGGACTTGGTGATGTCCTTGTCGTCATAGAGGATGGTTCCACTGTAATCGCCGAAACGACCATGCACGGTATTCACGACCATGTGCTTCACTGCGAAGCCAACTTGCGAGTGAACTGAATCAATCTTGTATTCATCCGCCGCCAGAGCAGAACCGCAAAGCGCCAGAACACCGAGGAAAAGACCAGGAACTTTATTTCTCATACGAACAAATGTCTCCTTAAAAGATTTGCTACTTGGAGCAGGAAACAGCAGCAAACGATACAAAAAATTTGCCGGGAGAGGTACTTTAACATCAAAGTATCTATTTATCAGCCACTTCGCGGAAGAGGTCCTGAAGCAAGAGACACGAAGGGTCAGGTTCCTTTTGGCGATTCCCTCCAGAAATAATATGAATCTTTGACGCGGCGACTCTGCGGTCACCTTAATAAAGCCGCTTACCGGACATACAGCTTACGCGGGAACTATCCTCATACTCAAGTCCACCGCCTGGGGAGAGTGGGTGAGGGCGCCCACGGAGATGTAATCAACGCCTGTTTCAGCGTACGCGCGCACGTTATCGAGCTGGATACCACCGGAAACCTCCACCGGGATGGTGTGCGGCTGTTGCCTGATTTTGACCAGCGCTTCGCGAACAGCATCCACGCTCATGTTATCAAGCAGGAGTCTTTCAGCGCCGTTGGAAAGCGCCTCATCCAGTTCGGCAAGGTTGCGGACTTCAATCAGAATGGGCAACTCGCCGCGACGGTTCCGGATGGCGCGCTGCAAAACGGCAGCGGCACTTCCGGCCAGGGTGATGTGATTGTTCTTGATCAGTATGCCATCGGAGAGATCAAGACGATGGTTATGCCCGCCGCCACAGCGCACGGCATATTTATCCAGAACACGCAGGCCGGGCGCGGTCTTGCGTGTATCAAGGATTCGCGTTTGCGTGCCGTGAATGGCGTCGACAAATTTCCGCGTGAGGGTGGCAATGCCGCTTAGGCGCTGGAGGACGTTGAGGATCACCCGCTCGCAGGAAAGCAGGACGCGAGCGTTGTGCCGCACCACCGCGATCACCTGGCCTTTGCGAAGACGCACACCGTCAAAGATCTCGCCGTGACTGATGACCTCAGCGTGGCCGATGGCATTGGGATCAAGCTGTTCGTAAATTTCAAAAATGCGGGCAACGGCGCCGACTCCGGAAAGGATGCAGTCCTGCTTGGCCAGAACGGTGGCCGTGGCGCGCTGCTGCGGATCAATGCAGGCGCGCGAGGTAGCGTCACTGGTGGCTTTGTCTTCCAGCAGGGCGTTTTCCAGAATGGCGCTGATTCGTCGGCTATGCCAGTCCATATGTATGAGTTTAAAGATTTCCTGAGTTCAACATTTCAACAACGCGAACTATTCCAGAGCTTCCAGTGCCTTGCGTGTCTTCTCCATCAAAATCTCCAGCTCCGCAGCCTGCTTCTTCAAGCCTTCAACCACATGCGGCGGGGCCTTGGAGAGAAACTGTTCGTTGCCAAGCTGTTTTTGCGTATTGGCCAGTTGCGCTTCCTGGCGCGCAAGCTCCTTGGTCAGGCGTGCACGCTCCGCGGCCACATCGATTTGCTTTTTGTATACCACAACCACTTCAAACTTTGAGGTGGTGCGAACGCCGGCTTCGTTGGTCAGCGACTCGGCAACAAAGGCGATGTCACTGACGTTGGCGAGGCGTTCCAGCATCGACTTGTTTTCCTTAACCAGCGCCTGCACTGCAGCATTCGCGTGAATTTTAATCGGAGTCTTGGTCTTGAGCTCTACCTGCAATTCAGCGCGCAGGTTGCGGATCTCACCGGTCAGGCTTTGCAGCGTGGCCATGTGATCTTCGGCTTCATCGTTCAGCCATTGCTCGCCACCCTCAGGAAATTTGGCCAGAGCGATAGATTTGTGCGGTGTCTTACCTTCATACATCGCGTGCCAGATTTCTTCCGTGATGAACGGCATGAACGGCGAGAGCAGGCGTAACAAGCCTTCAAAAACATCACCGAGGAAGGCGATAGCCGCTTGTGCTTCGCTGCCTTCGCCGAGGAGACGCGGCTTGATGATCTCCAGATACCAGTCGCAAAACTCATTCCAGAAGAACGTGTAGACCGCGCTGGCCGCTTCATCAAATCGATACACTTCCAAACTGCGATTGACTTCTCCGGCGACACGATAAAAACGCGAGTAAATCCAGCGGTTCTCCAGATGTTTTAGATCATCAGGATTGGCGCCTTGGGTAAGGCTGCTGCCCGGAACACGCTCAGCATTCATGAACATGAAGCGGGCGGCATTCCATATCTTGTTGGCAAAGTCGCGGTAACCCTTGGTGCGGGCTTCACTGAAAGCGATGTCGGTTCCGGGCGACGCCATGGAGGCCAAGGTAAAGCGCACAGCGTCAGTACCAAACTTCTCCGTAACTTCGAGCGGATCAATAACGTTGCCCTTGGTCTTGGACATCTTCTGGCGGTCGGCATCGCGCACCAGCGCGTGGATATAGACCTCTTTGAACGGAACGCTGCCCTGGGGATGGCCCTGCATGAAGTGACAGCCCAGCATGATCATGCGGGCGACCCAGAAAAACAGAATGTCAAACCCGGTGATCAGCAGCGACGTGGGATAGAAGAAATCGAGATCCGGCGTCTTCTCCGGCCAGCCAAAGGCCGTAAAGGGCAGAAGACCTGAAGAAAACCAGGTATCGAGAACGTCAGAATCCTGTTCCAGCTTCGTGTTGTTGCACGTGGAACAGGCAGCCGGGGTGGTGCGGGCGACGGTAATATGGCCGTTGGCGCAATGCCACGCAGGAATGCGATGTCCCCACCAGAGCTGGCGGGAGATACACCAGTCATGGATGTTGCGCATCCACTCAAAATAAGTCTTGGAATAATTTTCCGGCGTGAAGACAATTTCACGCTTCTCCACGGCCTCAATGGCACGATCTGCCAGCGGCTGGATTTTGATAAACCACTGTGTGGAAAGGCGCGGCTCGACGATGGTCTTGCAGCGGTCGCATTTGCCGATGGCGTAGGCA
>Ga0209863_10000975_pt1 | contig 12105 bp, 8 predicted proteins | sample OrgsoiDNA2013046_FD_185796 | JGI IMG/M metagenome (GOLD analysis project Ga0209863, IMG submission 185796) | Permafrost soil microbial communities from the Arctic, to analyse light accelerated degradation of dissolved organic matter (DOM) -... | ecosystem: Environmental > Terrestrial > Soil >...
GAGGTCAAGTACGTGAAGTCCGGTCCCCGCACGGTCGTCAGCATCGTCGCGGCGGCGGCCAGCGCCTGAGCGCGCGGGCGATTTCGTCCCAGCCAGGCGCGTGAGGACCGGCGCGCATGCATTTCGTCGATGAGGTGACGATCCGCCTCCGCGCGGGCGATGGCGGCAAGGGCGCGGTCGCGTTTCGGCGCGAAAAGTTCGTCCCCAAGGGGGGGCCCTCGGGCGGCGACGGCGGCGACGGTGGCAGCGTCGTGCTGGTGGTCGACGAGGGGCTCTCGACCCTGCTGGACTTTCGGTACAAGAGCGAATTCGCGGCTCCTGCGGGCGAGTCGGGGGCGAACAAGGACCGCTACGGGCACGCGGGCGCGGACGTGATCCTCCGGGTGCCGCCGGGGACGCAGGTGTTCGACGCGGCGACAGGCGCCCTGATCGCCGATCTTCGCACGGAGGGCGAGCGCTTCGTCGCCGCGCAGGGCGGCCGGGGCGGGCGCGGTAACATCCACTTCGCGACCTCGACCGATCGGGCGCCCCGCCGGGCCGAGCCGGGTACGCCCGCCGAGGAGCGGACGATCCGGCTCGAGCTCAAGCTGCTCGCGGACGTGGGGCTGCTGGGCTTCCCCAACGTGGGCAAGTCCTCGCTCATCGCGCGCATCTCGGCCGCCCGCCCCAAGATCGCCGACTATCCCTTCACGACCCTGGTCCCAAACCTCGGCACCGTCGGTCTTTCAGACGAGCGGAGCTTCGTCGTCGCCGACATCCCCGGGCTCATCGAAGGGGCGCACGCGGGCGCGGGGCTGGGCGACCGGTTCTTGCGCCACCTCGAACGGACCCGCCTTTTGGTCCATCTCCTCGACGCGGCCGCAGACGGCGGTCCGGAAGGCGGGAGCGCCCGCACCCCCCTGCGCGACTTCGACACCATGAACCGCGAGCTGGCGCTCTACGACGCAGACCTGGCCGCGCGACCCCAGATCGTGGTGCTGAACAAGATCGATCTGCCCGAGGTCCGCCGGCGCGCCAAGCAGCTCGCGCGCTCCTTCGCGAAGCGCGGGGTGGTCCTCCACGCGATCAGCGCGGCCACCGGCGAAGGGACCTCCGAGCTTCTCGAAGCGATCTGGAAGGCGCTCAAGGCGCGCGGCCCCGCCAGCCCGCCTGAGCCCGAGCGGGCTGGACGCGGCGCGCGGGCGACTTAACTTCCCGCCGTGTTTGGCGCTGCGGGTTTTGGGCGGAATGGACTGTCGGTGTCCGGGTTGACACGCAGGTTGTGGAAAACGCAGAAAAGCCGAAGATTGACCGCACTTGCGGGTCCTGATATAGAACATCGGCTTCATTCCTGCTCCGCACTTTGGCTCTCCCCATACGCCCCTTCAATCGCCTGACGGAGTTACGACATGACATCGCTGCGGACAGTTCTTTTGCGTGGGGCGTTCCGCGCCCTGGGGGTAGTGGCGCTCTTAGGGGCGTTGGGCGCGGGAGCGCACGCGCAGACTCCGCCGCCGGCCGCGTCCGCCACGCCATCACCTCCGACAGCCGCGCCGTCACCTCCGCCAGCACCGTCGGCCGCGCCGCCCGCGCCCGCTGACGCCGCGGCGGCGACGCCGCCCGCACCCGGAGGCGGTGCCGGCGCCGGCGCGGATCCCGGCGCCTACACCGTTCGTCTCCGCTCGCTCGAGAAGAACGTCAACGAGCTCAAAGAGCAGATCTTCCGGACCAAGGCCCGCCTCAACCTCCTCAAGGAGACGGTCTTGGGCGGCGTGATCGGCGCCTCGCGCGCGATCATCCACCACAAGAACGAGATGGGCAGCTCCTTCAAGCTGATCAAGGCGGCCTACGCCCTCGACGGTGTTCAGATCTTCGCCAAGGCAGACGAGACCGGCGCGCTGGCCGAGATGCAGGACTTCGATATCTACAACGGCGCCATCCAGCCCGGGTCGCACACGCTGTCGGTCGCGCTCACCTACCAGGGGAACGGCTTCGGCGTGTTCAGCTACCTCAAGGGGTACAAGTTCAACGTCAAGTCCAGCCACACCTTCGTGGCCGGCGATTCGAAAACCACCAGCATCACGGTGGTCGGGTACGAAAAAGGAAACATCACCACACAGCTTTCGGACAAGCCGGCGGTGGACTTCCGCGTGAACGTCATCTCGGCTGGCGAGGGTGGGGCGACTGCGGCGGCGAAGAAGTAACCAAGCAGGGTCGATGAAACAGGCGCAGGTCTTAGTCGCCGCGCTAACGCTCGGTGCGGTGGGTCTCTCCGGTTCGCGGGCACGCGCGGATGAGGTGGACGATTACGTAAAAAAGCTGATCGACCTCGATCAGCGCGTCCACTTGATGGCCCTCGAGTTCAAGGAGACGCCGCCGCCCACACCGGACGCCGCCGATCGCCGGGTGCTCGACGCGCAGGTCCAGCTCAGCATCAAGAACTACGACGAAGCGGCCACGATGGCCCTCGACGTCGTCGAGAAGTATCCCAACTCGCGGGCCTACGACGACGCGCTCTATCTGCTGGGCGAGGCGCTCTTCCAGGCGCGCGATTTCTATTCGGCCCGCCACTACCTCCAGGAGGCGATCGCCAAGAACAACGGCTCCAAGTCCGAGCAGCAGGCGCTACAGCGCCTCGTCGAGGTCGCGCTGCACACGGGCGACTACGAGAACGTCGACGCCTACCTGACGCGCCTGCAGAACGTGCCGGCCTCCGCGATGGAGCCGACCGTCCCCTACGTCCGGGGCAAATACTACTTCTTCCGCGGCCGGCTCGACGACGCCGCCATGGTGTTCACGTCGATTCCGGCCACCAACCCTTACTACTTTCAGGCCCGCTATTTCCTGGCCACCATCCAGGTCAAGCGCGGCGACCTGGCCGGCGCGACCAATTCGTTCGACGACCTGCTCAAGCAGCAGGCGCCCGACGATACCGGCAAGGACATCCAGGACCTGGCGCGTCTCGCCATCGCGCGCATCTACTACGAACGCTCGCAGTTCGACAAAGCGATCGAGGTCTACGCGTCGATCGGGCGACAATCGACCTACTGGTCGGAGGCGCTGCGGGAGCAGGCCTGGACGTACATCAAGGCCAAGGATTGGCAGCGGGCCTATCGGTCGGTGAACCTGCTCCTGCTCTACGATCCCGATACGGCCGACGCGCCCGATCTCCGGCTGCTCGAGGGGAACCTCCAGCTGCGGATGAGCAATTTCTACCTGGCCAGCGACGAGTTCAGCAAGGTCCGGGACGAGTTCGAGCCGATTCACCGCCAGCTTCAACAGGTCATCGTGAAGTCGCAAACCGATCCGGCGTACTTCGATTCGCTGGTCGGCAAGAGCCTCGACAAGTTCGACATCGGAATGTTCGTCCCGCCGACGGCCGCGAAATGGGTGAAGTCCGAGCCCGACGTCGCCCGCATGATGGCGCTCGCGACCGACGTGGGCGAGATGCAGCGCGATCTCGCCGACAGCCAGAAGCTCGTGGAGCGGATCGAGCACGTCATGCAGGGGAGCGGGCGCGTCGGGATCTTCCCCGATCTGGCTTCGGCGCGGACCAAGGCCATCGAGATGACCAACCTGGTGGTCGAGACCCGCGAAAAGTTCGAGCGGAAGATCCGCGCGATCATCGACTCGGTCTTGACCGGCGACGAGAGGAAGCAGCTCGATCATCTGGCGATCGAGCGCGACGGATTCGAGCGGCAGACGAACCGGCCGACCACCGACGAAGGGGTCCAGGCGCACGAGCGCACGATGAAGGGGCAGTTCGCGGAGCTCGATCAGCAGGTCTCGGAGATGAACGTCGAGATCCAGGCGCTCGAGGCCCAGCTGGTCGCCGTCGAGCAGTACTACCGGGTCTCGCGCTCCGAGCAGAAGATTCGCCCGGAGGACATCGAGGGCCCCGTGCGCGACATGCGGACGACCATCGATGAGCTGCGCGCCATGCACGACAAGCTGCGCGAGGAGATCGCGGACGCGACCCACGACGCGGCCACCTCCGGCTCCGCCGATCAGGCCGAGCACGAGACGGCCCTGAAGCTTTCGGACGTCTTGCGCCAGGAGCTGGCCATCGAGCAGAAGGCCGCGACGCGGTTGAGCGGCACCGATCGGGTGCAGGTCGACCGGATCAACGACCTGCTCGCGCGCTGTGACGCCATCGACGTCCAGCTCAACGCCTTCGACAAGCGCGTCGAAGGTCAGGTGGGCGTGCGGATCGCGACCGTGACCCGCTATCTGTCCGGCGCGAAGGAGCAGCTGGCCCTTGCCGGCGAGAAGCTCGGCTCGGTGCTGGACGAATCGAAGGCCTTGGGCGGCGGGTTGGCCCAGGCGATGTTCACCCGGGTCGCGGAGAAGTTCTACGATCTGGTGGTTCGTTCCGACGTCGGCATCATCGACGTTTCGTGGGGGCTCAAGGATCAGAAGACCCAGGCCGTCACCAAGCTGACCAGCCTCAAGAACCTGGAGCTCAAGGCGCTCGACGAGGATTTTCGTAAGGTCCTCGAGGAGGACAAGTGAGAGGCCGTCCGCCGCTCGCCGGCCGTATGGCGGTCCTCGCGCTCTGCGCGTCGCTTTCCTGGGGTGGGTCTGCGGGCCGTGCCCGCGCGGCCGCCACAGGTCCGAGCGGCGCCACAGGTCCGAGCCGATCGATCGCGAGCGGCGCGGCCGTCGATCCGCGGCTGCTCGACGACATGACCAAGGACGTGCAGCGCTTCGCCGACATGGTCACCGAATACCGGGGGACCGCGCGGCAGATCCTGAAGCGCGCCTACCAGGATCGGATCAAGGAAGTAAACGCCAAGTACGACGCGCAGATCGACATGAACGACCGCGACGCCCGCGACCGGCGCCGCGACGCGATCGCGATGTTCGAGGCGTTCCTGCTCAAGTATCCCAACGACAAGCGCTGGACGCCGGACGCGATGTTCCGGCTGGCCGAGCTCTACTACGAGAAGTCTGCCGAGGAATTCCTGGACGCCGACGAGGCGTACAAGAAGATGATCGACAGCCCGAATCCGCCCACCGCGCCGCCGCCGCGGGTCGACTACACGCCGACCATCAACCTCTACCGGCGCCTGCTGACCGAGTTCCCCACCTATCGGTTTTTGGACGCGACCTACTACCTGCTCGGGTTCTGCTTGGGCGAGATGGGCGAGGACGTTGCCGCCAAGCAGGCGCTGCTGGCGCTGGTCTGCGCGAACAAGTACAAGCCGCTCGACACGCCGCCGCCCGCGCCCCCGCTGCAAGTCCGCTCCGGTCAGAGATCGGCCGGCGGCGACGACGAGGCCTACAAGAGCTGCACGCCGGTGCGCAAGGATTCGAAGTTCATCCCCGAGGCCTGGACGCGCATCGGCGAGTTCCACTTCGACAATCCGAACGAGCTGCGGCTCGCCATCGCGGCGTTCCGCAAGGTGCTCACCTTCAAGGATTCCCCCTACTACGACCGCGCGCTCTACAAGCTGGCCTGGTCGTACTACCGCGACAACCGCTTCCCGGAAGCGGTTCGCGAGTTCGACAACCTGGTCAAGTACGCCGACGCGCGCACGGCGGCCGGGCAGAAGGTCGGCTCCGATCTGCGTCCCGAGGCGGTCCAGTACCTAGGTGTCAGCTTCGCCGAGCCCGATTGGGACGGCGACGGGGCACCCGATCCGATCACCGGTCTGCAGCGCGCGCTCGACTTTTACAAGGGCCGCGAAGCCGAGCCCCACGTGCGTGAGGTGTTCCAGCGCCTCGGCGACATCTACTTCGATCAGACCAAATACCAGGACGCGATCGCGGTCTACAAGACGCTGCTCTCCAAGTGGCCGTACTACGTCGACGCGCCCAAGGTGCAGGACCGGATCATCCACGCCTACGAGAAGGACCGCAACCTCGTCGCGGCGGCGACCGCGCGTGAGGCGCTGGGCCGCAACTACACCAAGGGGAGCGACTGGTACAACCACAACCGCGACAACCCCGAGGCGCTGGCCGCCGCCCAGGAGCTGGCCGAGGACGCGCTGCTCACGGCGGCCACCAACGTCCACGCCCAGGCGCAGGCGTGCAAGACCAAATGGCTCGAGAACCAGAAGGACACCGCCAAGCTGGAAGAGTGCAAGAAGGAGTACGCCTCCGCGGCGGAGCTCTACGAGCGGTACCTGACCGTCTACCCGAACTCGAAGCGCTTCTACGAGTTCTCGGCCTTCTACGCCGACGCCCTCTACTACTCGGGCCAGCTGCCGCTGGCCATCGCCGCTTACAAGACGGTTCGCGACTCCGTGCTCGACAACCGGTTTCAGGAGGACTCGGCCTTCCGGATGATCAAGGCCTACGAGGAAATCATCGCAGATCTCAAGCAGCAGAAGAAGATCGAAGACCCGCCCATCCCCGACGAGAAGAACACCAAGCCGCCGGTCGTCGCCACGCCGATGCCGGACATCTACAAGAAGTACCTGGAAGCGATCGACTGGTACGTCACCAACGTCAAGAACGACCGCGCGCCGGATCTCAAGTACGCGGCGGCGGTCATCGTGCTGCGCTACCGCGACTGGGCGGCCGCGCGCGAGCGGCTCGGCGCGATCACCGCCCAGTACTGCGGCACCAAGTCGGACGTCGGCTTCAAGTCCTACGACGCGATCCTGCAGACCTACTTCATCGACTACAGCGTCGAGGACGAGGAGCAGAAGGACTGCGCGCTCGGCAAGCTGCTCACGGTGGTCGACGAGTTCAGCGAATCACCCTGCGGCAAGGCGCCCGAGGCCAAGACCTACCTGTCTCGCATCGCGCAGATCAAATCGTCGGTCAAGACCACCATCATCACCAAGCGCCTCCAGCTGTCGATGGAGAACGAAGAAAAGGGCACGCACAAGGAGCTGGTGATGTGCCAGTCCGGATCGGGCGGCATCGCGCTCGTCACCGGGACGGCGGCCCCCCCGCTCAAGCCGGGCGAAAAGGCGCCGCCGCCCGGCACGACGCCCAACAAGATCTCGACCGAGCTCGACGCTGGCCTCGCCCTCGACCTCATCGACATCGTGAACGCGAACCCCAAGGATGCCGGCGCGCCGACGGCGCTCAACAACGCCTGCGTCATCTACGAGAAGCTGTTCCAGTTCGGACAGGCGACCAAGTGCTACGAGCGCCTCTACCAGGACTACCCGGATTCGGAGTGGGGCAAAGAGGCGCTCTGGAACTCGTCGCGCAACCACTACCGCTTCTTCGAGTTCGATCAGGCGGTCAAGGGCTACCTCACCGTCGCCCAGGATCCCAAGTTCGCCCAGTCCGAGCACCGCAAGGAGGCGCTCGGCCTGGTGGCGTCCCTCCTCGACAACGACCAGCAGTACCCGCGCGCGGCCGAGCTCTACAAGAAATACTCGGAGACCATCACCGACAAGCCGCAGGACAGCGCCCAGGCCTACTTCTTCGCCTGCAACGCCTACGAGAAGGCGCACGACCAGGGCAAGCAGGTCGGGTGCCTCAAGGACTTCATCAAGCACTTCGACAAGCAGGCGACCGCCGGTGAGTACGTCGTGCAGGCGTACATGAAGCTGGCGGTCATCGCCGAAAGCAGCTCGCGCAACAAGAACGACGTCCTCGCCGCCTACAAGCGCGTGCGCGACGAATTCATCTCCCGCAAGCTGCCGGCCGCGACGCCGGCGGCCGGCTTCGCCGCCAAGGCCGACTTCCTGATCATGGAGGAGAAGTTCAAGGCCTTCCAGAAGAAGGAGCTGAAGTTCGGCGCCAAGCCCGAACAGATCAAGAAGGTCTTCGAGTCCTTCACCAATGAGGCCAAGCAGCTCAACGAGGACTATCAGAAGATCTGGAACTACAAGGACGCCACCTGGACCTTGGCCTCGTTCCTTCGCACCGGCGACGTCTACTACGAGTTCGCGCAAAAGCTGATCAAGGCCGCGGACAGCCCGCCCGACGACCTCAAGAAGCTGGCCAAGCAGGCTTGCAAGCTGAACCCAGACGACTGCGGCGTGGTGGAGGGGCAATATAAGGACGCCATCTACCAGTTCGTCACCCCCATCGAGGACGAGGCCAAGAAGCGCTGGCGGGACACCCTGGCGCGCGCCTCGCAGCTCGGCGTGACCAACGATTACGTCAAGAAGGCCCGCGAGAACCTCTCCAAGTATCTGCCGGACGAGTTCCCCTTCATCAAAGACGAGCGCGTCGGCCTGGAGTACCCATGAGGAGGGAACTCGGCAGGGGTTTGCGTTGTCTCTTCGTCGTGGCCCTGGCGACCGCGACCCTGAGCGTCCCGCGGGCGGCGCACGCCCGCCGCGAGCCGCCGCCGCCGGTGATCCCGACCGCCGAGACCCAGCAGGCCGAGCAGCTCTTCAAGGCCGGTCGCTATCCCGACGCGGTGACCGCCGCCAAGGCCGCGCTCACCAAGAACGAGCGCTACACGCCCGCCATGCTGATCATGGCCAAGTCCTTCTACAAGCTCCACAAGTACGAGTGGATGAAGAAGCTGTGGGAGATGATGCAGGCCAACGGCGCCTCCAACGCCGAAAAGTCCGAGATCTACCAGCTGCTCGCGTTCCTCGAGATCGATTCGAAAAACGTGCCGGGCGCGATCGCGCTCTTCAAGCAGGCGGCCGATGCCAAGCCGGACGACGCCGCCATCTGGAGCAACCTGGGCGCCGAATATCTCACCGCCAAGAACTACACCGAGGCCAAGCCCGTGCTGGAGAAGGCGACCCAGCTGCAGCCCGGATTCGCCAAGGGTCACCTGAACCTGGGCGACGCCTACCGCGGCGACAAGGATTACGAAAAAGCGCAGGCCGAGTATCAGAAGGCCCTACAGCTCTTCCCCAATTATGCCGACGCGGTGTTCAACCTCGGCATCCTCTACCTGGACGCGGACAAGATGCCGAACATGGATCTTTTCGCCAAGGAGAACACCGCGATTCAGTATCTGCAGCGCTACAAGCAGATGATGGGTGGGACGCTGGCCGCGTCCGATCCGGCGGAGGGGTACATCACGGAGGCGCAGGACAAGATCAAGAAAGAGGAGAAGCGGCTCGACCGACTCAAGAAGCAGCAGGAGCGCGAGGCCGCCCGCGCGTCCAAGAAGGCCGCCGACGATGCCAAAAAGGCGGCCGCGGGTACGCCCCCCGCTGGCGCGCCCGCACCCGACGGAGCTCCGGCACCCGGCAAGGCGCCGGCTTCCGACGGAGCGCCGACGTCAGGCAAGGTTCCGGCCCGCCCGGCTCGCGGTTCAGGCGCCGTCGCCGCGCCACCCGCCGCCGACGTCGCGCCCGCGCCGGCCGCTCCGCCGGTCCAGTCCGCTCCGCCCGCCCCGCCCAAGAACTGACGAACATGCGATCTGCCAAAAGAATCTCGTCCGTCTTGATCGGCTTGGCCGGCGTGACTGCCGTTGCGGCGCTCGCGCTCGCGCCGGCCCTCGCGCGGGCGCAATCGGGCGACGCGGTGCCCCCTTCGCCGCGAACGCCCCCCGCGCCACCCGCCGCGGTGCCCGCCGCCGCGCCCGCCGGCGACGCCACTCCCAAGGTGAAGGTCGAAAAGGGCGCGGGCGGAAAAAAGATCTACCGCATCACCGACGAGATCCGGATCGAAGGCAAGATCCAGAAGCCCGAGGCGTTCTTCTTCTATCAGAAGTCGAGCATCAACTACGACTGGCAGGAACTGAAGCAGGACTTCATCCCCAAGATACTGGACAGCGTTTCGCGCTCACCGTTTTGATGGGATTTGACGAAGGGAACTGACGAATGGCTACCCAGGCAGCGGCTCGACAGGCGCAAGTAGGCTCGACTCCGAAGCCCAAGATCCTGCGGATCGGGATCATCCAGGGCGGACGCATCGTCGAGGAGCGGCTGGTTCGCAAGCGCGAGAACATCACCATCGGACAGTCCGCGAAGAACATGTTCGTGGTTCCCTCCGAGGCGCTGCCCCGCAACTGGCTGCTCTTCGAGGCCAGCGGCAACCAGTACGTCGCCAACTTCTCGGACGGGATGGACGCGCGCATCGCCGTCGGCAACGAGATCATCTCGCTGGCCCAGCTCAAGCAAACCGGCAAGATCCAGAAGAAGGGTGCCAGCTGGCCGTTGCCGCTCGACGAGCGCTCGCGCGGCAAGATCACGCTCGCGGATATGACGATCCTGTTCCAGTTCGTCACCCCGCCGCCGCTCCAGCCGCGGCCGCAGCTGCCCGCCTCGGTGCGCGGGTCGGTGTTCTCGGACGTCGACTGGTTCTTCACCGTGATCGCCGCCGTCTCGTTTCTGCTCCACCTGATCCTGGTGCTCTACCTTCGCAACGTCGACTGGCCGCGCAAGCCCGACATCGAGGCTGTGCCCGATCGCTTCGTGCAGATGATCGTGAAGAAGCCGGAAGAGAAGAAGGTCGAGAAGGTCGCCGAGGTCAAGAAGCCGGAAGAAGAGAAGAAGGAGCCCGAAAAGAAGAAGGGCGCCGAGGAAGAGAAGAAGGTCAAGCGGGAGCTCACCGACGAGGAGAAGGCCAAGGCCGCCGAGGAGAAGGCCCGGCTCGACGCCGAGCGCCGCGCCCGACTCGCCGAGCAGGTGAAGTCGACCGGCCTGCTCAAGCTGCTCGGCGCCAAGGCCGACGGCGAGGGGTCAATCGCCGACGTGCTCGGCAAAGGCGACGTCGATCGCGATCAGGAAAAGGCGTTCCAGGGTGTTGGCGGCATCGGCGTCGCGAACAACAACGACCAGCTCCGCGGCATCAAGTCGGGTGGCAGCGGCTCCGGCCGGGTGGCCAGCGTCGGCGGCCTGCGCGGCGGAGGCTCGATCGCGGGGGGAGGAACCGGCGCCGCGGCGGTCGAAAAGAAGGTCTCGGGCGTGGTCAAGAGCGAGGCGCCCGCCGTCGACGGCGAGCTCGATCCGGCCATGGTCGCCAAAGAGGTCCGCAGCCGCCTGGGCGCGATCAAGGCCTGCTACGAGCGCGGCCTCAAGCGCAACCCGAACCTCAGCGGCAAGATCGTGATCCACTGGACCATCACGCAAGCCGGCACCGTGTCGGGCGTCGACGTCGAGCAGGACACGCTCGGCGACGCCGAGGTCGCCAGCTGCATCAAGTCGCTCATCGCCCGCTGGCGCTTCCCGGCCCCGTCCGGCGGCTCGGTCGAGGTCTCATTCCCGTTCGTCTTCCAGTCGTCGCAATAGGCCGTGGGAGACAAGCACAGACATCTCGGCCGTTGACACACCACAAGGTCATGCTTATAATTCGGCCGTTGTTGGTAACTAGCTGATTTTTCTTAGAAATAACGATTCGATCTGGGGGAAAGGATTGGCGCCGTGGCGAAATCAAAGCTCTTACTCGCGACGATATTCATAGGGGGGACGGTTTTCGCGCAGGCTCCTGCGCCGGCACCGCCTGCACCTGCCCCCGGCGGCTCGGTTGACCTCTCGGTGAAGCAGCAGCCAATGCTGGCGCCCGCCGACATGGTCAACCAGTCGAAGGACTACTTCAAGGCGATGGGCGACGTCGTCAAGCGCATCCAGATCCTCCAGGATCAGGCGAAGCGCGAGAAGGACATCATCCGCCTCAACTGCGTGACCGACAAGCTGGTCCAGGCCCGGGTGAACGTCAACATCGGCGAGCAGTCGATGGCCGCCCTTCAGGACAGCATCGCTCGTACCGATGCAGGTGAGAGTACGCATGAGTTCACCCGTCTCACCATCGTCAACCAGAAGGTGACAGTCCTGGGCGCCGAGGCCGAGAACTGCATCGGAGAAGACCTCAGCTTCGTCGGCGCGACCCGCGTCGACATCGAGGTCGACCCCAACATTCCCCAGTACGACCCCACCCAGCCCGGCAGCCCCTTCATCGACATCACGCGCCCCCCAGAGGCGAGCCCCCTGAGCTGAAAACCGACGCGCGAGCCCTCCCCGCGCCGGTCTACACCCACGTCCAGGACAAAGACACCTCTCTATGAATCGTCGTCTCGCACTGTGGACCGGCCTGGGCGTCGTGCTCGTGGCGCGGGTGGCGTCGGCGCAGGAAGTGACGATTGGGTATCAGGGGTTGCCGTACAAGTCGTCCGGTGAGAGCAATACCGGCCTTCAACTGAGTGAAGGTCTGCTCTTTCATGCCGGCATTGGCGTGGAGGCGGGATACGACACCAACGTGTTCTATTCGCCCGCGAGTCCGCTCGGGTCTCCCGTCGGGTCAACG
>Ga0209863_10000976_pt1 | contig 12103 bp, 8 predicted proteins | sample OrgsoiDNA2013046_FD_185796 | JGI IMG/M metagenome (GOLD analysis project Ga0209863, IMG submission 185796) | Permafrost soil microbial communities from the Arctic, to analyse light accelerated degradation of dissolved organic matter (DOM) -... | ecosystem: Environmental > Terrestrial > Soil >...
CGAACGAGCACGCCGAACGCGTCGTCGTCAACATGGGGCCGCAGCACCCATCGACTCATGGCGTGCTTCGGCTCATCCTCGAACTCGACGGCGAGACGGTGACCCAAGCCCGTCTCGCGATCGGCTACCTGCACACCGGCATCGAGAAGAACTGTGAGTACCGCAACTTCACCCAAGGCGTGACTTTCCTGACCCGCGCCGACTATCTGTCGCCGTTGTTCACCGAAAGTGCCTACTCGATGGCGGTCGAGAAGTTGCTCGGCATCACCGACGAGGTGCCGGTTCGCGCGCAGGTCATCCGCGTGATGATGATGGAACTGAACCGTATTTCGTCGCACTTGGTGTGGCTCGGTACCGGTGGCCTTGAGATCGGTGCGTTGTCGGCCATGCTGTATGCGTTTCGCGAGCGCGAGCAGATCCTCGACATCTTCGAGATGATCACCGGCCTGCGCATGAATCACGCCTACGTTCGCCCCGGCGGTGTCATTCAGGATCTTCCGCCCGGCGCAGTTGAGAAGATTCGCGAGTTCGTCCAGATCATGCCCGGCCGCATCGACGAATACCACAAGCTGCTCACGGGCCAGCCGATCTGGATCAAGAGGCTTGAGGGGGTCGGCTACCTCGATGTCAATGCGTGTGTCGCGCTCGGCGTCACCGGCCCGCTGTTGCGAGCGGCCGGATTGCCGTGGGATCTGCGCAAGAGCCAGCCGTATAGCGGCTACGAGACCTACGAGTTCGACGTGCCGACGCAGACCGAAGGTGACTGCTTCGCGCGTTATCTCGTCCGCATGGATGAGATGCGCGAGTCGGTGAAGATCGTCGAGCAGTGTCTCGATCGGCTGCGTCCCGGCCCGGTGATGGTGGAAGACAAGAAGATCGCCTGGCCTGCGCAGCTGGCTCTCGGCGCCGACGGCATGGGTAACTCACTCGACCACATCCGCCACATCATGGCCACCTCGATGGAGTCGCTCATCCATCACTTCAAGCTGGTCACTGAGGGTTTCCATGTTCCTCCCGGCCAGGTGTATCAGCCGATCGAATCGCCGCGCGGGCAACTCGGCGTCCACCTCGTGAGTGACGGTGGCACAAAGCCCTACCGGGTGCACCTTCGCGAGCCATCGTTTGTCAATCTCCAGGCAGTTCCGGCCGTGTGCGAGGGCAGTCTCATCGCCGACGTCATCGCGTCGGTCGCGAGCCTCGATCCGGTGATGGGTGGGTGCGATCGATGAGCCACAACCACAGTGACAACGGTACGAACGGGCTGCCGACGGTCGTCCTCGACCCGAGACTCAGCCCAGGCGCGGTGGCCGCCGATCCGCTGTCCGACGACGCGAAGGCGCGAGTTCGGACACTCGCCGCCGAGGCCATTGCTCGCTACCCGCGCGCCCGATCGGCCATCATGCCGCTGTTGTACCTGGCGCAGGCCGAGCAGGGCTATGTCTCACCCGACGGCATCAAGCTGGTGGCCGAGTTGCTCGGCCTGACCACGGCTGAGGTCGCATCGGTCAGCACGTTCTACACGATGTACAAGCGCCGCAGGTGTGGCGACTACCACGTCGGCGTGTGCACGAACACGCTGTGCGCGATCCTGGGCGGCGACGCGATTTTCGCTGCGCTCAAGGATCATCTCGGGGTTGCCAACAGTGGCACGACGCTCGACGGCAAGGTGACGCTTGAGCACATCGAGTGCAACGCAGCGTGCGACTACGCGCCGGTCGTCATGGTCAACTGGGAGTTCTTCGATAACCAGACCGTCGAGACCGCCAAAGGGCTCGTCGACAAGTTGCGCTCAGGCGACCTCCCGTTGCCTACCCGCGGTGCACCGCTTATCACGCACGTCGAAACGTCGCGGGTACTCGCGGGGTTTGCTGATGGGCTCGTGGGTGAGGGTCCATCCGCTGGGCCCGAGTCACTGGCCGGCCTCGAGCTCGCCAAAGAACGCAAAGAGTCGGCGCCAGCAATCGGCGCTGCGGCGGAGAAGCGCGCATGACCTTCTCCCTCACCCCGGTGCTCACCGCGAACTGGGGCACGCCTAACTCGTGGACTCTCGCCGCTTACCAACGCACCGGCGGGTACGGCGCCCTGCGCGACGCGCTCACGATGGCGCCCGATGCTCTGATCCAGCTAGTTAAGGATTCCGGCCTTCGAGGTCGAGGCGGTGCAGGGTTCCCCACCGGTATGAAGTGGGGCTTCATCCCGCAAGGCGACGGCAAGCCGCACTACCTCGTCGTCAATGCCGACGAGAGCGAGCCCGGCACGTGCAAAGACATCCCGCTGATGATGGCCAGCCCGCACACGCTGCTTGAAGGTGTGCTGATCTCGGCGTACGCGATCCGGGCCAGCCAGGCCTTCATCTACGTGCGCGGCGAGGTTCTGCATGTCGTACGGCGATTGCTCAATGCGGTCGAGGAAGCCAAGGTCGCGGGGTTCATCGGCACGAACGTGCTCGGCTCGGATTTCGACATCGACGTCGTCGTGCACATCGGGGCCGGTGCCTACATCTGTGGCGAAGAGACCGCGCTGCTTGAGTCACTCGAAGGCTTTCGCGGCCAGCCCCGATTGCGGCCGCCCTTCCCCGCGGTCGAGGGTCTATACGCGTGCCCGACTGTCATCAACAACGTCGAGACAATTTCGAGCGTGCCGGCCATCGTGCGTGGCGGTGCCGACTGGTTCAAGAAGATGGGCAGCGAGAAGTCGCCCGGCTTCAAAATCTTCTCGCTCTCCGGCCACGTCGCGCGGCCCGGCCAATACGAAGCGCCTCTCGGCATCACACTGCGCGAGTTGCTCGACGCCACCGGCGGTATGCGCGACGGCCACGAACTCAAATTCTGGACGCCGGGCGGCTCGTCGACTCCCTTGTTTACCGCCGAGCACCTCGACGTCCCGCTGGATTTCGAAGGCCCACCCGTACATGGGTCGATGCTCGGCACGACCGCACTTCAGCTTTTCGACGAGACCACCTGTGTCGTGCGCGCGGTGTTGCGGTGGAGCGAGTTCTACGCGCACGAGTCATGCGGCAAATGCACGCCGTGTCGCGAGGGCGTGTTCTGGTATGTGCAGATCCTCGAGCGGCTCGAGCGTGGTGAGGGTGACGAGCACGACCTCGACACGTTGCTCGACCTGTCCGAGAACATTTTGGGCCGGGCGTTCTGCGCACTAGGCGATGGCGCAACGAGCCCGGTGACGTCGTCGATCCAATATTTCCGCGACGAGTACATCGCGCACTTCGATGGCCGCGGCTGCCCGTTCGACCCGGTGGCTTCTACCGTCTTCGCCGGAGCTGACGCATGACCGTGACGACGAATCCGCCCGCAAGCGGCGCCAATCCGCCTGCTCAGCCGCGGCCCGACTTGGTCACGCTCACGGTCGACGGCTTCGAGGTTGCGGTGCCTAAGGGCACGTTGGTGATCAGGGCCGCGGAGTTCGTCGGCGTTCAGGTGCCTCGGTTCTGCGAGCACCCGCTGCTCGACCCGGTGGGCGCCTGCCGCCAGTGCCTGGTTGAGGTCGAGGGCCAGCGCAAGCCGATGGCGTCGTGCACCACCGTCGTGACCGAAGGCATGGTCGTGAAGACGCAGTACACGTCGGTGGTTGCGGAGAAGGCGCAGAACGGCGTCATCGAGTTGCTGCTCGTGAACCACCCACTCGACTGCCCGGTGTGCGACAAGGGCGGCGAGTGTCCACTCCAGAATCAGACGATGACGAACGGCTACTCCGAGTCCAGGTTCCGCGACGTCAAGCGCACCTACCCGAAGCCGATTGCGATCTCAGCCCAGGTGCTGCTCGACCGCGAGCGGTGCGTGCTGTGCACGAGGTGCACGCGCTTCGCCCAGCAGATCGCCGGTGATCCGTTTATCGAGATGCTCGAGCGATCGGCTCTCGAGCAAGTGGCGGTCTACGAAGACCAACCGTTCAACTCATATTTCTCCGGCAATACCGTGCAGATCTGCCCCGTCGGCGCGCTGACCGGTACCCAGTACCGCTTCAGGGCCCGGCCCTTTGACCTCGTGTCGTCGCCCAGCGTTTGTGAGCACTGCGCCTCGGGTTGCGGGCAGCGAAACGACCACCGCCGGGGCAAGATGTTGCGTCGGCTCGCCGGGGTCGACTTCGACGTCAACGAAGAGTGGAACTGCGACAAGGGTCGCTGGGCGTTCAGTTACGCGACTGCGCCCGACCGGCTCGATACCCCCCTCGTGCGAAACGACGACGGCGAGCTGGTGCCGACATCGTGGCCGGAAGCGTTGCGCGCCGCCGCGGCCGGTCTTGCGGCCGCGCGCTCGGGCGCGGGCGTGGGCGTCCTTGTCGGCGGTCGCCTCACCGTCGAAGATGCCTACGCTTACGCGAAATTCGCCCGCGTTGCACTGGCCACCAACGACATCGACTTTCGAGCCCGGGTGCACTCCGACGAGGAGCTCGCGTTCCTCGGTTCGCACGTCGCCGGCCGGTCGGTCGAGGTGACCTACGACGATCTCGAAGCCGCACCGACGGTGTTGCTGGTGGCCTTCGAGCCGGAGGAGGAATCGCCGATCGTCTTCTTGCGTCTGCGCAAGGCGGCGTTAAAGAAGCGGGCCAAGGTGATCTCCATCGCTGCCTTGGCAACACGCGCTCTCGACAAGATGAGCGGCCAGCTGATCGCGGCGATCCCGGGCACCGAGGCAGCCGTTCTGCACGCACTCGCAGCCAATCACTCGGTCAATTCACCCGCCGGCGTTGGCGAGCAATCGACGCTCTTCACTGAGACCGCGGCCGGCCTTGCCCTGCCTGGTGCGGTGATACTCGTCGGCGAGCGACTCGCCGGTGTGCCGGGCGGATTGTCAGCGGTGGTCGCGCTCGCCGATGCGACCGGGGCCCGGTTGGCGTGGGTACCGCGTCGCGCTGGTGAGCGGGGTGCAATCGAAGCCGGCGCGTTGCCGAACCTTCTTCCCGGCGGTCGTGCCCTGGCCGACGACGGCGCGCGCGCTCAGGTCGCGCTGCGCTGGGCGACGTCCATCTCGGCGAAGCCCGGCCGTGATACCGCCCGCATTTTCGAAGCCGCGGCGGCCGGCGACCTCGGCGCGCTGCTGATTGCCGGTGTTGACCCCGACGACATGCCCGATCCGATGGCAGCCCGCGCCGCACTCGACGCGGCGCAGTTTGTCGTCAGCCTTGAATTGCGTCGCAGTGCGGTCACCGATGCCGCCGATGTGGTGTTCCCCGTCGCCGCAGCAGCGGAGAAAGCCGGCACGTTCATGGACTGGGAGGGCCGGTCGCGCCCGTTCGAGGCCTCGCTGCGCGACACCGGTCAACTACTCGATCTCGAGGTGCTCAACGCACTGGCTGACGCACTCGATGTCCATCTCGGCTTGCCCGACGTACGTACCGCCCGGGCCGAAATTGAGGCGCTGTCGACCCGGTCTGGTTCGGCGCCTACGGCCCCGTCGGTGAGTCCTCCGGCGAAGGCGGTCAAACTCACGGCAGGGCAGGCGATTCTGGCGACCTGGCACGAGTTGATCGACAAAGGCAGCCTGCAAGCAGGCACGCCCTATCTGGCCGCCACGGCCAAGCCGCTACACGCTCACCTTTCGCCGGCGACCGCACGTGCATTCGGCCTCGTCGATGGCGCACCGGTCACGATCCGCACCCGTCGTGGTGCGATAACTCTCGACCTGTTGATCACCGCGATGCCCGACGCCGTGGTCTGGGTGCCGACGCGCTCGGCCGGCAGCGAGGTGCACCGCACCCTTGGCGTCGGCGCCGGCGCGGTCGTCAGTCTTGCCGGAGGTGCCGCATGACCGCGAGCCTCCTGGCCAGCGCGATCAGCGCACCAGACCACCGCGACGTGTGGTGGCTAATTATCGCCAAGACCGTTGTGGTGTTCGGGTTCCTCATGGTCATGACGCTGTTCATGATCTGGGCCGAACGGCGGGTCGTCGCGCGCATGCAGCAGCGTCTCGGGCCGAACCGGGTCGGCCCATTCGGCCTGCTGCAAGGCCTCGCCGACGGCATCAAGCTGGCCCTAAAAGAAGACCTCATCCCGACTGCTGCTGACAAAGTCGTGTTCATCCTGGCGCCGATCATCTCGGCGATTCCGGCGTTCATGGCGTTCGCGGTGATCCCGTTCGGGCCGACGGTCTCGATCTTCGGCCAGCACACCAATCTTCAACTCACCGATCTGCCGGTCGCAGTGCTGTTCGTGCTTGCGATGAGTTCGATGGGCATCTATGGCATCGTTCTCGCCGGCTGGTCGAGTGGATCGACGTACCCCTTGCTCGGTGGAGTGCGGTCGGCAGCCCAGATGATCAGCTACGAAGTGGCAATGGGCCTGTCCTTCGTCGGTGTCTTCATTCAGTCGGGATCGCTGTCCACGTCCGCGATCGTGGCGGCCCAGCAGCCGCGGTGGTTCGCGGTGACCGCGTCGGTGTCGTTCCTCGTCTACGGCATCTCGATGGTGGGCGAGACCAACCGCGCGCCGTTCGACCTGCCGGAGGCCGAAGGCGAACTTGTCGGCGGGTTCCACACCGAGTACACCTCCCTGAAGTTCGCGCTGTTCTTTCTCGCCGAGTACATCAACATGGTCACCGTCTCGGCGCTGATGACCACACTGTTCCTCGGTGGTTGGCGCGCACCGTGGCCGATTTCGCTGTGGAGCGACGCGAATACCGGCTACTGGCCGATGTTGTGGTTCTTCGGCAAGCTCTTCGCCGTTCTCTTCGGCTTCATCTGGCTTCGCGGTACCCTGCCGCGGCTGCGGTACGACCAGTTCATGAAGTTTGGCTGGAAGGTGCTGATCCCGGTCAGCCTGATCTGGATCATGGTCGAGGCCGCGATCAAGGTACTCGACCGCACCCAGCTCATCTACGGCGTCGGCGGGGTGGCAGCTGCAGTGGTGGTCGTGTCGTTCATTTACGACGGCGCTCAGCAGAAGAAGCAGCTCGCCGTGCAGGCTGAACAGGACCTCGCCGGCCTCGCACCATTCGATCCGTATGCAGGCGGGTTTCCGGTGCCGCCGATGCCAGGGCAGCAGCTTCCGCCCCGGCGACCGGTGCGCGTCGGTGCCGGGCCATCGCGGACGGTTCTGCCCGCAGGTGATGGCGACGATCCCGCCGACGGCATCGGAGGCCCCGATGAGTAGCTTCTTCGGGCCCGTCAAGGGGTTCGGCGTCACCTTCGCGACCATGTTCAAGTCGGTCAACACCGAGTTGTACCCAGAGCAGAAGAAGACGACGATGCCGCGATTCCACGGGCGACACGTTCTCAACAGGCACCCCGACGGCCTTGAAAAATGTGTCGGTTGTGAACTGTGCGCGTGGGCATGTCCGGCAGACGCGATCTATGTCGAGGGTGCCGACAACACCGACGACGAGAGGTTCTCTCCGGGCGAGCGGTATGGCCGCGTTTACCAGATCAACTACCTGCGCTGCATCCTGTGCGGCCTGTGCATCGAGGCATGCCCGACCCGTGCGCTGACGATGAGCAACGAATACGAGATGGCCGACGACAACCGAGCCGACCTCATCTTTACCAAAGAGCAGTTGCTCGCGCCGCTTGCGCCAGGTATGGAATTGCCGCCGCATCCGATGCGCCTCGCTGACGCGAAGGACTACTACCGGGGCACCCCCGCCGCGCACGTCATGGGCGCCGAGGTCGAGGCCCCTGATTCGGCCGAGGGGGTGACCGACTAGTGCCTGCCCTCGTCCTCGCGTCGAGTCTGCAGGGCAGCGCGGCCGAGACGGCGATCTTCTGGATCTTCGCGCCGCTCTCCGTGCTCGCCGCGCTCGGCATGGTCTTCTCCCGCAACACCGTGCACGGTGCACTGTTGCTTGGCAGCGTCATGCTGTCGCTCGCGGTGTTCTACGCCGCGCAAGATGCGCCGTTCCTCGCGTTCGTGCAGGTCATCGTCTACACCGGTGCTGTCATGATGCTGTTCTTGTTTGTGCTCATGTTGATCGGTGTCGATACGCGAGAGAGCCTCGTCGAGACGCTGCGCGGTCAGCGACTCGCCGCCGCGGTTGCCGGTATCGGGTTCTTACTGCTGTTGTTCGCGGGCATCCGGCAAGCTGCGATCAAGAGCAGCGTCGGGCTGGCCGACGTGAACAACCCCAAGGATGACCAGGGCAACGTGATTCCGGGGCAAGGCAACATCTTCGAGATCGCGAAGCTGCTGTTCACCCGCTACATCTTTGCGTTCGAGGTCACCAGCGCTCTGCTGATCACCGCTGCTCTCGGAGCCATGGTGCTCGCGCATCGCGAGCGCCACGAGCCCCGGCGCAGCCAGCAGGACCAGATGCGCGACCGGTTCAAGCCCGGCGCACACCCGACGCCGCTGCCAGGGCCAGGGGTCTACGCCCGGCACAACGCGGTCGACACGCCGGCATTGCTTCCCGACGGCTCGCCGTCCGAGCTGAGTGTGCCACCTGCCATCGAGGCGCTGCGCATTGAGCGCGGACGCAACCCCCAGCCGGCCGAGCTCGGTCTACCGACGGGCAAGGGGTCGCCGTGAGTCCGACCTACTACCTCTATTTGTCAGCGATCCTCTTCACCATCGGTTCGCTCGGCGTGCTGCTTCGCCGCAACGCCATCGTCGTGTTCATGTGCGTCGAACTCATGTTGAACGCGGGTAACCTCGCGCTCGTCACGTTTTCGCGCATCAACGGTGACCTGAACGGCCAGATCATGGCGTTCTTCGTCATGGTCGTCGCCGCCGCCGAGGTGGTCGTCGGATTGGCCATCATCGTGTCCGTGTACCGCACCCGCCGCTCGGCTTCGGTCGACGACGCCAGCTTGCTGAAGTACTGATGACGCTGATGAGGGAGCAGTTGTGACGGTCGCTAGCGGCGCTTTCACCGTCACCTGGCTGCTGGTGGGCATGCCGCTGTTCAGTGCCGCGATCCTGCTTATAGGTGGCCGTCGCACCAACGCGTGGGGCCATTACCTCGGCGTCGCCGCGCCGATCGCGTCGTTCGTGCTCGGCGTCGTCCTCTTCTTCAGTCTGATCGGCAAGGGGTCGACCGGCCGCAGCATCGACGAGCATCTGTTCAGCTGGACGCCGGTGGCCGGTTTCCGAGCGAACGCAAACTTCCTGATCGACCCGCTCTCGATCTGCTTCGTGCTGCTCATCACCGGCGTCGGCTCGCTGATCCACGTGTATTCGATGGGATACATGGCGCATGATCCCGAGCGCCGTAAGTTTTTCGCCTATCTGAATCTGTTCGTCGCGTCGATGCTTCTGCTCGTACTCGGCGACAACTTCGTCGCCCTGTATTTCGGCTGGGAAGGCGTCGGTGTCGCGTCGTATCTGCTGATCGGCTTCTGGTCGTACAAGCCGTCTGCCGCCACCGCCGCGAAGAAGGCGTTCGTCGTCAACCGCATCGGTGACTTCGGTCTGTCGATCGCCATCATGCTGATGTTCACGACGTTCGGCAGTTTCAGCTTTGCGGATGTGAAGGCGGGCGCACCGCAGGCGTCGCATGCCACCATGACGTGGATCGGTGTTCTCCTGCTGCTGGGTGCGTGCGGCAAGTCGGCCCAGGTTCCACTGCAGTCGTGGCTCGGCGATGCCATGGAAGGCCCAACCCCAGTCTCGGCCTTGATCCACGCGGCGACGATGGTCACCGCCGGCGTGTATTTGATCGCACGGTCGAACTTCATCTTCGATGTCTCGTCGCAGGCCAGGCTGGCGGTCGCGATCGTTGGCACGGTCACACTGGTCTTCGGCGCCATCGTGGGTTGCGCGAAAGACGACATCAAGAAGGCGCTGGCCGCTTCTACGATGAGCCAAATCGGCTACATGATGTTGGCGGTCGGGCTCGGGCCCGCGGGGTACGCGTTCGGTATCGCGCACCTTCTCACCCACGGTTTCTTCAAGGCTGGACTCTTCCTCGGAGCGGGCTCCGTCATGCACGGCATGAACGACGAGGTCGATATGCGCCGCTACGGCGGGCTGCGCAAGTTGATGCCGGCGACATTCATCACGTTCGGGCTCGGCTATCTGGCGATCATTGGCTTCCCGGGCCTGGCCGGCTGGTTCACCAAGGACGCCATCATCGAAGCGGCGTTCCACAAGGGCGGCACGTCTGGGGCGATCTTCGGTGGTTGCGCGCTCGCGGCCGCCGGCTTGACCGCGTTCTACATGACTCGCGTGATGATCATGACGTTCTTCGGCGAGAAGCGCTGGTCCGAAGGCGTGCATCCCCACGAGTCGCCCGGCGTGATGACGGTGCCCATGTGGATCCTCGCGATCGGTTCGGTCGGGGGTGGCTACGCGCTGATCCTCAGCGGTCGCCTCGCCAAGTTCCTTTCGGTCGTCGTGCCGAGGCCTGCCGATGTCGCGTTCAAGCCGATCGGGGTGATCGGCCTCGCAACGGCCGGCATCGTCGTCCTCGGCGTGGTCGGCGCGTGGTTGCTCTACGCGCGACGCCCGGTGCCGGCGGTTGCTCCTGCTGGTGGTCCGCTCACCGTAGCTGCCCGTCGCGACCTGCTCGGTGACGCGTTCAACGAGTCGGTGTTCATGCGGCCCGGCCAGTACCTCACTAGGTTGCTCGTCTACTTCGACAACCGCGGCATCGACGGCTTCGTCAACGGGTTCGCCGCATTCGTTGGCGGGACGTCGAGCCGCTTCCGCCGTTTTCAAAGCGGTTTCGTCCGGTCGTACGCGTTGTCGATGTTCGGCGGCGTCGTCCTCGTCCTGGCCGCTCTCCTTCTGGTGAGAGGCTGACATGAGTTTCCCTTGGCTCACGGTCATAGGCGCGGTGCCGCTCGTCGGAGCCACCGTCGTGGCCGCGCTTCCCGCGGCCAGCGTCAAGCGGGTAAAACAGGTCGCACTCGGCTTCTCGTTGGTGACGTTGGCACTCACGATCGCGATGGCCACTCAGTTCGCGCCGCACGGCGATCGCTTCCAGTTCAACCAGGACGTCAGCTGGATTCCAGCCTTCGGCATCCACTACGCGGTCGGGATCGACGGCATCGCGCTCGTGCTCATCTTGCTGACAGCCGTGTTGTGGCCGGTCGTGATCTTGGCATCCTGGAACGAATGCGAGAACACGAAGCGCAGCGTCAAGACTTATCTCGGCCTGCTGGTGGCGATGGAAACGTTGCTGATCGGCGTGTTCGCTGCGACCGACGTCTTCTTGTTCTACGTGTTCTTCGAGGCGATGTTGATCCCGATGTACTTCATCGTCGGCAGCGCGGGTACGTCACGATCGTCTTATGCGGCGCTGAAGTTCTTGCTCTACAGCCTGTTCGGCGGCCTCATGATGCTTGCCGCGATCATCGGGCTTTATGTCGTCGGCGGCCATACGTTCTTGTATTCCTCGTTGCAGCACCTGCATCTGGCTGGCAACGACGAGCGCTGGCTGTTCATGGGATTCTTCGTCGCGTTTGCCATCAAGGCACCGCTGTGGCCGTTCCACACCTGGCTGCCCGATGCAGCCGCAGAGTCACCTGTCGGCGGCACCGTGCTGCTCGTCGGGGTGCTCGACAAAGTTGGCACGTTCGGGTTCCTCCGCTACTGCCTGGGTCTTTTTCCGCATGCCTCGCACTGGTTCACGCCGGTCGTGCTCACCCTCGCAGTGGTGGGCATCATCTATGGCGCCCTTCAGGCCATCGGGCAGAAGGACCTGTTGCGGCTCATCGCCTACACGTCGGTCTCGCACTTCGGCCTGATCACGTTGGGCATCTTCGCCTTCACCAGCCAAGGCCAAGCCGGCGCGACTCTGTACATGGTGAACCACGGCTTCTCGACCGGCGCGCTCCTGCTCGTGATCGGCTTCATGATCTCGCGGCGCAAGGCGCGAGGCATCAACGACTTCGGCGGCATGCAGAAAGTTGCGCCGATCTTGGCTGGCACATTCCTTGTCGCGTGCCTCTCCGGTCTCGCACTGCCGGGTCTGAGCACCTTCGTGAGCGAATTCCTGGTGCTAGTGGGCTCGTTCACCCGCTACAAAGTGGCGGCGACCATCGGCGCCTTCGGCATCGTGTTGGCCGCGCTTTACATGCTGATTCTCTATCAGCGCACTATGACCGGCCCCGTCTCACCGGACGTCGAGGGCAGCCATGATCTTTCGCTCCGGGAGAAGTGGGTCATCGCTCCGGTCGTGGCCGTCATCGTCGTCCTCGGGTTCTACCCGCG
>Ga0209863_10000977_pt1 | contig 12063 bp, 8 predicted proteins | sample OrgsoiDNA2013046_FD_185796 | JGI IMG/M metagenome (GOLD analysis project Ga0209863, IMG submission 185796) | Permafrost soil microbial communities from the Arctic, to analyse light accelerated degradation of dissolved organic matter (DOM) -... | ecosystem: Environmental > Terrestrial > Soil >...
AAATCAAAGTCGCCGTCTTCGTTCATGTACCCGCCGCTAACGCAGCAATCGTCCTGATCGCCCACTCGGTACAAGCTGGCCGGATTTGCCACCGGAAGCGACCGCAGAAGTACCGCGTGCACCAGCGTGAAGATGGCAACGTTAGCTCCGATGCCAAGCGAGATGGTGAGAATCACAGTCGCAGCGAACCCGGGCGACTTTCGGAACTGGCGGAGGGCGAGTTTGAGGTCGCGCATGGCTTTATGGACGTGGGGACAGCGGAAGCGTGAGCAAATGAAGACGTTGCCGTCGCTTCCGCGCCGGATGCGGTCGGAATAACAAGCTTTACGCACACACGAAAAAGCCTCTCGCTTGCGCGAGAGGCTTTTTCTGGGGGAGGGAATTCGGGCGGGGCGCACCCTTTGGTCCCAACGCCTTCCGACTGTTATTTCGGCTGCTGTGCTTGATCCATGCTGGTGGCAGGCGCTCCGGTGTTGGCGGAGAGCTGCTCCAGATCGTTCTTCAGCAGGCTGATTTCCACGCGGCCGCCGCTGACGCGCTTCGGCTTGGCGGTAGCATCGTCCGTGGCGACAGGCGCGTTGCCCATGCCGACGAGGTAGATGCGGTACACCGGGATCTCATGGTTCAACACCAGGTAGCGCACCACCGACTCGGCCATCTTCTGCGAGTTGGTGATGGCGGACTGCGCCTTGCCGGTCGAGAAGCCCTGAACTTCGATAATGTAGCCGCGCTGGCCCTTCACACTGCTGGCCATCGTGTCGAGCGCATCCTTGGCGTTCTTGCTCAGCATGGTCTGGCCGGGGCGGAACAGTATCTCCGTCTGGTTCGAGGCCTTGTACTGGTCGATGTTGCCAACCACTGTCTCGACGGTCTGAACGCGGGCAGTCACCTGCTGCGCGCTCTGCTGCGCTGCTGTGGCTTTGTTCCCGGCATCGACGGCGTGCTGATCGGCTGCATCGGCCTTATCGGAAGCCAGTTTGATGCCGGCCTGCGCACGACCGTCTGTGTCCTTGATGTTTTTGCCGTTGGCGGAGGTCAGCTCGTCGAGCTCGTTCACGCGGTCGCGGATCGGCTCGGTTTGGCGCTTCACATAGTTCTTGCGGGCGAAGGGGTTGACGCGTCCCCAGAAGCCCTCACGCGACGGCGGCGCGAGGGGCGCCTTGCCGGTAGCGTTGTCCGCGGACGACGAAGCCGGCGCGGCGGCAGGGGTGGTGGACATATCGGTTGTCTGCGCAAGGGCCGGCAGTGCGAGCACTGCGGCCAGCGGCAGGGCGATGAGTAGACGGTTGTTCATAAAGACTTCCTCCAATGTGAGGCGGATTTTACGGCCGCCCCGCACGCCTAGGCGTGCGTAAAGTTTGATAGCGTCCCCTGATCAAATAAAAAATGGCAAAGCGGGTTGGCTGTGCCGGCCGGACGCTGACGCAACGCGCCTGACCTGTGTTTCTCAGCGCCAGGTTACCTTGGCGCTTGTACTCTCTCATACAGGTTGGATGCCAAATCGGGCGTCAGGGTTAGGCCTCTAAATGCTTGATATCTAAGGATATTGTAGTCCCGTTACGGCCGGCAAGATAGCTGCATACGCACGCGGAGGGTAATTTTGGGAAATCTGATATAAAAACTGCGTGCAAAATTGTTGTTTTCTTGCTGATTTGGGCCAATAACTGACGGCGGATGTGGCCCCGTCTTTGATGCATTTCTTGGAGGAACTTTGCGATTTGAGGCTTTGGATAGGGCGCCATGGTGCGGACTTGCGATGGTTCTATTCTGTGGGCTCGCAGTGGCTGCTGCCGGACCCCTTGGCGCGGAAGCGCCGGCGTTGGCTTCGGCGCGGATTCCCGCCGACCACTTGCAACAATATTCCGATCTCGCTGAGAGCTGGATGCAGGAATATCTGCGCATCGATACGACGAATCCCCCAGGGAACGAGATCCGCGCGGTCGCGTTCTACAAGAAAATTCTGGATCAGGAAGGAATTGAGAATCGTACATTCGAGTACGCGCCAGGGCGCGGCGACCTGTGGGCGAGAATTCCTGCCAACACAGAGACGCAGTCCCATCCAAGGCCACTCATTTTGCTTAATCACATGGATGTGGTTACCAGTGACGCCGCGCACTGGAAGGTTCCGCCGTTCAGCGGAGAGATCAGAGACGGGTACATCTGGGGACGTGGCGCGCAGGACATGAAAGACGAAGGCTTGGCGCAACTGGTCGTGATGGTTATGCTGAAACGAGAGAAGATCGCGCTCGCCCGCGACGTGATTTTTCTTGCCGTCGCTGACGAGGAAGCGGATGGAACTGGCAGCGACTGGTTTATCGCGCATCAACGCGACCTGCTGGGCAATGCGGAGTTCCTAATCAATGAGGGTGGCGAGAATTTGCTGGACGGCGGCAAGGTGAAATACGTCGGCGTCGACGTTGGCGAGAAGACTACGTACTGGCTGCGCGTGGTCGCGCACGGCAGGCCGGGGCACGGATCACGACCGAATCCCGACTCGGCTCCAAACCGGCTGGTGCGCGCGCTCAACCGGATCATCGCCTACCGCACGCCCCTGCGGGTGCTGCCGGTGGTCGACGAGTTTCTGAAAGATATGGCACCCAACGAACTGCCCGAGCGCGCGGCCTTCTATCGCAGCGCAAACAAGTCGATCGAAGACAAAAGATTTCAAGCCATCGTTGAAGGCGATGAATCTCTCAACTTTCTGCTGCGCGACACGATTTCGCTCACAATGCTGGGCGGATCGGAACAAACCAACGTGATTCCTCCCGAAGCGTGGGCGAATCTGGATGTCAGGATCTTGCCGGGAGGCGATCCCAAAGCAGTGCAGGCTGCTCTGCAAAGAGTAGTGAACGACCCCAACGTAACGGTCGAGGCACTGAACCGCGAATTCCAGGTTGCGAATTATTCCGGGACGGATAATGCGTTGTACGCGGCGATCCGCGAAGTGTCGGCGAAGTATTTTCCCGGAACGCCGGTGGTGCCACATATCACCAGCGGATACACGGAAAATCAGCGCTATCGCCCGCTGGGGATTAATTCCTATGGCTTCAATCCATATACAGCGACCGACGAAGAAGGAAACACCGAGCACGGCAACGACGAGCGGATCCGAGTCGACGAAGTCAGGCGCGGTCCGAGGATCCTGTTTGATGTGGTGGCCGCTGTCGCGGGGAAGCCGTTAGCCACAAATTAATTCGTTTTCGCTAGGTCATCTTCCCAGACAATGAGGGAGCCTTCAGTCGGAACACTTAATCGCCTTTGTCTTACCTAACTGGGATGTATTTAGGCCAGGTAGCGCACGGCTGCGCACCATGCTTCTAACCTTGCTGAATGCCGGTCCTTCGCTTCCCCTCTAGTACAATCAAGCGGTGAGCGACGCCGTGCGCATCGGAATCCTGGGCGACTTCAACGCCGAATTCCGCTCCCACCACGCCACCAACGACGCGTTGCAGCACGCCGCCCGCACTCTGAAAATGACGGTCGAATCCGAGTGGGTGCCCACGCCTTCGCTGGTGACTCCTGGAGCCAAGAAAACTCTCGAGAAGTTCGACGGCCTGTGGGCCGCCCCCGGCAGTCCTTATAAGAGCTTCGACGGAATGCTCAACGGCATCGAGTTCGCGCGCCGCCGCGATTGGCCGTTTCTCGGCACCTGCGGCGGGTTTCAATACGCGTTCATCGAATTCGCGCGCAACGTGCTCAAGATCAAAGACGCCGACAGCGCCGAAAATAATTCCGGATCGAAGAACATCATCATCTATCCCGTGGCATGCCCCGTACCCGACCGCAAGGGCGATGCCCATAAACTTTCCGGCTCGATCCCGGACATTCGCCTGCGCCCCGGTTCCTACCTGCAGACTTTCTACGGTAAGGAAAAAGAAACCGTCACCGAAGAATTCATCTGCAACTTCGAGATCAATCCCGACTTCGAATGGGCCGCCATGGAAGCGGGATTCCCGGTAGTCGCTAGAGGCGCACAAGGCGAGATTCGCGCGATTGAATCGCCTACGCACCGGTTCTATCTGGCAACACTGTTTCAACCGCAACTGTCCTCCACCGAGAAGAAACCGCATCCCATCATTCTGGCCTTCGTGCAGGCCGCCGCCGACTGGGGCAAGAAGAAGTTAGACGACAGCGTCCTGGAATAGGGTTACTAAGGTCCATGCCCCAACCCGGTTACCGCCCCTTCACCAATCGCATCTAGAGCCCTCGCGACTCCCTAGTTAGACTCACTTCATCCCCAGCCAGTACAAGACTGTGTCCGCAGGAGCGATGCGCCTCTATGCACATGCAGTTGATCAACTCGTTTCGTATCCCATTCAGCACCTTGATCAGCTATATCCCGATCATCGCCACGATCATGACCACGCTCTTCAGCGTGATTCTGGCCCGGGCCACGTTGCGCTATGTTGAGGCCACGGATAAAGGGCTGGCGCTGGCCCGCGAAGAGTTCGAGCGCGAGTGGTCGCCGGATTTGCACATCAAGATGGAGCGCGTGTCCTCGTCTGAAGCCAGGATTATCGTCACCAACCTGGCGAAGACTTCGGTGCTCCTTCAACTGTTGCAGCTTCGGAAGATTTCCCATGCCATGCCGTTCGAGCGCTGCCGGTTAAATGATCCCCTGGTCGGGGGGATGACATGGACACAAGAGATGGGCAAGCGCATCGTCGCCTGCACGGGACAGGAGTTCGAAGGCCCGATCGCTGCGTCGATGACTTTCTATGCCGCCGGACGCATGTTCCGCACCGATTGGTTCCGCTCACAAATTCAAGTGCGCGACGGACGCATCATCAGCCTTGAACCGAGCAACATGCCCGCGCGGAGAGTCCGCGTCGTCGAACGCAAAGGCCCGGAACGCCGGCGAGAATTTGTTCAGGACGTGACTGCGGAATTGCCGCAAGAGAAAGTCAATACGAAACCCGATGAGAGCTTCTTCGTTACTGGCGCATGACCTTGCGTTTCAGAAAATCGAGCCTCGCCACAGGGTGCTCTTCCTGTGACGGGGTGGGCAGAATTTGCCTGTCGGTTGTCGGCATGTTTTTCCACTCACGACCGCAAGGTGCATTTGTCGCTTGATCAAGATTCAGCAAGCGCTTGTCAAATCGGCAGTTTGAGGTGAATCCAAAATCCTATGCGACTGGCCGATGACGTGCCGTATCGCTCACCAAAGAGGAACGCCTGCGGGCAGTGTCGTGGGCCAAGGAGAGTTGCATGTTCGTTTCCGGCATTTCCAGTACTAGCTTTTTCAATCCTCAAAGTGCGAACGCTCAAAATCAACAGCAATGGCAACAGGAATTCCAGAAGCTCACCCAGGAATTGCAGTCTGGGACGCTCGCATTGCCCGGAGCCATTGTTCAAACAACGGCCCACGCGCAGATCGCCGCCTCACAACCCGGACCCCCAGCCATCGCAACTCCAACGGCGCAGAATAGCGATCCAGGATCCCTGTTACTCAACGCGCCGCACGGTGCTCCCAAACATAGTGTGCACTTGCGTCGTCCGCATCATTTGCAAGTAGGCGCGGGGAACGATAGCGAAGAGGGTTCGAATCCGTTGGCTGAGACTGCGAATCCAGGGAACGCGTCGAGCGCGCAGCAGGCCTTTAACGCGTGGCAGCAGAACCTTCAACAGGTCGCGCTGAACAGCGATTTACTAACAGCACAAAGCGCCGACTGGCAGCCGGTTTCACTGAACGCATAGTGGGGAGCAATTTCGAGTCAGAAAAACTGGATGCTCTCATCTTGCATGTTGCGTGATGAGAGCCTTCTGATTTGCGACCAGTGTTCACCTAGAAACGCGTATCCCCCACGGAACTTTACCCACGACCGCACTCCGATACTTCTGCAATACGTGAATCGTAGATTGCGGAGCCATGGGGAATTTTCCACGACCGAGTCGGTTCTTTGCCGCACCCACCGATAGCGTCGTTCATCACCCTTTTTCCTGAATTGGGACTTGTGCTCACCGAGTGTAATCTTTGATAGTGCGTCTATATCTGGCTGCTGGTATTCTGCCGCTGATCTTTCCTCCTATAAACTTGAGATCACAAATTGTGATCTCAAGTTTGAAGCGAAACGAGGCTTAAAATATGGCGAAGACAGCGATCATGGCCGCAAGAAGAGTCGACTCGAAGATCTTTAGTTCTGCGCGGGCAGAGAGTCATCCTCGACAGTGACCTCTCCGAACTCTATGGCGTAGAACCCAGGCATCTCAACCAGCAGGTCAAGCGCAACGCGAAGCGGTTCCCGTTTGCGTTCTGCTTTCAGCTCTCAGCGCACGAATTCAAGATCTTGAGATCACAAAATGTGATCTCAAGTGAACGGCATGGCGGTACGCGTTATCGTCCGCACGTGTTCACCGAGCACGGCGCGATCATGGCGGCCACCGTGCTGAACTCCGAGCGTGCGATCGAAATGAGCGTATTCGTTGTTCTTGCTTTTGTTCGAATGCGTCGCGCCATCGTCGAGAATCGTCACATTCTGACTAAACTGTCGGAATTGGAGCGTCAGCTTGAAGGCCACGACGACGACATCCGGGACTTGATGGAGGCCATCCTTGAACTCATGAGCCCTTCAGAGCCAAGCCGGAGCCAGATTGGATTCGAAGTGCCTTCGGATGTGAGGGGCAAGACTATCAAAGGCCGAACCTTGCAATTCCGAAAAAAGAGGTAGTCGAACTGCATCTTCGACACTGCTGCGTATCCTAGGTTGTGAGTCCTCTAGCCGCAGACCGAAGTCACCCTACGGCGAGTGGTTTAGATTCAAAAGATTCGTAGAGCGAGCGATCTTCGTCCCGGACCGAACTTGGCAACACAATAGAGAAACGAGCTTTCGCCGATCTTTAGATTCCGCCTCGTGTTGGTACGTGCCGAAAACGTCTCCACACTACTGAGAGGGCGGACGAGGTGTCCGCCCTCCGGGCGCTATTCGGTCTGCTCCAGCGTGCGGATGTACTCGATAACCGACGCCCCAGCCCTCGATGTCCGTCCACTTGCCGTAGCCGACGCCGTTCTTGTCGCTAGCCACGTCGATCACATAGCCCTTGCCCTTCGGCGCCGGCACAGTGTCGTGGCGCCTGCTCGTCGGTGATGACAATCAGGCGGTCGTAGCGCTCGTTCTGGTTCAGAGCGTCGATCGCCGCCAGCCCGTAAGCCGCGTCGGTGCGCTGCATTTCGGAACGGTGCGACAGCGGCGCCGTCATCGAGCTGGAGACGTCGACCAGCGCGGCTGCACGTCGAGACCGATCAGCTCTTCGACGGTTTTGTAGTTCCTGGAAAACAGAAGTACTCGCCTCTGGTGTCGTTGCGAACGTCCAGTGAGAGGTCGGGACGAACCCATCGTCCGCCCTGCAGGTGCGTTTTCGCTTCTTCGAATTTCACCCGCACCCCCATTTTTAAAAAGGCGCTTTCACCACTGACCGTGCCAGTCCCATCGCAAAACGCAAGGGGACTTTGGGGCGCACTTCGGCAACGCCGCAATGCGGATCGGTTACGCGTGCGCATCCTTATGCTGGGGGAATCAGCGACGGCGGACGTGTTGTGTCGAGGCGAAGGAACCGCCGTCTACGCCACCCAGCTACTTTTATTTTGTTAGCTTTGCGTTAAGGGGCGTCGAGGACTAACTGACGCAATCGACGGACGCCCTCAAACTGACGCGGCAGTTTTGTGGCCGGGTCAGCCCGCTCGGCGATTTGTGCATGTTTATTGACAAATTGGGGCATCCTTTCTTTCGGGGATGTTTGAAGACGCCATAACTTTAAGATTCGTGCAAGTGGAAAATCAAGATTGTGCATGGCGTTGCAACTAGCCGGATTGTAGCGTGAGACTGTCGAGTGGACACTCGTTAGTCCTGGCTGTGTCCCGCGTAATAACCCGCCCGCGCCTGAATCTTGTAGTTCTGCTTGTTCTTGATTTCGAGCTTGCGGTAGCCGCCGTCAAGCTTGGTGTTGCTGGGCGTATAGCCGATATTGTACTGACTGCGCAGTTCTGCGGCGACCTGATCGAATGCTTCTTTCAATTTGTCGAACTTGTTGCCAACGTTGATGACACGACCGCCGGTCTGCTCGGTCAGTTTCCGCATCTCGCCTTCGCCGCCGTAGCCGACGCCCATGCTGCCGTAGAATCCGCGATCGGCGCACAGCAGCACATAGACGATGGCGTCCGCCTTCTGCGCTGCTTCAATCGCGTCCAGCAATTTCAACCGGCTGCCCTCATCCTCGCCGTCGGTCAGCAGGATCATGGCCTTCCGCCCCACCTCTTTGGCCAGCATGTCATGGGCAGAGAGATAGACCGCGTCATACAGCACCGTGCCGCGCTGGCTCGCAGTAGGAACAGGCCCGCCTCCTGAGCCAGGCAGCCCGGTTCCAAAGACCACTCCGGAATTGATCTTCACTTTGTTGAGTGCGGTCTGCAGGCGGTGAACGTCGCGTGTATAGTCTTGCACCAGGTCGGCATCGACGTTGAAGTCCATCACGTAGGCTTCGTCCTTGTCGGTCAGAATCTGCTTCAGGAACGCGCCGCCGACTTCCTTCTCCATGTCGAGCACGCGCAACTGGCTGCCGCTGGTGTCGATCAGGATCCCGAGCGTGAGCGGCAGATTCGTTTCGGCCGTGAAGTATTTGAGATTTTGCTTGCTGCCGTCTTCGTAGATTTCGAAGTCGTCCTTGGTAAGGTTGGGGATAAGGGCGCCGTGCTTGTCCTTGACGTTGAAAAACAACTGCACTACGTTCACGCCGACCTTGATGGTCTCGGTCGGCCCCTGCGAATCTTCCGGCTTCTGGTCAGGGGAAGCCTGGGGCGGCGTCGACTGTTGTGCAGCAGATTGTGCGAAGGCCTGCGGGCTCATGGCCGGAGCGGCGCATAACATTGCCAGAACTATTACGGGAAGAACTCGATGCTCATAAACCGCCAGTTTCGTCATCCAGGATTCTCTCGCCATTCTTTTTAGTCTAATTTTGTTAGTCTAGTCCCATAGCTTAGATGCACCAAATGGGTGGAATAAGCATCCCAAGACAGTAAGACTTGGACATTTTTCACAGGAAGTGGGCAAAACGAGGGAAGCGATGGCGCCACGAAAACGAAACACACAGACTCGGCATTACCAATGGGTTAAAGGTGCATCGGCGATGCTGATGGCGTTGGCTGCAGCCTGCGTCTTGGCCGTCCCGCCTGCGCGAGCTCAGTCCGGTGGAACGCAGAGCCCGCCGACCAGCCAGCCGCCTGCGCAGGATATCCCTGACGCTCCCTCAGCAGTGCAGCCGCCGGATCCGAAACCCAAGTTCCCGGATTCGGTTCCACCTGGAACCAACCCGACGACCTCGGATCAGCCTGGCACGGCCACCTCCGCTCCGCCGTCCGATGCGGAGAAACCGGCGCCGGAAGCAATCGCGCCTGCGGGCCCCGTACCCAGCACTGGCCCCAGGAACCAGCTGAATCCGAAGGAAGACCTCTACAAGATTTCCGTTTCCACCAGCTTCGTACAGATTCCCGTCATGGTGAAGGACACCGACGGTCGTCGCGTCGACGGCCTGCTCCCCAAAGATTTCAGCGTCACCGAGAACGGCAAGCCGCAGACCCTCAGCTATTTCACCAGCGACCCTTTTGAGCTGTCGGTCGCGATCCTGCTCGACATTGGCATGGCCGACGTTGCCGTCCAAAAGGTGAACCAGACCTACTCAGCGCTCGCGGGCGCGTTCAGTCCCTACGATGAAGTCGCCCTCTACACCTACAGCAGTACAGTCAGCCAGGTAACTGATTTCTCTGGCCGCCCCGAACACCTGACCGCAGCTCTGAACGAAATGAAGCTGGTACGCGGCCACGCCAACGGCCCACCGGTGCTCGGCGGCCCGTTGGGTCCGGGCGGACCGACGGTCAACGGCGCACCGGTCGGCGGACCAATAATCGCACCAGTCAACACCCCGCCTCGCGAAGCCCACGTTCTGAACGATGCGATCCTTCGCGCAGCCCTTGACTTGAGCAAACGCGACCGTACTCGCCGAAAAGTGATCTTGGTCATCAGTGACGGGCGCGAACTCGGCAGCCAGGCCAGCTACAGAGATGTCTTAAAGGTGCTTGAGACCCGCAATATTCAGGTTAAAGCGGTCGTCATCGACAGTGGAGCGCTCCCGCTTTTCCGCCAAGTTGGGAAAATTCATCTCAAAGGACAGGGCTACTTTGACCTGCTCCCGAAGTATGCCTCCGCCACCGGCGGGGGCCAGCCTCTCACTGAACTGTCGCGCAACGCCATGGAAGAGGCGTATGCGAGCATCACCTCCGAGGCGCGCAATCAGTACACTTTGGGCTACGTTCCCAAGGCCACAACCGGGGGCTCGGCTTACCGCAGCGTCGAGGTCGTGGTGTACAAGAAGGGCCTGAAAGTCTCAGCGAAGGATGGGTATTATCCGACCCCAGCGGCCCGTTAATGGCGTGCGGCAGAGGGCGGTGAACGCCTGGCAGTGCCTCCTGCACCTTGGGGGTCACCTGAGTAACCTGCGGGGCCTGCGCTCCATATGATATAAAAGCCCGAGCCTCCATAAGGACATTGGTGTGCGCGGAAGCGCCCGCAAGGGTGGTCCCGCCTTTGAGGAAAGCCCTTGAGTTTCATCAACTTCGCAGCCCGCGAGATCAACTGCAAAATCGTGTACTATGGCGCCGGACTCGGCGGCAAGACCACGAATTTGCAAGTCATCTACCAGAAAACCGCGGACCAGCAGAAGGGCAAGATGATCTCGCTGGCCACCGAGACCGAGCGTACCCTGTTCTTCGATTTCCTGCCGCTCGACCTGGGCAACGTCCGCGGCTTCAAGACTCGCATCCATCTCTACACCGTCCCCGGACAGGTCTTCTATGACGCCAGCCGCAAGCTGATCCTGCGCGGCGTGGATGGCATCGTTTTCGTCGCCGACTCGCAGGAGCAGCGCCAGGACGCGAACGTCGAAGCGCTCGATAACCTGATGTCGAACCTGAAAGAACACGGCTACGACTTCAACAAGATTCCCTACGTGCTGCAACTGAACAAACGCGATCTGCCCAACATTCTGCCCATCGACATGCTCTCCACCGAACTCCGCCGCAAGAACGAACCCGTCATAGAAGCGGTAGCTTTCCAGGGCGTAGGCGTCTTCGAAACGCTGAAAGAGATTGCCAAGCAGGTTTTGACCGAACTCAAGGCCGGCGGCTAGGTTTTTCTTTTTTGTCATGCTGAGCGAATCGTTGAGGAGAGCGAAGCGATCCTCAATGCGCAGTCGAAGCATCCCTATCTTCGAATGAATCGCCAGCCTCTCGTCGTCCCGCGAATCTGCCATGTCTGTACTCGTTGCGAGAACACTTGTACTCGATATGAGAACAACTGAATTGGCACGCTGACTGCGGCCGCTCTCTAATTCCGCCAAGATCCGTCTGAAAGCGCAGCGCGCGTCCCCATGCTGATCTACAATAGCTTTCCGCAAGATTCCGTCACAACCTGGAGAGACTTCGAACCATGACGCAAACTTCATGCCGAGCCCTGCTCGCCCTCTTACTCTCATGCGCACCCGCTGTGCTAGCACAGACATCCCTCCACGGCATCGACGTCAACGACCTCGACCGCAAAGTCCAGCCCTGCGATGACTTCTACGAATTCGCCAACGGCACTTGGCGCGCCAACAATCCGATCCCTGCCTCGATGACGCGTTGGAGCCGGCGCTGGCAGGCCGGAGAAACGGCGAAGGACAAACTGCACGACATCCTCGAAGCGGCCGCCGCTGACAAATCTGCGCCCAAGGGCAGCACGACGCAAATCATCGGCGACTACTACGGTGCCTGCATGGACGAATCCCGCGCCAACGTCCGCGGTCTGGATCCCATCAAGCCGTGGTTCGCCAAGATCGATGCCGCCCACGACATGGCAACACTGCAGCCCATCATCGCTGAACTCCACGACATTCTCGTCCAGGTTCCGTTTGGATTTGGCAGCCAGCCCGATCCGCACAAGCCGTCGCTGGTGCTGGCCGACATTGGCGCTAGTGGCATCAGCCTGCCCGACCGCGATTATTACCTCCGTGATGACGACCGCTCCAAGCAGTTGCGCA
>Ga0209863_10000978_pt1 | contig 12063 bp, 12 predicted proteins | sample OrgsoiDNA2013046_FD_185796 | JGI IMG/M metagenome (GOLD analysis project Ga0209863, IMG submission 185796) | Permafrost soil microbial communities from the Arctic, to analyse light accelerated degradation of dissolved organic matter (DOM) -... | ecosystem: Environmental > Terrestrial > Soil >...
GTTGATGCCTGAGTGAACGGTGTCGAGATTCCAGTTGTTGGTCGTCATTGGCGTGTCCTCCTGCCTCAGAGATACGACCGTTCCGGCACTGGGACTAGGTAAGAAAATATGGACTAACTGTTCCATTTATGGAACAGTTGCCACAGAACAGTTGGCGGCCATGGACCTCAACGAGATGCTGGTGTTCGCCCGCGTCGCTCTGAGCGGGAGCTTTACGACCGCGGCGGCGGACCTGGGGATGCCGAAGTCGACGGTCAGCCGGAAGGTGACCGAGCTGGAGGCGCGTCTCAAGGCGCGGCTCCTCAATCGCACCACCCGAAAGGTGAGCCTGACCGACGTCGGCCGAACCTACTACGACTACTGCGCCCGCATTGCGGCCGAGATCGAAGATGCCGAGCGCGCTGTCACCAACCTGCAAGAGATCCCGCGCGGCGTTCTGCGCGTGACTACGGGACCGAACGTGGCTTTTTTGGCCCCGATTCTGAATGACTACATGAAGCGCTATCCGGAGGTTCGGGTCGAGGTCTTTTGCACCGGACGCGCCGTCGACCTGATCGAGGAGCGGTTCGACGTCGCGATCCGGGCGGGAACGCTCGGCGACTCGACGCTGATCGCGCGCAGCCTCGGCAAAGTGAGGTGGTTCCTGGTCGGGACGCCGGTGTATCTCAAGAAACACGGGCGCCCTCAATCGATCGACGACCTGAAGCGGCACGACTGCATCATGTTCGGCACGACCCCCAGCGGTGCGGCGTTACGGCTCCAGAGAGGCGACAAGACCGCGCATGTCGAGCCGCCCGCGCGCTTGATGGTGAATGACTTCGATCTCGTCCACGCCGCCGCGTTGGCGGGCCTGGGCCTCGCGCTCCTTCCCGCCTACCTTTGCCTGGACGACCTCCGCGGTAAGCGGCTCGAACGCGTGCTCCGCGATTGGGAAGCACCGTCGGTACCGGTCCACGTCGTATACCCGAGCGCGCGCTACATCTCGCCCAAGGTGAAGACGTTCGTCGACCATCTGCAGGAGCGCACGACGCCGCCGCCGTGGGAGGTCGGTCCGATGCCGTGAGGAGGGCGTCCTGTGATCCAAGGCAGCCGGGGGCGGAGCGTCTCGCCGTGGCTACAGCTCGGCCAGCGCGCGGTGGACCAGTTGAATGCAGATCGAGCCCTCGCCGACGGCGGACGCCACGCGCTTCACGCTGGTCGAGCGTGCGTCGCCGACACAGAACACGCCGGGGATGCTGGTCTCCATGAGATACGGGCGGCGGGGCAGGGGCCAATGGGCGCTTGCCAGATCTTCGGCAAGCAGGTCGGCGCCGGTCTTCACGAAGCGCTTCTCATCCAGAACCACGCAACCATCCAGCCAACCCGTGTTCGGATCTGCGCCCGTCATCAGGAAGAGGTTGCGGATGTTGTGGGTTTCGGTTTCGCCGGAATCGACCTGCCGCCACCTGACCTTCTCGAGGCCGTCGTCCCCCTCGAGCTCCTCGATCTGCGTGCGGGTGCGCAGGACCACGTTCGGTGTGTTCTCGATGCGTTGAATGAGGTAGCGCGACATGCTCTCGGCGATGCCGGGGCCGCGCACGAGCACGTGTACGCGCGTGGCGAACCCCGAGAGGAACACCGCCGCCTGTCCCGCCGAGTTCGCGCCTCCGACGACGACGGCCTCCTCGCCGCTGCAGCCCTGGCTCTCGAGGTAGGTGGCGCTGTAGTAGACACCGGCGCCCTCGAAACGGGGGAGCGACGCCAGATCGAGCTTCCGGTATTTCGCCCCCGTCGCGACGACGATGGCGCGCGTTCGCAGCACCTGACCGTCGGAAAGATGGAGGCGATAGGGCCGGCTGTCGCAGTCGAGCCGGACGACCGTGCGGCCGATGGCGACCTCGGCGCCGAACTTCTCGGCCTGCGTGAGCGCGCGCCCGGACAGCGCTTGCCCGGAGATGCCGGTGGGAAAGCCGAGGTAGTTCTCGATGCGCGAGCTCGTGCCCGCCTGGCCGCCCGGCGCCGTGCTCTCGAGGACGAGAACGTCCAACCCTTCCGAGGCGCCGTACACGGCGGCGGCGAGCCCCGCCGGCCCGGCACCGACGATGATCACGTCGTGCACGTCCTCGGTCTTGAGGTCACCGGTGAGGCCGATGGCCGACGACAGGGTCTCGATCGACGGGTTCTTCAGGACGTGACCGCCCTGGCAGATGAGCACCGGCACTTCGTCGACGCCGATCTGAAAGCGATCGAGCAGAGCCTGCACGCTCGGGTCCGTTTCGACGTCCTGGTAAACGAAGGGCTGTCCGTTGCGGCTGAGGAACTCTCGAATGGTCTGGGTCGCGCCGGAGTGGCGCGAGCCGAGCAGCACCGTGTCCTGCGCCAGCTCGCCCATCAGCGCGAGGCGCCGGAGGATGAAGGCGCGCATCAGGATCTCGCTCAGCTCCGGGTCGCGCTGCACGAGCGTACGTAGAGCGTCTCGGTCGACGGCGATGACCGTTCCGTCTGCCGAGACGCGCGCGCGGACCAGACTGCGTCGCGCCGAGAGCATGTTGATCTCCCCGGTGAACTGGCCGGCGTGGTGGGCGGTGACGGGTTCCTCGCGATCGCCGACGGATCGCACGATATCGACCGCCCCAGACAACACCACGAAGAATCGCGTATTCTGATCGCCGACGTCGAACAGCATCTCTCCCGCACGCATCTCGCGGCGCTCTCCGACGCTCGCGATCCTCTCAATCTGGGCGGGCGTGAGCTCGGGGAACATCTGCGCCGCTCGGTCCATGATCGTGACAGCCATGGGTCGTTTCTAGCGCATAGGGTCGGGGCTTCAAGCCGATCATTCTTGTAACGTCCTCCGGGTCGTCGGCATCGAGTCGTCATGCGCAATCGTCTGTCATGGGTCCTGGTCATCGCGACCTTCGCGCTGCTTTTGATCCGGTCGGGCGTTCGCCCCGCCTGGGGAAAGCCCCTGGGACCACCCGAAGTTGCCTGGAAGGACATGACCGTCCAGCAAAAGAAGGCCTTTATGAAGGCCGCCGTCATGCCGACGATGAAGCCGATTTACCAGACCTTCGACGGCAAGAAGTTCAAGACCTTCACCTGCGCAACGTGCCACGGCGAGGACGGCGCCGACCGCAAGTTCAAGATGCCCAGCAACGGCATCCACCCGCTGCCGAACACGGCGGCAGCCTTTCAGGCGAAGATGAAAGAGGAGCCGACTTGGCCCAAGTGGACAGAGTTCATGTCCCAGAAGGTCGAGCCCGCGATGGGTAAGCTGCTTGACGTTTCCGTATTCGACCCCAAGAAGCCTGTGAAGGGCGCTTTCGGTTGCGCCAACTGCCACAAGCTCGAAGCCGCGACGCCCTGACGGCTCGACCAACGCGAGGAGTATCATGCGCGCCGCCGTTCTCACCGCCTTCAACCAACCCTGGCAACTCCAAACCCTTCCCGATCCCCATCCCGCGCCGGGCCAGGTCGTCATTCGCATCCGCGCGAGCGGGATGTGCGGGACCGATCTGCACGCGCACCACGGCCACCTGGGCGCGAAGTTGCCGATCGTCCTCGGGCACGAGCCCGCGGGCGAGATCGTCGAGCTCGGCGCCGGGGTGCTGGACCTCAAGCTGGGCGATCGGGTCGGCGTGTTCTGGAACCAGAAGGGGTGCGGGCGCTGCGCCGCCTGTCAGTCTGGACGTCCAGAGCACTGTCCGACCGCGCAGAGCTGGATGAACCTCGGGGGAGGGGACTCGGAGCTGATGCTGGCCTGGGCCTCCGGCTGCGCGCTCATCCCCGATGGTCTCGCGTTCGAGCTGGCGGCGCCGATCTTTTGCGCGGGGTACACGGTGATGAGCGGGCTGCGGAATGGCGATCCGAAGCCGGGCGAGCGGGTGGCGGTCCTCGGGGTCGGCGGCCTCGGTCATCTGGCCCTGCAGTTCAGCAAAGCGGTGGGGCTCGAGACGCTGGCGATCACGGGCCAGGCCGGCAAGAAGGCGGAGCTGGTCGCGCTCGGGGCCGACGAGGTCTTGCTGGCGGGCGACGATCCCGGGGCGACGCTGCGGGACGCGGGGGGCGCGGACGTGATCCTCTCGACGACCAACTCGGCCAAGCAGATCGCGGCGGCCTTCAACGGCCTGCGGTCGGGGGGACGCTTCGTCAACCTGGGGGTGCCGGACGGGCCGCTCACGATCAGCTCGCAGACGTTGATGTGGGGACAGCGCCAGCTTCGCGGCAGCTCCCAGGACGAGCGCGCCGATCTCTACGAGGCGTTGCAGCTCACCGCCGCCGGAAAGGTCAAGCCGATCGTCGAGCTCTACCCGCTGGAGCGCGCGAACGAGGCGCGGGAACGGCTAGAGGCCGGCAAGGTCCGCTACCGGGCCGTGCTCCAGCACGCGGCGTGAGCGGCGCGCCGGGTGCGGTGAAGCGCGGTACACTAGAGGCACCATGTCCACCAAAGAGCTCATCGAGGCTGCGCTCAAGCTCGATCCCGTCGAGCGTGCGCAGCTCGCCGACACGATATGGCAGAGCCTCAGTGAATCGGAGATCGAGGCCATTGAAGATGCCGAGGACGTCGTCGAGGCCCGGGCGAATCTGGCCCGTATGAAAGAAAACCGGGAACAGCCCATTCCGTGGGAAGACGTAAAAAAGCAGCTCGGTCTGGGCTAGTCGCGATACCGCTGTGTATCGCGTTCTGACCACCCCTTCGTTATCAGGATCGCCCATCGTCGCGAAGTCTATCGCTGAGACAGGTCAGCTCGTTGCTTTTGGCCGTAACAACGGCCCTTCGTCCCTTCAGCCCCAATAACCATCTCTCGGTTCAAGGTTGCCGACACCGCCGCCGATACGTCCGTCGGGGGGCAACACCGCGGCGAACGGTTCGCGCGCGGCGATCGGGGAGGATGATTGGCACTACAACCGAAGAGTGCGGAAGTCGCAGCGGTGGGTTCGTTGCCCGAAGTGATGGTGAAGGGCGAGAGCATCCAGCGCATCCTGGATGTTGGGGCGGGCGCCACACGAATTGATCTTCTCCTCGCGGCCACGCGCGAGCTCGCGACCCTGCTGGGGGAGCGGGGGATCTGCATTCTGATGGAGGGGACGCCGCGGATCGCGGTCGCGCCCTCCGACCCGATGGCGGAGGGCCGGTCCGTGGACCTCGAGCAACACCCCGAGATCGGCGAGGCGATCCGGGTTCGCGATCTGGTCGTGGCGGACAATGGCGCCTCGATCGCGGTGCCCCTGTTCGTCGTCGGCGTCTGCCGGGGCGTCATTGTCGTGCAGTCGAACCACCCGCGCGAGGAGACCCGCCTGGACCTGGCGACCGCCCGGCTGGTCGCCCGTCTGACCGCAGTTCTGCTGCCGGGAACGGTGGAGCTCGAGGGCGCGATTCTGGCACCGCTGGCCCCCACCGCGAGCATGCCGATCGCGGTCGTTCCACTGCAACCGGCCAGCACGCGCCGAAAAATCCTGGTCGTCGAGGACGACGTCGACCTGGCGGCCGCGCTCGGCGAGGCCCTCGAAGTCGAAGGGTACCTGGTCGAGCTGGCCCGCGACGGGGGGGAGGGGGTCGACCGCGCGCTGTCGAACCGGCCCGATCTCGTTCTGCTCGACGTGAATCTGCCCTCGCTGGACGGCTTCATGGCGGCCGCTCAGCTCCGGGATTCGCCGGTCACGCGCGAGGTTCCCATCATCTTCCTGTCGGCGCGACACGATCTGTCCGCGCGGGTGCGGATCCTCCATCTCGAGAACGTCGACTTCATTCCCAAGCCGTTCCCGCAGGACGATCTTCTGGCGCGCATCGAGCAAGCCCTGGTCGGGTCTCACGCGCGGCAGAGGCTGCAACGCCGCGCGGCCGTAGACGATCTGACCGGCCTGGGAAACCTCAGCATGTTCCGGGCGCGCCTCGCGGAGGAGCACAAGCGCGTCTCGCGTTACGGCAGCCCCCTGTCGCTGGCGATGATCGACGTGGACAAGCTCAAGTCGATCAACGATCTGCACGGGCACGTCGCCGGCAGCGACGTCTTGCGCGCGATCGGCGACGTCCTTCGGCGCCACGCTCGGGCCACCGATCTCGCGGTCCGCTACGGCGGAGACGAGTTCGTTGTGCTCCTGCCGCAGACGACTCTGGCGGAGGCGTCGGTATTCGCGGAGCGGGTGCGCAGCGAGGTCGCGGCGCGGGCCGTCCACGGTTTCCATCCGACGGTGAGCATCGGCGTGGCTTCCCTGAGTCGTCCGGACAGCGTCGAGACCGACGGCCAGTTGCTCAACCGGGCAGACGCAGCCGCCTACACCGCAAAACGCCAGGGCGGCAATCGGATCTGCGCCGGAGCCTCCGAGAGCGACGTCTAGGGCGCGCTCGACGGGGTGCGCGGGGGCGGCGCCTCGTTGAACGGCCAGATGTGATTCTGGGTCAAGATGCCGACCAGCCCGAAGAGCCCCAGGACGCCAAAGATCACCAGCAGCCACGGCAACGACTTCGGCGGAACTTTGACTAGCGACACTTCTGCACCCTTTTCATGTGGTGACCACTATCGCACGCCAGGCCGGCTATAGTCGCCACCGTCGATGGACTGCGCGATTCGCATACAGGGTCTGGTCAAGAGCTACGGCGACGTCCTCGCGGTCGCCGGGCTCGATCTCGAGGTGAGGCGCGGCGAGTGCTTCGGGCTTCTCGGACCGAATGGGGCCGGGAAGACGACGACCATCGAGATCCTGGAGGGCCTGCTGCCGCCGACGGCGGGGACGGTCGAGGTGCTGGGCCTGCGGTGGGATCGGCAGCCCGACGAGCTGCGGGCCCGGATCGGCGTTGCGCTGCAGGAGACCAAGCTCTTCGACCGGCTCACCGTCGAGGAGACGCTGCGACTGTTTCGCACCTTCTACGTGGGACGTGCCACGCTCTCGGTCGAGACGTTGCTCGACGAGATGCAGCTCGGCGAGAAGCGGGCGACCTGGGTGATGAAGCTCTCCGGGGGACAGCGACAGCGGCTGGCGGTGGCGCTGGGTCTCATCGGCGATCCGGAGGTCCTGTTCCTGGACGAGCCGACGACCGGGCTCGACCCGCAGTCGCGCCGCGCGCTGTGGGACACCATCGCGGCGCTGCGCGCGCGCGGCAAGACCGTCGTTCTCACGACGCACTACATGGACGAGGCCGAGCGCCTGTGCGATCGGGTGGCCATCGTCGATCACGGCAAGGGGATCGCCCTCGGGACGCCCGCCGAGCTCATCGATCGAAGCGGCGGGCAACACCTGGTGGAGGTGAGCACCGACCCGGCGCTGCCGCCCGAGGCGTTTGCGGGCCTCGCCGGATTGCGCTCGGTGCGCGCACAGGGTGACGGTTTCACGCTCTCGATCGACGGGCCGCACGTGGCGTTGCCGGCGCTGTTCGCGCGGCTCGCCGAGCGCGGCGTTCGGGCGACCCGCCTGGTCTCGCGTACCGCCACCCTCGACGATGTCTTCCTTTCCTTGACCGGCCGAACTCTGCGGGAGGATTGAGCATGACCGGTGGACCGCTTTGGGCCCTGAGCGGCGCGCGCATCAAGCAGTTCCTGCGCGAGCCGGGCGCCCTGTTCTGGACCTTCGGGTTCCCCTTGCTCATCACCGTCGCGCTCGGGACGGCCTTCCGCAACCAAGGCCCGGCCAAGAGCCAGATCGCCGTGGTCGCGGGCCCGGGCAGCGCGCCGGCCGCGTCCGCTCTGGCGGGTGATCCGGGGATCGGGCTGGCGATCCTCGATCCGGAGAGCGCCGGGCGGCGGCTCGTCACCGGCGAGGTCGTCCTGATCGTGCTGGCGCCCGCGTCCCCGGGGTTGCCGTTCGTCTATCGATACGATCCGAGCCGTCCCGATGCGCTGGCCGTTCGCCGGCTGGTCGACGAGCGCTTGCAGCGTCAGGCCGGTCGGCGAGATCCGCTGCCCACCCGCGACGAAACGGCGGTGGCGAAGGGCGCCCGCTACGTCGATTGGTTGGTGCCGGGGCTGCTCGGAATGCAGTTGCTCAACGGCGCCATGTGGGGCGCCGCCTTCAATATCGTGAACGCGCGTCAGCGCAAGCTGCTCAAGCGGCTCGCCGCCACGCCCATGCGCCGGAGCGACTATCTCTTGTCGTTCCGGGTCTCGGGCCTGGTGTTCGTGCCCATCCAGGTGGTCGTGCTCTTCGCGTTCGCCCGCCTCACGTTCGGCGTCACGATCCACGGCTCGGCCGTCGCGGCCCTGGCGCTGGCGCTGCTCGGTTCCTGGTCCTTCGCCGGCCTCGGCCTGCTCTGCGCGTCGCGTGCCCAGAACAGCGAGACCGCCAACGGTCTCATCAACTTGATCACGCTGCCGATGATGGTGCTCTCCGGGGTCTTCTTCTCGTCGAGCCGCTTTCCGGCGGTGGTTCAACCGGCGATTCGCCTTCTTCCCATGAGCGCCTTCAATGAGGCCCTCCGCCACGTCGTCAACGATGGGGCCTCTATCTTCGCGCAGGGATATCCGATCGCCGTGCTGGTCGGGTGGGCGCTCGTCACCTCCGTGGTCGCCGTGCGAATTTTTCGCTGGACCTGATCGGGTCGCCGGACTACCGATGCACGGGCGGCGGCGCCGGCGACGGGAGCAGGCCGGGCGCGGCGACGACCGGGTAGCCCTTTTGTTGCCACGCGAAGATCCCCTCGTCGACCACCGCGGTGTGCTTGTAGCCGCGCTTGCGAAGCTCGTCGACGACCTGGCCGGAGACGTGGTGTGGGCAGGCGCAGTAGGCGACGATCCAGGTGCCGTCGTTGGGGAGGTCGTCGAGCGTTCGCGGGTCGTAGAACGGCGTCGAGATCGCGCCCACGATGTGCAGGTTCAGCCAGTCTGAGGGGGCGCGCGCATCCGTGATGACGATCCGCCGCTTGTCGTCGAGCGCCTTTTTCACCTGGTCGATCGAGACGTAGAGGTTCTCCTTCAGCACGAAGTCCGGCGCGCGACCTTTCGGGTTGAGCACGATCGGTCCCTTGCGCGGCGGCAGCGGTCCCAGGGCCGGCGCGACGGGCGGCGGGGGACGCGCCGGGATGCCGGGGGTCACGGCCATCGACCGCACGTAGGCGACCACGTCGTCGATCTGCGCCGCGGTGAGCGCGCCCTTCCAGGGCACCATCGACGTTGGCGGGCGGCCCATCTCGACCGCCCAGCGAAGAAAGCCGAAGCTCGCGGTCTCCAGCAGAATCGGGTTGGCGAGATGAATCGCGCTGCTCCGCTGGGTTTGCGTCCCGTGGCAGCGCGCGCAGTTGGCCTGGTAGATCACCCGGCCTTTTTTCAAGTCACCGTTGACGGGCCCGGGCGGCAGCGGGCGGAGCGGCGGCCCGCCGTCCCGCAGGTAGGCGATGATCGCGTTCACCGCCGCGGCATCGAGCGGCCCGCCGAGAGCTCGTCCGAACGCGGCCATCGCCGTGCCGGGTCGTCCCCGGGTGATTCCCGCGCGGAGAAAGGCGTCGGTCGCGGACGACAGAAAGGTGGGGCTGCGCAGCGACGGTGAATTGTCGGCGGCGTAGCCGCTTCCCTCCGGGCCGTGACAGGTCACGCAGAATTTGGCGTAGGTCTTGCGACCCTCGGCGACGACGGGACCTTGCGCTTTCACGCTCTTCCGCGCGCAGCCGGTGGCCGCCAGCGCGAAGACGAGGACAACAGTTGTGCGCATGGGCGCGGCCACTCGACCTCAGGGTGCCCTCCGCACGCCGCAGATTCAAGCGACGGCGCGCCCGGGCCCAGATCCTCTTCAGCGAGTCGGCGCCGAACACCCCGGCGGCGGCGTCGAGAGCAGGGCGCACGAGACCGGGAGAGCGTCGGAAGGTGGAGAGGTTCCCTCGGCGGCGGCATGCGCTTGGGCGTCTGCCTCGGCCTGGGTTACGCAGGCCTGGGCGTCGAGCGTGTCGAAGCAGACCTCCAACGTGTTGACCTGATCAGCCGTGAGGGCCGGGCACGACAAGAGCGTCTCGATATCGCTGCTAGCATTCGCGTAGCAGTCCGCGTAGACGACGGGTCCGATCGCCGCGGTGCAGGTGGTGGTTGAAGTACCCCCGTCGCTGCCGCCACCGCCTCCACCCTCGCAGGTGATGCTCACCTCTCCGCACCGCACCTCGTGCATGCAGACGGCGCTCGCCGCGAGGGCCGCCCCATCCGCCGGCGACTTGCCCGAGATCTCGACATGCGGCGCGCCGCCGCCGCCGCAGGTCACCATCCCGATCCCCAAGGCGATCCCCATCCACAGAGGCGCACCGCGGCTCATTGTCGCACTCTACGCCCAGTCGCCTTCGATGGGGAGCCCGGCGCCTTCCCAGTCGATGATGCCGCCGGGAAAGTGGGCGACGTGGGTATAGCCGTGATCGCGCAGCTTCTGAATGGTGGCCAGGCTGGCGTGGCAGTCCTGATTCGAGCAGTAGACGACGATCTCCTCGTCCTTCGCCAGCGCCGCGAACATCTCCTCGGGCGTCTTGAAATGGATCGACCCGGGCAGGTGCTTGGCACGAAATCCCCAGTCGCTGGACGCCATCACCAGCTTGAAATTGTCGCCGCGAGCGAGCTTGGCGCGCAACTGCTCACGATCGAGGATCGTGGTGCCTTGGGCGTCGTGGGGCATGACGTTGGCTTATCACGGCAGCCGCACCAGCGTCGCCGCCATCGTCCAATCACCCCGGTCCGATCAGTTCGGCTCTGCTACCAACTCTCCCCGAACGGTCGGGCTTCGACTTCGAACGACCAGACGGACCGCTTCTGCTGGGTCAGCTGTAGCACCGACTCCGCCAGCTCCTCGGACTTGAGGAAGAAGCTGTCCGGTTTGTCGGGCATCATCTTGCGCGTGCCGGCCAGGTCGACGACGCCGTCGAGGATCACGATCGCCACGTGGATTCCCGCTGGCCAGAGGTACCGGGCCATCGACTCCGCCAGGCTGCGCTGCGCCGCCTTGGCGGGCGCGAACGCCGCCGTCTTCACGTTGCCACGCCTCGACGCCGTCGCGCCGATGAAGACGATGCTGCCTCGCCCCGCCTTTTTCATCGGCCCGACGACCTGCTTCGACACCAGGAACGCGCCCAGCGTGTTCACGCGCCAGGATTGCTCGAAGTCCTTGGCGCTCACATCCTCGATCGTCCCCCAAACGCCGCTCCCTGCGTTGTAGAGGAGCACCTCGACCGGGCCCATCTCGGCGGCGATCGACGAGAACGTCCGCTCGACCTGTGCCCCGTCGGCCACGTCGCAGGCGTACGCCCGCGCGCCGGCGAGCTCCTCCGCCAGGGTCGCGGGCAGCTCGGTCGACCGCGCGAGGAGCGCCACCGCGTACCCCTCGGCGTGGAATCGGCGGGCGAGGGCCGCGCCATTTCCCGGACCCACACCGACCACGACACATACAGGTTTGCCCATGGAATCGCCTCCGTGGTGCAGGCGTACCACGGATCTTTTGCGCGGGCCCGTCGGCGGGACGGCGACGCACGCGGATGAGCTGGCGGGGGCGCCCACCCGAGCCGACCCCTGGCTCCCGGCGACATCGGACCCGATCGCGTCACAAAAGAGGTGTCAATCCACCGCCCGAGGGGATCGTGCTTAGCTTCTTGGCCTTGACCAGCTCCGAAGCTGCCGTAAGTGCGTCTGACGTCGCCGCCATAGACGTTCGACACTCGGAGGCGCTGCTGAAGACGGGCGCCTTGCAGAGCGCGATCTTCAACAGCGCCAACTTTTCGAGCATCGCCACCGACGCCAAGGGCGTCATCCAGATCTTCAACGTCGGCGCCGAGCGCATGCTGGGCTATTCGGCCGCCGAGGTGATGAACAAGATCACGCCGGCCGACATTTCCGATCCGGAGGAGGTGATCGCGCGCGCCAAAGCGCTGAGCGTCGAGCTCGGGACCCCTATTGCGCCGGGTTTCGAGGCCCTGGTCTTCAAGGCGTCGCGCGGGATCGAAGACATCTACGAGCTGACCTACATCCGCAAGGATGGCAGCCGGTTTCCGGCGATGGTGTCCATCACGGCGTTGCGTGACGTACAGGACGTCATCATCGGCTATCTGCTGATCGGCACCGACAACACCGCGCGCAAGCAGGCGGAAGAGGCGCTGCTCAAGGCGGGGGCCCTGCAGAGCGCGATTTTCAA
>Ga0209863_10000979_pt1 | contig 12060 bp, 10 predicted proteins | sample OrgsoiDNA2013046_FD_185796 | JGI IMG/M metagenome (GOLD analysis project Ga0209863, IMG submission 185796) | Permafrost soil microbial communities from the Arctic, to analyse light accelerated degradation of dissolved organic matter (DOM) -... | ecosystem: Environmental > Terrestrial > Soil >...
CCTTCGGGCCCTCGCCGCGGGTAATGGCGACCCTGGCGGCGATCGGCGACGAATCGCTGCGCCTCTATCCCGATCCGACCAGCGCCAAGCTGCGCGCCGCGGCGGCCGCGCGCTTCGGGGTCGCGCCGGAGCAGGTGCTGGCGGGGAACGGCTCCGACGATTGCCTCACCATCCTCTATCGGGCGTTCCTCGATAAAGGTCAGCGCGTCGCCTGCCCCTGGCCGACCTACGGCCTCTACGACACGCTGGCCGCCCTGCAGGGTGCGGAGCTGGTGCGCCTGCCGTTTCATCAGATCGGCCGCCGCTTCGAGCTGCCCGCCGACCTGACCAAGAAGCGCGCCAAGATGATCATCCTCGCCAACCCCAACAACCCGTCATCGACGCTGGTCCCGGTCGAGGAGGTGCGAAAGCTCTGCGACGAGGCGGCCCGCGCGATCGTGGTCATCGACGAGGCCTATGTCGACTTTGCCCTCGGCGCGGGGATCGATGCCAGCCTCCTGCCGTACCTCGACCAGCACCCGAACCTGGTCGTGCTGCGTACCTTCTCCAAGAGCTACAGCCTGGCCGGCGCGCGCCTCGGCCTGTTGTTCGCGGCGGCGCCCATCGTCGAGGCGCTGATGAAAGTGAAGGACAGCTACAACGTCAACGCCATCACCCAGGCACTGGGGGTGGCCGCGCTCGAGGATCGCGCCTACCACGAGGACTGCGTCCGCCGCACGCTCGACCAGCGGGCCCGCCTGGAAGGCGCCCTCGGCGCGCTCGGCCTCTCCTGGCCCGAGGCCGCCGCCAACTTTCTGCTGGTCGAGATCGGCGAGCGCGCCGAGGAGATCTATCAGACCCTCAAACAAGAGGGGCTGCTGGTCCGCTGGTGGAGCGCCCCGGAGCTGCGTACCAAGATCCGGATCAGCGTCGGGAAGCCGGACGACAACGATCGCGTCATCGCGGCGCTGAAGAAATTGTTCTGACGGAGGCAACCATGAACGTCGGCGCGATCGAACGACTGGCGATCTTGGTGCTGACGCTGGCGTTTGGCCCGCAGATCGCCTGTGGCAGCTCGAATCCGCCGCCGGCCGGCCCCGGTGGCGCGGGGGGCAACGGTGGGGCGGCCGGAGCGGGCGGCGCGGCCGACGCCGGCAAGCTGGACGTCACCTGCAATCCCGACGCGAGCCTGGGCGTCGCTTCCCCGACGTGCAACGCCCTCACCAACGACGCGCCCAGCGTGCCGTTCACCGCCGATCCGGGATCTCCGCCGTCGTTCGCGGGCGGCAGCATTCAGGACGGCCTCTATTACGCCACGCGAGCCGATGGATACGCAGAGGCAGGTGCGTCCGGACGCAAGCTGACGCTGGCGATCACCGGAGGCGGCACGCAGTTCTTCTGGAACGGCGACGTGCTGGATGGAACGGCGCAAGACATCGAAGAATCGTTCGCCGCCAACGCGACCGTTTTGGCATCCGGAAGCACGCTCGCGCTGACCGTGACCTGCGCGTCGATCTCACCGGCGCCAATTCCCGCCTCGATGAGCTACACCGCCTCGGACACGATCCTGGTGCTGGCGGCCGTCACCAGCGGCTCCAGCACGTCGGCCACCACCTACACCCGGCAAGGCTGTCCGCCCAGCTCGGGCCCACCCGACGCGCTGTGAGTCAGAGGCCCGCGCCTTCGTCGGTCTGCAGGCGACGGCGGACCTTGGCGACGTGATCGCGCAAGACGTAGAGCTGGTCGGCAAATGACAGCGGCGTCTGCAACTCGCCCACCGCCGCCGCGATCTCGTCGAGGCGATGCAGGACGGCGGCGCGCTGGTCCGGCTCGTGCTGGCCGTGCATGTCGCGCTCGATCGTCATGAGCGCACCGTACCAGCGGTAGATGCGCGAACGGACCCGCCAGCGGTAGAGCGCGGGCGCGATGCGTGTCGCCGGGATGATCACCACCAAGAGCGGCAGCAACACCACCAGCAGCCGGTCGAGCAGGCTCGCCAACCAGAACGGCAGGCGTTTGTAGAGAAACTGCTCGCCCGACTTGTAGTAGCGCTCGGCGTCGGGGCTGATCGGAAAGTCGCGCGCCAGCGGCGCCGGGTACTCGCCGGCGTTCCGGAACAGCCCCGGACCCCCGTGAACCTCCCGCGCCGCGCTGATCAGCAAATCGGACAGCGCGGGATGAAGCTGGTTGCGCGCCACCAGCTCCACCGTCGGCCCGATCAGCTCCAGCGTCCGCGGCGGGTAGTCCTTGCCGAGATCCATCGCCCCTTCGGGCAGCGTCAGCTTCGAGAGAAACCGAAACTTGCGCAGGTAGCCGTCGGCCTGGCGGAAGGTCAGAAGCTCGATCCCGGGCAACTCGCGCAGGCTGCGCATCACCTCGGGCGTCGCCGAGTCGCCCATCAAGAAGGCGGCGTCGATGTGACCCGCGACCAGCGCCCGCGCCGCCTCCGCGCCCGACAGGTCGAGCAGGACGGTCGGCGCGCCCTCCATCTCGTTGGCCTTGAGAATCTTCAGCGCCAGGGCCCGCGCGCCGCTCCCCTCGGGGCCGATCGCGAGGCGCTTGCCCTTGAGCTCGGAGAGCAGGTCGATCGGCTTGCCGCTGCGGCAATAGATCATGAGCGGCTGCGCGAACAGGCTGCCGAGCGACATGAGGTGCGACACATCCACCCCGTCGGTGAGCCCGCCCTGCACGAACCCGACGTCGACCTTGAACGACGGCGTCGCCAGCTTCTCCAGGTTGTCGAGGGCCCCCCGAGAGGGCAGCACCTCGACCTTGACGCCGTACCGCTCGATGATCTTCTTGTACTTGTCGGCCGAGACCCGATAGCTGCTGCCGTCGGGCCCGCTCACGATCCGGATCGTCCCGGGCGGCCCGAAATGGATCGTCTTGGCGGCCACCCACCCCGCCAGCACGACCACCAGCACCACCGGCGTCCCCACCAGGATGAGGTCGCGCCACGAAACCGACTTCATCCGTTCGAAGAGGCGCGCCGGCCCGACGGAAGAGCGACTCATCGCCCCGATACTACATCGGGGGGGAGGCTCAAATCGCCGCGCAGCGATCCAGCACGACGCTCTCGGTGTCGCCGTCGATGTCGACGTCGGCATGGCCGCAGCTGGTGATGGTCACCGTGGCCGACTTGCCGTCCGCCTTGCCGCCCGACACCGTACCGGTGAGCGAGCCCGACACGGCGCAGTTGCAGGTGGTGGCCCAGGCCAGATTGTGCGGCTCCAGGGTCACCGAGTAGCTCGCCAGGTTGTGCGTGACCACCAGCGCCCCCGAGACGATCTCGAAGTCCGCCCGCGTGGTCCCGGTCATGACGATCGGCGCCGTGGTCATCGTGCTGACGTCGAAGAGCGTGTGGCCGGCTGGCCCCGTCAGGACCCGCTCCATCCCCGGCACGGCAAAGGTCCAACCGGCGTCGGTCTTGGTCAGCGTCTGACCGCCGCCCGGCGACGAAACCGCCAGCGTCCCACCGTAAAGTCCGGTGAGCGTCAAGCTGGCCATGCGGTTCACCGAGTCGCCGATGGCACCCAGCGTGCACGCCACCGTATCGCTGAAGGTCAACGTCGCCGAGCCGTCGAGCGTGGCGGTCCCGATCGAGCAACCGTTGAAAGTTCGCGTGCGTACCCCGGCGGCGCACGCGGAGAACGTCACGCCTGCGCAGGAGGCCGCGTAGGCCGATGGAAACGCGGCGTCGAGCGCGCGGCGCCACATCGGTCCCTTGAGCTCGTCCGGCGTGCGCAGGATCGGCAAGGCGGGAAGCACGGCCGTGGCCCCGTTGCTGTTGGCCGATTCGTCGGCGCTGGCCATCACGTCGCCGACCGATGCGCCGATCTGGCCCTGGTCATCCAGCCCTTTGCGACAACCGCCCGCCAGCGACGCCAGCGCGACCGCCGTAAAAATCCCCGTCTTCGATCCCGATCGCGTCAACATGAGATGCTCCTTGGTTGCGAAGAGAGCCTCGCGTCCCCCATATCGGAGGTTGCAGCACAAGATTGAGGCGAGGCTCATATTGGGGGGCCCGAACGGGTCGATTCCCGCCCGCTCACCCAGACAGACCCCGCCCGGCGGAAAATCTGAAAGAGCACCGAGACTTAGGTGCGCTCCGTCACATCGGACGAGGAGCGGATCGCGCCATCAAAAATCGAACTTGCCGAAGGCGCCAAGATCCTTGAAGGCCTCGACCAGCCGGGCGGTGATCCCCTTCTCGCCAATGTTCAGCCAGCCGCGCGGGTCGATGTACTTCTTGTTGGGCTTGTCGGCACCTTCCGGGTTGCCGATCTGCGAGTGCAGGTAGGCGCCCTTGTCGTCCATGAACTGCTTGATGGGGTGCGTGAAGGCCCACTGCGTGTCGGTGTCGATGTTCATCTTCACGACGCCGTAGGAAACCGCTTCGCGGATCTCTTCCTGCGACGACCCCGAGCCGCCGTGGAAGACGAAATTCACCGGCTTCGGCCCGGTCTTGCGCTGCTCTTGAATGAACTTCTGCGAATCGCGCAGGATGGTCGGCTTGAGCTTGACGTTGCCGGCGGCGTAGACACCGTGGGTGTTGCCGAAGGCGGCGGCGACGGTGAAACTGCCCAGCGCGCCCAGCGTATCGTAGGCCTTGAGCACGTCCTCCGGGCTCGTATAGAGCTTGTCGTGCTCGACGCCGGAGTTGTCGACGCCGTCCTCCTCGCCGCCCGTGATACCGAGCTCGATCTCCAGCGTCATGTTCATCTTGGCGATGCGCGCCAGCGTCCGGGCGCTGATCTCGATGTTCTCGGCCAGCGGCTGCTCGGAGAGATCCAACATGTGCGAGCTGAAGAGCGGCTCGCCGTTGCGCGCGAAGTATTCCTCGCCGGCCGCGATGACGCCGTCGACCCAGGGGAGAATCTTCTTGGCGCAGTGGTCGGTGTGCAGCACCACCGGCACGCCGTAGACCTTGGCCAGCGTCCGCACGTGCAAGGCGCCGGCGATGGCACCGGCGATCGAGGCCTGCTGCGCGGAATTGTCGAGCGACTTGCCGCCGTAGAACTGCGCGCCGGTGTGCGAGAACTGGATGATGATCGGGGCCTTAGCCTCCTTGGCGGCCGCCATCGCGGCGTTCGCCGAGTGCGATCCGATCGCGTTCACCGACGGCAGCGCCGCCCCGGCTTCTTTACAATAGGCGAACAGCTCTTTGAGAGCGTTGCCCGTGACGACCCCTGGCTTGATCTGCATGGTTCCCATTGGCGCGGCAGTATAGGACGGACGTGAGCGCTTTTCGACGCCATGTGTGTTTCCGAAATGTCAGCGACGGCGAAGCGTCCGCAGCAGGGAGAGCGGGTGGAGGACGCGGTGGAGGTCGACCCGGCTCGGCGGCCGGGGCGATGCCCGGCGCGGGGATGAGACGGCGATGAGGGCCGCCGTCGCAGCCTCGTCGGGCGCGTAGAAAAAATCGCTGGGGAACAGCGCGACCGGCAGGCTGCCGTCCGCGCCTCGCAGCGCCAGGAGGTTGGTCCGCGCCTGCGCGGGCACAAAGGGGGCCGCCGTAGTCAACGACACCGTGCGCGCCACCATCGGCGACGAGAAGCTGGTACCGGCCAGCCACAGGAGCCAATCGCCCGCGTATGGCGCGACGATCGACTGGCCGGGCGCGTAGACGTCGACGCAGGCGCCGAAGTCCGAGAAGGTGTTCCGAACCTGGTTGCCGGGGTTGTAGGCGCCGACCAGGAGCGACAGCGGATCGCCGATGTGGCACGCGAGCGAGTCGGCGCCGCTGTCGATCTGCGAGCCGTCGTTCCCGGCCGCTTGGACGGTGAGGACCGCAGGCCCCTGGATCGTCGCGGCGTGCGCCAGCTCGATCTGGTCGAGGATCGCAAGATAGCCCGACAGGTCGATGGGCGTCGGACAGTTGCTGGTGATCTGGATCGTCTCCAGAGTTGCCCGCGATGACGAGCCGAAGCTCTCGTTGACCAGGCCGACGTCGTACTGCGTTTGGGCCAGCGAGATGTCGCCCTCGAGCTCGGTCGGTTGATTCACCAGGGCGGCAAATACTTGCGGATCGGAGAAGAGCTGCACGGCCTGGTCGACTTCCGATTGCACGAAGCACACGAACGAGCTCTGCACGGATGACTCGGAGGCCAGCTGCCGCTCGACCAGCACCAACCGGACGTTTGGGTTGTCGTGGACGATCGTGCCTGAGGTCGCGGTGCCGTGATAGCGGAAGTCTTGGAACTCGGCGTCCAGCACGTCGGTGATCTGGGTGAGCTCGGCCAGCGTGAAGGCCTGCTGACCGACCTGGTTGCCGCGGACCATCGCGTTCCAGCGGTTGCGATACCGCGCGATCGACGGAAAGGGATCCGCCTTCGCTCCGATGCCGACGGTCAAATGGCAGCTGTCGTCGGGCACGCTCAGCGCCGCTATGAGATCTTGCTTCATCTGATCGAACGAGACGCCCGCGTCGGCGCCCCCCGCGTCCGGCGAGACGGCCGCGTCGGCGCCGGTGGTCGGCTCGTCGACGCAGGTCTCGGTGTAGACCGCGGCGACCCTGCCCCGCAACTCGCCCACCGACAGGTCGAACCCCTCGTCGATCACCATGACGTTCTGCGGCTGGTTGGGGCTGGGCGGCACCAGGGAGAAGCCGCCGTCCCCGCCACAGCCGCAGAGAGCCAGGCCCCAAACCAGGCTCGAAGACAACGACGCGACCCGTGATCGAGGCATGCGGCCTTCCTGCGCCTTTCTTCAATCGGTCAGAAGCACGAAAAGACGGTTGCTCTCCGGGGCCCAGGCGTCTTTGTTGGGATGTGCGAAACGGGCAAGCCGGGCGAAGCCGCGCGGCGTGAGCGCACCCAGGACCAGGGCTAAACGACTCGGCGCCTGGGGATCGGGGACCAGGGCGCGATAGGCACGATCCCCCAGCGGGCGGCCGTCGGGCGGCAACACCGGCACCTCCCGCGCAAGGCCATTGAGCGGCGCGGCACCCACCAGAACCAGATTGAAGCGCGCCCGATCGTCGGGCGTCACCTGGTGGTCGGCCTTGACGGAGAAGCGCGCGCCGACCATCGGCCCCCAATCGGCGAGCGCGGTGGCCAGCGCGCGCGCGGCCGTCACCGCCTCCGGCGGTCCGTTCGTGCCGTAAACGTAGATGTGCGGGCGCTGGCGCGGGAAGCTCTTGCCGCAAAGGCCGGGGATCGCCTGGCCGGGTGGCGGCGGAGGCGGCGCCGTCTTGGGCGCGGCCGGGTCGCGCTTGATCGCCGCCAGCGTGCGCAGGAGCGCGGCGCCCTTGTATGCCGGCACCCAGGCGGCGTGGTCGACGCCGGCGTATTCCGTGTAGCGGACGTTCTTGCCCAACCAGCCGAGCGCGCGATACCGGTCGACCATCCGGCGCGAGTCGGCGACCGGGACCACCGGATCCTTGTCGCCGTGGAAAATGAGAACCCGCAGGTGGGCCGCGTTCTCGGCGATCGCCGGCGGCGACAACGCGTCGATAAGGGGCAGGTCATAGAGCGCCGCGTCCGCGGGACGCACCATCCTGCGATAGTCGGTGATGCCGCAGACCGGCGCGAGCGCCGCGAACAGCTCCGGGTGGCGAAGACCGATCTGCCAGGTCCCGCCACCGCCCATCGAGAGGCCGGTCAAGCTGATGCGCTCGGGATCGACATGGTACGCGCGGCGCACGTCCTGCAGGACGCGCATGACGTCCTCGCCGCCCAGGCCGTCGTAGCCCATCAGCTCGCCGCGGCCGTAGGGCGACACCACCAGCGCCGGCACGTCCGGAAGTGGCAGCTCGTTGCGCGAGGCCTCGGCGTCGGTCTCGCCGGGGCGGTTGTCGAGGCCGAACACGCGGCGCAGGTTGTGCCGGTGGTCGGAGAACGCGCCGTGCAGCGCGACAATCAGCGGCCAGGGTTTGCGCGCGTCGTAGCCCGGCGGAACGTAGAGCGCGTAGGGCTGCAGCGTCCCGTCCCAGTCGGCCCGGTAGGCCTTCACCATCTCGCCCGTCGCCGTGCGGTACGGATCCTCGCCGGCGGCGACGCGATCGGCGAAGGCGCGCGCCGTCTCGAGGCTCTTACGAACGAAATCCCGATCGCGTGCGGGAACCGTGATGCTGGCGCGGCGGAGATCGGCGTCCTCGACCAGACGCTCGATCGACGGCAGCGTCACCTCGCGCAGGATCTCTGGGTTCGCCGCCGCGCCAGCGACCTTGGCGCGGGCGCGCGCGATCGCGGCGACGGCAGCCCCGCGCAGGGCTGGGACCTCGTCTGCCGGCGGCGCAGCGCCCGTGGGCTCGGCCGCAAGCGCCGTTGGCCCACCGAGCGCAAGGGTCGCGACCGTCGCGACGACGCCGGCCGCGGCCCATCTCGGTCTCAGCGGTCTCATCGGTGGGGGTGGAAGAACGGCACGCGCTTGGGCGGCGCGCGCTTCTTGAGCGTCACGGCGATCTTGCGGTCCTTGGTGCTGTGAACCGATACCTTGCGTGTCGCCGGCTCGAAGCCCCGCTTGACCAGCGCGATCTCGTAGGTATTGCCGGTCTTGAAGTGAAGGCTGATGGGCGTGCGCCCCAGGACGCGCGCCTTGGTCCGCACGACGGCGCCGCTCGGCGCGCTGGTGAAGTGCAGGATGGCGGTCTCGACGCGCGGGACGTCGACGGGCGCCTTGGCCGTGGCGGCGTGAGACTTGGCCGTCGGCGCGGCCTTGCCCGCCGCGGCCGCCTCGGCGTCGTCTTCGCCGATGACCGCGTTCTCGGCGTTGGGGACGGCGTTCCGGAGCAGCGCCTCCTCGTCGGGCTCGTCGTCCTCGGGCGCAGCCGATTTCTTGTCGCCGGGCGGGGTCGCTTCCGTCGCGGGATGCGCGTCCGCCGGGGCGGCAGACGCGCCGGGCAGCGGCATCTGCGCGGCGTCGACCACAGCCACCGGATGCACGGGCGGAGTCGCGGGCGCGGTCGCGGTCGTCGGTTCTTTCCCGGCAACCTGCGGCGGCGCGATCGCTGGACGCCCCTCCACGGCGGCGTCATTCCCGAGCCCGAGCGCGCTCATCACCCCCCGCTTCTGCGCCCACCCACTCAGATAGTGGAACCCCACCACCGCACCCACCGTGAGAGCGACGCCCATCCAAAAGCCGTTCGAACGCCGCTTGCCCAAGACGGTCTTGCTCGGCTTCGGGATCTCCGCCGTCGATCCCCCTTTGCCCCCTTTGCCCCCTTTGGGCGGCGCCCCCTTCGGGTCGGCCTTGGGATTGGCTTTGAGATCCGGAGCCGGCGAGCGCGCGCGCGCCCCTTCGGCCTGTCCCCCCGAGGCCTCGAGATCGCCGAGCTCGAACGACGTCCCGGCCGAAAGGTCGGTGCCCATCACGTCGTTCACGACGCCGCTGCCGTCGCGGCGTTGCTTGCCGATCGAGGGGACGTCGTCGCGACGGCCGAGCTGCTCGAGCCAGGCCTTGAGCTCCGACTGCCCGGCCGACTGAAACTCGGTGCGCAGCACCCGTTCGACGTCGGCCAGCATCTCGTCGGCGCCCTGATACCGCTCGCTCGGCAAGAGCCGCATCGCGCGCAGGATGATGCCGGAGACCGATTCGTTCATCGTCGGCCTGACCTCCCGGGGCGGCGTGAACTCCGCCTTCTGCACGCGCAGCAGCGACTCTAGATCGTTGTTGGCCTCGAACGGCAGCCGATCGGTCATCGTCCGATAGAGCAGCGATCCGACGGAGAAGATGTCCGACCGGCGGTCGACGGCCCCCCCAATCGCCTGCTCGGGCGACATGTACGCGACCTTGCCCTTGATGACACCGGCCGCTGTCTGCTCGCGTTTGCGCTGGGCCTTGGCGATGCCGAAGTCGGCGACCTTCACCTCCCCCTCCCCGCTCAAGAGCACGTTGTTGGGGCTGATGTCGCGGTGGACGATCCCGAGCGGCTTGCCGTCGCGCGCCTTGCCGTGCGCGTAGGCGAGCCCGCGGCAGACCTCGGCGACGACATAGAGCCCGAGCGCGGCCGGCCAGACCATCCCGGCCGCGTGCGCACGCTGCAGGATCTTCTCGAGGTCCCAGCCGTCGACCAGCTCGAGCGCCAGAAAATAGCGGCCCGCCGCGACGCCCAGGTCCAGAACCTGAACGACGTTGCCGTGCTGAAGGCTCATCGAGATGTGCGCCTCGTCGAGCAGCATGTTGCGGAACTGCGGGTCGGCCGAGTACTGGGTGAGGATCCGCTTGAGCACCACGGGCTTCTCGAAGCCCTCCGCGCCGTGCTGGATGGCCAGAAAGATCTCGGCCATCCCGCCGTCGGCCAACTTGCCCAGGATGGTGTACCGCCCGTGCGACGCCATAAGCGGCGGCTAAGGTATCATCCCCGAGGCCGGCTGACCCGACTCCGTCGCCCACCTGTGATCCCTGCCCCAAGAAAAGGGAACGCGCTGCGGATCCCCGAGCTGCTCGACGGCGCTTCGACCCTGCCGGACGAGCAGGAACGTTCCCAACAAGACCTGTTGAGGCGCGGGGCCAGAATGTGTAAACTTCTACACATGGCGACCAACCTTGCTATCGACGACGGACTCCTCAATGAGGCGCTTCGCGTCGGCGGCGAGCGGACCAAGAAGGACACGGTGACGCTCGCGCTGCAGGAGTACGTCCAGCGCCGAAAGCAGGCCAGGATTCTCGACCTTTTCGGAAAGGTCGACTTCGATCCAGAGTACGACCACAAACGACAACGCCGCCGCCCATGAACGTCGTGGTCGATACTTCGGTTTGGTCGCTCGCGCTTCGCAGACGGCGATCGTCGACCGCCGCCCACGCGCTGGAGCTGGCCGAGCTCATTGGCGAGGGACGGGCGTCGATGCTGGGGCCGGTGAGACAGGAGTTGCTCTCGGGTGTACCCGGGCCCCAGCAATACGAAACACTGCGGGACCACCTGCGGGCATTCCCCGACGTCGCTCTCCTGGCGGAGGACTACGAAGAGGCGGCGGCGTTCTTCAACCGCTGCCGCGCCAAAGGCGTGCAGGGGTCGAACACGGATTTTCTGATCTGCGCGGTGGCGACGCGGCGGCGACTCGGAATCCTCACGACCGACGCCGATTTCGTCCACTTCGCCAAGGTTCTGCCAATCCAGCTTCTTTCGCCCCGCGCATCTTTGTCAGGCTGACGAACGGCACTAGCGCCGCGGCCGGGGATCGGGATCATCGTGACGCAGGGTTTGGCGCCCGCGGGGTGCTCCCCGTCGTCCTCGCTGGAGTATCATTGCCGGATGCTCAATCTCTACGCGCGCCTGGCGGGAAAGTCCGTCCGGCTGGCGCTGCGCGGGTGGCCGGTCGCCATCGCGCTGCTGGTTTATGCCGTGACCTTTCTGCTGGCGGAAGGCGCGCTGGGCCAGCTCGGCGTGGTGGGCGGTTTTCTGACCGGATTCGTGATGGCCTTCCTGGCCTCGAGCTATCTGCATCTCTTGTCGTTGGCGATCGCCGGCCGGGCGATTCGCCTGGCCGACATCCGCGAGAGCTTCGGCGCGCGTTTCTGGGACGTGGTGAGCGTGCTCTTCGCCTTCTGGATCATCGATCTGATCCTGGGCTCCCTGCTTTCGGGTGCCGGAGAGCGCGGCGCGATCGTGATGGTCCTCGCGGGGCTCGCGATGGCGGTGTTCTTCAACCCGGTCCCCGAGCTCATCTATCTCGGCCAGGGGCGGGTTCGGTCGTTCGCGCTCCTGGGCGAATCGGGGCGATTCATATCGGCGCATTGGCCCGAGTGGTTGGGACCGAACGCGCTCATCGCCGCCGCGATCCTGATCCCGAGTGGGCTCATGCAGGGCGGGCCCTTCGCGGCGCGAGTCCTCAGCATCGGGGCCCTCTTCTCGCTACACGGCGTGGCCGTCACTGTGCTGGTCATTCCGATCTGGCTCAAACCCATCATGCTGATCTTCATCACCTGGGCGATGGTGTTCCGGGGCCTGCTGTTCGTCGAGCTCGCGACCGGAAAGAACCGCCGCATGCGCCAGTGGTCGGCCTAGTGGCGACCGATCGCTTTGGCATCGACGACGGCTACCACGACGCGCGCGGCGTCGAGCACCGGACCTCGGCCGCGACACGGGCGGCGCTCTGCGCGGCGATGGGCGCCGGCGCCGACGGCGACGCCAACGCCGAC
>Ga0209863_10000981_pt1 | contig 12041 bp, 8 predicted proteins | sample OrgsoiDNA2013046_FD_185796 | JGI IMG/M metagenome (GOLD analysis project Ga0209863, IMG submission 185796) | Permafrost soil microbial communities from the Arctic, to analyse light accelerated degradation of dissolved organic matter (DOM) -... | ecosystem: Environmental > Terrestrial > Soil >...
AGCGCCGCGCATGCTGTCGCACACGGCTGAGGATCGCAGTCAGCGCGCGGAACATCGCGCCACGCGCTACGCATGGAACGATCTCCCCGGATGCCCAAGTCCGACCCTCAGACACATCCCGACGCTCGCCCGCTGCGAAGTGACGCCGTCGCCAACCGCGAGCGCGTCCTCGCTGCCGCCGCGATCGCCGTCAGGCGGGACGGCGAGAAGGTGCCGATGGCCACCATCGCTGACAAGGCCGGTGTCGGGATCGGCACCTTGTACCGCCACTACCCGTCACGTCCGGCGCTGCTCGCGGCGCTGTCTCGGCGCTCCTACGGACTCGTCCTCGACCTCGCCGCCCCCTCCGAATCAGGCGCCGCCCGCTTCGAGCCCGCCTGAGCCCCCGTTCGTCACCGGCGAAGGTAGAGTAGCCGCGACCATGATTCTGACTCGTCCTACCGGAGATCCCGCCGCCGCCGTGTGGATCGATTTGCTCCAGCCGACCGCCGAGGAGATCGCGCTGGTTCGGGAGGCGACCGGTCTGCGGGTTCCGACCGAGAGCCAGGTGAGCGAGATCGAATCGACCAGCCGGCTGGCGTTCGAGGGTGGCGCCTTCTATCTCTCCGCGCCGCTGGTGGCCGTCGCTGACGGCGGCGAGCATCAGACCACCCCGGTCGGGTTCGTGCTCTCGTCGCGCGTCCTGCTCACGATCCACTTCGTGCCGCTGGCCGCGTTCGACGCCTTCGGAGACGAGGCCGCCAAGCAGCCCCCCAAGGACGCCGAGGAGGCGCTGCTCCGCATCTTCGAGCTGATCGTCGACCGGGCGGCCGACAATCTGGAGCGCGCGGGCGCCGCGTGCGACGACCTGTCGCGCGCCGCCTTCCGCGGCGGCGGCGCGCGCGCCAAGATCGCGACCAAGCTGAGCGCGGCGTTGCGCCGCATCGGCGCCACAGCGGAACAGATCTCCCGGCTGCGCGACGAGCTGCTGGGCCTGGGGCGCGTCGGCGCCTACGTGATGGAGAGCGGGATCGCGGGGGCACCCCCGGTGAACGGGACGCGCCTCAAGGCGATCCGGGCCGACATCGCGTCGCTCACCGACTACGAGGCGCACCTCTCCGGAAAGCTGCAGTTCCTGCTCGACGCCACCCTCGGCTTCATCAACATCGAGCAGAACGAGATCGTCAAGACGCTGACCATCGCCTCGGTGGTGGGGATTCCGCCGGTGCTGGTGGCCGGCATCTATGGAATGAACTTCCGTGTCATGCCCGAGCTGCGCTGGACGCTCGGATATCCGATGGCGCTCGGCCTCATCCTCGTGAGCGGCCTCCTGCCGCTCTGGTGGTTCAAGCGCCGCGGCTGGATGTAGCCCATCGAGACGAGGCCGCGCGGCGAGCGGAGCAACGGCGAGATCGGCCCGTCGGTCGGCCCGGGACACTACTGGTCGCGCAGCTTGATTTTCCGGTAGCGATCGGGGTCGTTGCGGTTCAATCCGTCGGTGATCTGATCCGAGTCGCCCAGGTTGACGTCGACCCGCTTCCCCGTCCTGGTATCCTCGATGGCGCGCGTGCCGCGAAGCACTTCGACCGCGTCGTCGTTGTTCTTCTGATATCCCGCCGACCGGTTCTTGATGTCCGCCGTGCGGTCTGCCGTTATCTGATTTCGCTGCTTGATCTGCTGTCGTCGGCGATCGTTCGCGTCACGCTTGGCCAGAATCTGGTTGCGTCGGCTCTCATAGCTGCCGCCCGCCTCCGGTCCGGCGCCGCCGCCGCGGGCCGCCCGCGGATCGATCCGCAGAGAAGCCGTCATGGCCTGCATGGTGGGCATATCGCGGTCGAAGGTGGCGTCCGGTGCGCGCGACTCAGTCAAGATCATGATCCACGCTCCCGGCGTCGGCGCGGGGGCCGTCTCGATGCGGGCCAGCGCCCGATAGTGCTGCTGGCCCCCTGTCGGGGTCGTTTCGGTGACCCCGTAGGTGAGCACCGCGGCGTTGCCCCGTGGTACCGAAGGGCGGCCGTTCGCCCGCTGAACGAAGCTGTCGAACGTCATTTGCGGCCCGCCGCGCAGGGCGCTCATCTGACTGAGCTGGGGCCCAAGGACCGCCAGGGCGTCGACCGGAGCCGCCGGCGGCGCCACCAGCGCGCGTCCGCCCGACGTCCCCGACATGGGGTTGTTCGGCATCAGGATGGAGAACGTGTTTCGGAGGAGAACCCGCGCGCCTTCCGGTCCGAGCAGGGTCATGCCGCGGGTCGCGGTCGTGGCGTTGGTCTGCCAGCCGGCGGCGAGGCCGACCGATCCCGTCCTGTCCGGGAAATCGAATCGCCGCAGACCGACGTTTTGGGGGCCGTTTGCGGCGAGGGCCGGTGTGGCAGCCGTCGCAGACGCCGCCAGGATCGAGAACAACCATAGAGACCGTGAGCTTTTTGGTTTGGTTTGCATGCCGGGCACCTTAGGCAAAAAGTCAGCCAATCCTCCACGCCCATGTTTCCGGCGTGCTTCAGCCTTCGATCTAACACGGCGTGCTCAAGCTGAGCATGGCCTGCACAGCGGGCACAATTCGCGCCGGACCGGCTCCCCCTCAGCCGGTCGAGGTCGGCTCGCGTTTCGGTTTCAGTTTTTCGAACGCGGCGGCGCGCGCGTCGGGGTCCGGATCTCGGAGCTGGCGGATCAGGTCGTCGCGCTCGATTCGATCGGGGCTTCGTCGCTCGAGGGATGCCATCCGCGCCCGGGTGGCGCGGGCTTCGCTGGCCACCGGGTGGACGTCGTGCGCCAGCCAAAATCGGTAGACGCGCTCGGCCCGGGAGATCGAGACGCCGGTGTCGGCCACCAGGTCGACGACCGATCGGGCGCGCGCCCGCAGATGGGCGATGAGGGCGCCGTCCGACCAGCGGCCCGGGATCGGGGCGGTGCTGTCCGCTTCGGCGGCGTCGCGCAACGCCAGGACCTGCGCGCGCGGATACCAGGCCGAGCCCATCACGCCCCGAACCGCCCGAAGTCGGCCGGCCTTTTCGAGCTGCCGGATCTTGAACTCGCTGGCGAAACCGAGCAGCGTCGCGGCCGCCCGCCGGGATAAATAGCCTTCGTACCCTGATGGAGGACCGATATTTATTATCGGCATTACTTACCGAGGAAAAACCATGCCTGATGGTATTCGTATCTTTGTTAAATATCAAGCTTTCATCAGGCTTTGACGAATAAACCGGCTCGAATCGGCCGCCAAGGTGGCAAGTTCAGCCCCGTCAGGATAGAAACCCGTGGCGTATGGAGCTTCCGAAGTCGGTCGCCGGTAAACCGGGCTCCCCCTGGTCGGCGTCCGACGCCCTCCGCGGCCGAAACCTGTTCGTTCTTGGAAGCACGGGCTTCGTCGGCAAGGTGCTGCTCAGCATGCTGCTCGACCGGTATCCCGACATCGGGCGCGCCTACGTGATGGTCCGGCGCGGCTCGGGGACCGACAGCGAGTCCCGGTTCTGGCAAAGCGTGGTGACCTCGCCCGCGTTCGATCCGCTGCGCGAGAAGTACGGCGGCCAAGAGGGGCTGGCGGCGGTGCTGCGCAAGAAGGTGGTGGTGGTCGACGGCGACATCACCGAGCCGAACCTGGGCCTCACCGAGGTGGAGGCGCAGAAGGTCGCGCAGGACATCGACGTCCTCATCAATTCGTCCGGGCGGGTCACCTTCAACCCGCCGCTCGAGTCGGCGCTGCGAACGAACGTCGAGGGGACCAAGAACGTCATCGCGTTCGCCAAGCGCATGAAGCGGCCGGCGCTCATTCACACCAGCACCTGCTTCGTGGCGGGGAACCGCTCGGGCGAGGTGTGGGAAGACGAGGAGCTGGACGGCTACTTTCCGAAGCGGGCGGAGCTGTCGGGCACGCATTTTTCCGTCGAGCAGGAGATGATCGACAACGCGCTGGGCGCGGCGCGGATTCGCCAGCTGGCCGACGACGCGCAGGTGCTGGCGGGCCTGCGCCAGGAGGCGCGCGAGCGGATGCGCGAGGAGAACCGCGATCCGGACGACGAAGCCGCGCTCAAGCTGGCGGTGGCGCGGGCCCGCAAAGAATGGATCCGATCGGAGATGACCAAGCAGGGCGTCGAGCGCGCCGCGGCCTGGGGCTGGCCCAACATCTATACGTACACCAAGAGCATGGGCGACCAGCTGGTCGCGCGCGAGACCGACATCGTGCGCGCGATCGTGCGGCCCGCGATCGTGGAGAGCGCGGTCGCCTATCCATTTCGAGGGTGGAACGAGGGCTTCACCACCTCGGCGCCGCTGGTCTACCTGGCGCTCAAGGGACAGAACGTCCTGCCCGTCTCGTCGAAGCTGATCCTCGACGTGGTGCCGGTCGATCACGTGGTGGCGGCGATGCTGATGGTGGCCGCGCAGGCGATCGTCGAGCAGCCCAAGCTGGTGTTCCAGCTCTCGAGCGGCGATCTGAACCCGATGCGCATGGATCGGGTTACCACCCTCACCGGTCTGTACAAGCGCCAGCGATTCCGAGACAAGGAGACCGGCAACCGCTTCGTCAACGAGCTGGCGGCGCGGATGGAGTTCCGGCCGGTCACCGAGGAGCACTTCGATCGCTACTCGATTCCCACCATCAAGCGCGCGGCCAAGCAGATCTCGAAGACGCTGGGCCGGATTCGCCCGCGCTGGGGGGCGGGGCGTTTCACCGCGGTCATGGATCGGGTGATCAAGGGATTCGACGAGATCGACCGGGTGACCTCCGAGGCGGCGGAGAACATCGAGCTCTTTCGGCCGTTCATTTTCGAGAACGCCTACGTCTTCCGCGCCGACAACATCCGGGCGCTGCGCGATCGGCTGGGGCCCGAGGATCAGGCGCGCCTGCACTGGGGACCCGAGAAGCTGGATCTGTACGACTACTGGATGAACATCCACTTTCCGGGGCTGGCTCGCTGGGTGCTTCCGGAGCTGGATGAGACTTACGCGCAGCGGCCCAAGCAGGTCTACAGCTACCACGATCTTCTCGAGCTCTTCGACACCACCACGAAGCTGCACGCGCCGCGCGTCGCGCTGCGGATCGAGCGTGGCAAGCGCGAGCAGATCTACACCTACGCGGATCTGCGGGAGCTGGCCGGGCGGGTGGGGGTGTTCCTGCTCGGCGCCGGCGTCGCGGCCGGGCAGCGGGTGATCCTCTGTGCCAGGAACGCGCCCGAGTGGTCGATGGCCTACTTCGGCGTGCTCAAGGCGGGCGGAACCGTGGTTCCGGTCGACCACGAATTGAAGGTGGCCGAGCTGGTCAACGTCGCGCGCGCCTCGGCGGCGGTCGGACTGCTGCTCGGCGACGAGCTCTTCGACAAGCACGGTGAAGCGGTGGCGCGCGGCCTGGCGGAGGCCGGCCTGCCCACCAAGATCTGGCCGTTTTCGGAAGTGTTCGCGCTTCCCGACCTGGCCGTCGAGCGCGAGCGCGGGGCGGCGCTGGCCCGCCGCAACAGCCCCGACGCGCTGGCGTCGCTGATCTTCACCTCGGGAACGACCGGCAACCCCAAGGGGGTGATGCTCACCCACCGGAACTTCACCTTCATGGTGTCGGAGCTGTCGAAGATCTTCGAGTTCGGCGTCAACGACGGCATGCTCTCCTTGCTGCCGCTGCACCACGCCTTCGAGTTCGCCACCGGCCTTCTGGTGCCGCTCGCGCACGGGGCGCAGGTGACCTACCTGGCGGAGCTGACCGGCGACGCCATCTCGTCGACGCTCAAGCAAGGAAGGGTCACCGCGATCGTCGGCGTCCCCGCGCTGTGGGATCTCCTCCGCCGGCGGCTCTTCCAGCGCTTCGCGGACAAGTCGCCGCTCCTCGAAGGGTTCGTCAAGGTGCTGGCGGCAGCGAACTTCGAGCTGCGCTCGCGCACCGGCGTCGATCTGGGGATCCTGATCTTTCTTCCGGTGCACGAAGGGTTCGGCGGGCGAATTCGCTACCTCATCAGCGGCGGGTCGGCGCTGCCGACCGACGTCATGAAGGCCTTCTATGGGATGGGCTTCAATTTCTTCGAGGGCTACGGCCTCACCGAGACGGCGCCCGTGCTCACCGTGACCTCCCCCAAAGAAAAGCCGATCGCCGGATCGGTGGGACGGCCGCTGCCCGGGATCGAGGTCCAGATCGCCGAGCCCGATGGCGCGACCGGTGTTGGCGAGGTGATCGCGCGCGGACGCAACGTGATGGCCGGCTACTGGGAAAATCCCCAGGCCACCGCCGACGCCATCCGCGACGGCTGGTTCCACACCGGCGATCTCGGGCGCTTCGATGCGGACGGCAACCTCTACCTGGTCGGGCGATCGAAGGACGTGATCGTCGACGCCAACGGCAAGAACGTCTACCCCGACGAGGTCGAGGATCTCTACGGCGGAAACCCATTCATCAAGGAGCTGTCGGTGGTCGGTGTGCCCGACGGCACCGGCGAGCAAGTGGTCTGCGCGGTGGTGCCGAACCTCGAACAGGATCCGTCGCTGTCGCGCGGGGAGGTCGAGGCCAAGATCGAGGAGCATTTTCGCAAGATCTCCGCCGATCAGCCGATCTGGAAACGGGTCCGCGGCGTGCATTTCTGGGAGGGCGACCTGCCGAAGAGCGCCAAGCGCTCCGTCAAACGTCGCGAGGTGGCCGCCGAGATCGCGCGACAGCGCCGCAAGAGCGAGGAGACCAAGGGGGCGCTGGCGGTGGCCTCGGGCGATCGCGGACAGGTGACCTGGTTGCTCGAGACGATCGCGACCGTGTCGGGCCGGCGGCGGTCGGACCTGCAGCTCGGGAGCCGGTTCGGGGAGCTCGGGTTCGACAGCCTCATGTACGCCGAGCTTTCGAGCGCGCTCGAAAACGCGGGCGCGACGCTTCCCGAAAGCGTTGACGTGACCACCATCGGCACGATCGCCGAGCTACACGATCTCCTCTCGCGGGGTCCGGTGGCGGCGGCGCGCGAGCGGGCGGCGCGCGACGGCGGCGCCGCGGACGACTCGGACATCCACGTGCCGTCGGTGGTTTCGGCGGCAGGCAAGCGCGGGCTGGCACTGGCGCAGCGCCTTTTCTACGAGCGGGTCCTGGAGACGCACGTCAAAGGTGAAGGCCACATTCCCCAACACACCAGCTTCATCGTCGCCGCCAACCACTGCTCGCACCTCGACATGGGCGCCATCAAGGTGGCGCTCGGCGACGCCGGCAAGGATCTCGCTTCGATGGCGGCCGCCGACTACTTTTTCAAAGGTCGCTACCGCCGCGCCTACTTCAAGCACTTTACCAACCTGGTGCCGATGGAGCGGAGCGGATCGATCCGCAAGTCGATGGACACCACCCACCAGGTGCTGCGACGCGGGCGCAGCATGGTGGTGTTTCCGGAGGGGACCCGCTCGGTGAGCGGCGAGCTGGCGGATTTTCTCCCCAGCCTCGGCTACCTCGCCTTGCGCGCGGAGGTCGGCATTTTACCGGCGCACATCGCGGGCAGCTTCGAGGCGCTCCCCAAAGGGGCCGCGCTGCCGCGTGCGCGCAGCTTGACGGTGTCGTTCGGGCCGTTCCTTCCGTCTGACTGGCTGGTGTCGCTGACCAAGGGGCTCTCGGCGCAGGAGGGCTGGCGCCTGGTCGCCGCGTTCGCCCAGCGCGCGGTCGAGAACCTGCGCGACGGCGTGCCGACCGCGCTCGACGCGGACGCGGCGCGCGCCGCCTGGGACGGCCGCCTGCTGGGCCCGATCGCGGTTCGCGCGCGCGCCACCCGCCGGCGGGTGCTCCGGTCGATGCCATGAAGAAAGCCGCCGGCGCCAACGGAGCCACCACCTCCGCCACCACGCTGGTCACCGGGGGGACCGGATTTCTGGGGACGCACCTGCTGCGCCTGCTCACCGGTGAGGCCGGAGCCGCCGCGCGGCTGCGCGTGCTGGTGCAGAGCAAGCCGCCAGCTTGGCTGCGCGCTTCAGGCGTCGAGATCGTCACCGGCTCGGTGGCGTCCGGCGACGACGTCCAGCGGGCGCTCGACGGTGTCACCAACGTCTACCACCTGGCCGGTCTGGTCTCGCACCTGCCGGCCGACGCGCACCGGATGTACGCGGTGCACGTCGAGGGGACGCGCCTCGTTTGTGAAGCGGCCGTTCGCGCAGGCGTGCGCCGGATCGTCATGGCGTCGACCAGCGGAACGGTCGCGATCTCGCGCCGCGCCGATGACGTCGCCGACGAGGAGACCCCCACGCCGATCGAGCTCGTCACCCGCTGGCCCTACTACGCGAGCAAGCTCTATCAAGAAGAAGCGGCCCGGCGCGCCTGCGGCGAAAAGGTGGAGCTGGTGACGCTCAACCCGAGCCTGCTCCTCGGGCCCGGGGACGATCGGCTGAGCTCGACCCGTCCCGTCTTGCAATTTTTGGGGCGGGACATCGCGCTCATGCCGGCCGGTGGGCTCAACGTGGTCGACGCGCGCGACGTGGCGGCGCTCTTGCCGGTGGCGATGGATCGGGGCACGCCGGGCGCGCGCTATCTGGTCGGCGCGGTCAACTGGAGCTTCGCCGATCTCTTTGGCCGGCTCGAACGGCTGACCAAGATCGCGGCCCCCAAGGTCAAGATCGCGGGCGACCTGGCGTTCTGGGCCTCGCGCGCACAGGCCACCCTCTTCCGCCAGCTCGGGCGGCGGGTGCCGGTCGAACCGCAGAGCGTCGAGATGGCGCAACACTTCTGGTATTTCGACTCCGGCAAGGCGGCGCGCGAGCTCGGCTTCTCCCCCCGCGATCCCGCCGACACCCTCCGCGACACCGTCAAGTACATCCGCGAGCACCTGCTCGGCTCGGACGCTTTCGGCCGCGCCGCCGGGTAGGCGTCCCGTCGTAGCTCAGGGGACCGTGACGGAGAAGTCGGTGGTCTCGAGGCCGACGCCGCCGCTCCAGATCTCGTAGCCGGCGAAGACGTTGGTCAGGTACCACGAATTCTGCACGTAGCCCCGCGTGACGGCATCCTGGATGAAGTCCCCCAGGCTGTACGTCATCGAGTTGATGGTCTGTTGCGCTACGTAGGACACGCAGGGCTTGCCGTTGCTGGAGTTCATGCCGTACCAGACGTTCCAGTTCTTCCCGTCAATCGTCGTGCTCGCGACCGAAGCCCCAATCGGCTGGTCGGCGGTCGGTTTTTCGTACCAGACCATCAGGAAGCCGCCGCTCGGCACGGAGGCGGCCGGGTCGCCCCCTGAGCCCGTGCTGAACCAGACGTCGTAAGCGGCGTTGTAGCTTCCGCTCGCGCCGTTCGCCGCCCAGGTCCAGCTGGTCGACAAGCTGCCCTTGGCGATCGAGCTCACCGCGCGCGGCAGCCCGCTGCCCGCGCTGGAGTTGTTCGAGTTCGCGCCGGTGAAGATCGACGGGAACGAAGCGGGATTGGTGCCCGCGCCGGTCCCGTTCTGGGTCGTCACCTTGAACTTGGTTCCGGTGCCGTAGCTGATGGTCTGTCCGGCCGTCGATCCCCAGGCGTTGTTCTGGACGATGTAATCCTTGCCGCTGCAGCTCACGTGCGCGGTTCCGAATTGGGCCGAGATCGTGCCCGCTCCGGTGACGGAGCTGCAGCTGCTGGTGCCACCGCCGGTGCCGCCGGTGCCGCCGGTGGTGGCCATCGGACTGATGCTGCTCACGCAGACGTTGTAGGTCCCCACGCTGGCGGTGGTGGAACCCGCCGAGACCTGGATCTGCATGTCGTAAGGCGTGCCCATGGTTCCGACGGCTTTGCTGCATTGGGCGGCGGTCGCCCAGCTTGGGCATTCCGCATCGGTGAAGCAGACCTGGCCTTTCCAACCATTGGTGAAGGCGGCGATCTCGCTGAACGGGGCGACGGTGGTGGAGTTGGCGGTCTGGGTGAACCCGATCCGCACCACGTTGCCGCCGCTCGAACCGGTCAGCGTGATGTTGAAGCACTTCACGGGGCCCGTGTACTGGCTCTTGACCGGGGCGGTGCCGCCCGACGAGTCGAGCTCCATGCCGATGCCGCAGCCCCACTTGGCGCTCGTCGGGTCGACCACGGTGGTTCCGCTGATGCAGCAGCTCCCCGTCGAACAGATGTTCGCCGGCTGCGGACTCGCGCAGGACGAGCCGTCGCCGTAGCCGTAGATCGCGCCCTGGATTCCGATCGGATCGGACAGATCACAGTTCCAGGCGTTGGCGTTCACCAGCTGGGTCGGCGTGGCGACGCAGGCGCTTCCGGAGTTGCCGGCGGTGCCCGAGGTGTTGCCGCCGCCGGTGCTGCCGGCGGAGCCGGAGCCGGTGCTGCCGGCGGAGCCGGAGCCGGTCGGGCTCTGGTTTTGCGGCGTGGCACAACCGAACGCGAGCAGCGAACCGAGGAATGCACCGAGAAGAGAGGGGGCATACGAGCGCATCAAAGTCCTCCTAAGCGAAATAAGACCGAAAAAGCGTACCACGGCCACCGGCTTTCTTCACCGCCTCTGGCATCGCCGCCTCGCGGTGACCGGCGTCGTTAGAAACGTACCCGCAAGGCGCCCGGGAGGATCTCGAAGACGGCGGGAAGGTGTCCCGGGGTTTCGCCGTCCAGCTCCAGGGGGATACGCGCGTCGGCCTCCACCGGCTCGGCGACGATTCGGGCGACCCGGGCGCTCAGGACCTCTTCGAGGTCGACGTGGGTCCCTTCGTAGAGGCGTCCGATCTTGGTCAGGACCTCGCCCCGGGAGAGATCGCCCACCGTCACGAAATCCAGCGCGCCGTCGTCGAGTTTTGCCTCTGGGCAGATCTTCATCCCGCCGCCAAAGAAGCGCCCGTTGCCGATCGCCGCCATCAAGACCCGCCGCCGCAGGCGTGGCGCGCCGTCGATCGACAGCCAGACATCCGCGTTGTCGTACGAGGTCAACACCCGCACGGTCGCCGCCAAGAAGGCGATCCGACCGCCCAGCCGTTTCGACGAGGCGTTGGCGCGGGTGGCGACGGCGCTCGAGAATCCGAAGGAGGCGACGTTGACGAAGTGGCGGGTCTCCTCGCCGCCGTCATGCCCGCGATAGCGGGCGAGCCCGACGTCGATGGCCCGCGCCCGCCCGTCGCGGATCTGGCGGGCGGCGGCGGTCACCTCGGTGGGCAGATCGAGCGAGCGGCGAAAGTCGCCGCCGGTGCCGCGCGGGACGATGCCGAGCTCAGTGCGATCGCCCGCGCCGGCGGCGAGGATGCCGTGCGCCACGTCGGAGATGGTCCCGTCGCCGCCGAGCGCGACGATGAGGCGCCGCCCCCCCGCAGCTTCGCGGCGCGCGATCTCGCCCGCGTCGCGATGGCCCGTGGTCAGCGCGCTGTCGAGCTCGCCCAGCCCCTCGGTGAGGGCGCCCCGGACCCGGGCCCAGCTCGATTCGGACAGGCCGCTGCCCGAGCGCGGGTTGACGATCACCAGTGGGCGGCTCGGGTCCACGGCTGAGACTTCTAACAGATGCTCGGCCCGCCCGGTATGGTGGCAGCCGCATGGTCGCCGGGATGCTGCTCGGGCTCGCCGCCAGCGCCTCCTGGGCGCTGGCCAACGTCGTGGTGCAGCGCGCGGGCCGGGCGGTGGGCGCCCTGCGCGCGCTGCTCTGGGCCCAGGTGGTCGGGATCGCGCTGTCGGCGATGGGGCTCGCCGCCTTCGACGACCGGACCGCGTCGCTGACGCCCGCCGTGGCGGCCTGGATCGCCGTTGCAGGCGTGTCGGCGCTGCTGGCCTACTTCTGTCTGTTCTACGCCTTCGAGCACGGGCGTCTGACGCTGGCCGTGCCGATCATGTCGTCGTGGGCGGTGATCGCCTCGGCGCTGTCGCTGATCATTTTTCACGAGCGCCTGACCGGCGCCGAGCTGGTCGGCGCGGCCGCGGTAGTCGCCGGCGCGGTCGTGGTGGCGCGGCACGCCCAGCGGGCCGAGCCGGCGGTGCGGGGGATCCGGCCCCGCTGGCTGCTGGCGTCGGTCGGCGCTGCGGTCGGCTTCGGAATCCTGATTCCCGCGATGCGCCGGATGTCGCCCGTCTTCGGGTCGGTCGGGACCATCGGGGCCGTTTACGTTGCCGACCTGGTCCTGGCGCTGCCGCTGGCGATCGGTTTTCGGATCGACCTCCGACCCCCGCGCGGGCGCGCCTGGCTGCCGGTTTT
>Ga0209863_10000982_pt1 | contig 12040 bp, 9 predicted proteins | sample OrgsoiDNA2013046_FD_185796 | JGI IMG/M metagenome (GOLD analysis project Ga0209863, IMG submission 185796) | Permafrost soil microbial communities from the Arctic, to analyse light accelerated degradation of dissolved organic matter (DOM) -... | ecosystem: Environmental > Terrestrial > Soil >...
TTCCAATATTAAAATGTGAAAGCAGCGTCGCTGTGTGCCGAGTATCCTCGCAAGCGATCAAATCCACTTCCTTCAAGACCTCAATCGCCCGTAGGGTTATGTCCTGCAAATTCCCCACAGGCGTCCCCACCACGTACAACGTCCCAGCCGCAGTAACATCGCCACGCATAGGCCGGAGCATAGCAGAAGGTTTGTGTGGCGCGGGCGCCCCCGCCCGCGTAATCCTGCTCTAGTCCTTCCCCCGCTCCCGTACCTCCCCAATCACTGTTAAAATCAAACCCGATGCCCCTGTACGAATATCAGTGCACCAAGTGCAAACACCGCTTCGAGAGAATCCGAAAGTTTTCCGACCGTCCCATCACCAAGTGTCCGGAATGCGGCTCGAAAGTCGAACAGCTCATTTCCGCCGCCGCCGTCCAATTCAAAGGCAGTGGCTGGTACGTAACCGACTATGCCAAGAAAGGCTCCTCCGGATCGTCGGACAGAGGTTCTTCCGACAGCGAATCCTCCGACACGGGTTCGTCGGCGAAGCTGGTAGATAAAGACTCCGGCGCCAAGGACTCCAAGGACAGCTCGTCCAAGGTCGACACCTCCGACTCCAAGTCGGAATCGAAATCACAGTCGAAATCCGAATCGAAGTCGGATTCCAAGTCGGATTCCAAGTCCAGCTCCAAGAAGTCCGACAAAAAGAAGTAGCAAGCTCGTGTGGAACGGGCACTCTTGCCCGTGAAAAGCTCCGCAGACTGTACCTGTTACCGAGAAAAGCCAAGAGCACAATGCCCGCAAGCGTAACCCGCACAACCGTCGACCTCAGCGCTTACCCCGATCTGGTTGTCATCTACCTAGGCCTCCGCGTCAACACCCTAACCGGCCTGAAAACCGCTATCGGCCTGGGCCCGCAAATCGACGCCTCGGTCGCCGCCAAACCCGACGGCCTCCTCCTCCACGAACGCGTCTTCTATTCCCTTTTCCCCACGCACATCGGAATGCGGCAGTACTGGCGCGACATGGACAGCCTCTTGGCATGGACGCGCAGCGAGCCCCACCGAACCTGGTGGACAAATTTCTTGAAAGAATCCGGCGGCACCGGCTTCTGGCACGAGACTTACTGCATGCGAGGAGGCATGGAGGCTATCTACGACGACATCCCAACGCTCACCGGCTTCGCCCGTTTCGCGCCGAACGTCGACGCCCGCGGCTCACGCTTCTCCGCTATGCAACGCGCCGGACGCGGCGAGACCGCCAGACCGCTCGATCAAGTCGTTCCAGAATCAGAGCTTTACCGCGAATAGGAATTCATGCCGCACACTCTCGGCGATTTCGAACTGAGCATCATCTCCGACGGCACCTACTATCTCGACGGAGGCGCATTCTTCGGCGTAGTCCCCAAAGTCCTCTGGGAGCGCCGTGTCCAGGCCGACGAAAAAAACCGCATCACCAGCGGCCTCAACTCCCTACTAATCCGCACCGGCGAAAAAAACGTCCTTGTCGAAACCGGGATCGGCAACAAACTCAACGAGAAGCAAACCAAGATTCACGGCAACAACCCGCAACTCCTCAACAACCTCCATAAAGCCGGCGTGGCCCCCGAAGACATCGACATCGTCATCAACTCCCACCTTCACTTCGACCACTGCGGCTGGAACACAATCCGCCGCAACAACGAAATCGTCCCCACATTTCCAAAAGCAAAATACTTCGCCCAAGCCGGAGAATACGAACACAGCCTCTTACAATTAGACCGCGACAAAGTCAGCTATTTAGACGAAAACTACGGCCCGCTAATCCGCAGCGGCCAAATGACTCTCCTCCGCGGTGGCCAGCAAATCCTGCCCGGAATCAGCACCCGCCTGTACCCCGGCCACACTGCCAACATGCAAGCTGTCCTGATCGAAAGCCAAGGCCAAACCGCCTGCTACACCGGCGATCTCGTTCCCACGACTTTCCACCTCGACCCCACCTGGGTCATGGCATTCGATCTCGACCCTCTAGCCACGATTGAAAACCGCAAACGCCTCTACTCCGAAGCCCTCCCCAACAACTGGCTCCTGATATTCACCCACGACCCCAAGACTCCTATGGCCCATATCCGGAAGAATGATGAGGGCAAACTAACCGCGCTCCCGGCCTAGGCCTGACGCCAAAGAGTGACCTCGCCATCCCGGCCGACGGGACGGATCCCCCTCGCCAGCCACTCAGCGTAAATCGCGACCCCTGTCTCGCTGTGCCGCCGACTCGCCGTCATTTGGAACAGGCCCCTGAGGCGCAGTCAAGCCCGACACTCGAGGAGTAGCAGAAGCGAAGATCCCACCACCAACGCGCTCCACGAGTTCCAGAAGTTCTTGAATAATCCGCCCGTTATGCACAACATCCTCCAATTCGTAAAACAGTTGCGGGAGCTCACACAAGGAGCACCGATTCAATGCACTCGTGTGCGCATCCCGCCTCCCTGGGGGAGATCTGTGCTTAGTCCTCGGCGCGGAAGAAGTAGTAGTCCGCCGAGTACGGCACAAGAGCTTGATGACCCACATCGGTAGGTACAGCGCACCCCGTTGTGGGCGCCAATCCACCGTTCGTGTTCAGACGCTGGATATAAGTGGTACCGGCCAGAATCTTCCCACCGGTCGGCCCCACCTGGTTCCCAACCGATTGCAGAAGCAGACAGGCAATCGAGCCGCTGTGCGGGCAGCTCGGGTCGGTGCCGGCAGTTATGAAATTCACCTGCGCCGCCCAAACCTTGCTGCTGTCCAGGGAACTCTGCCAGGTCGCATTGGCGAAAGGCAGCGGTCTGGGATCAGTAATTTTCGGGTGGGTGTCTGGGCTGAGGAAGTGCGTGATGATCTGCACGTCCTGGCCAAAAAATTTGGTGAACAGCGTGGCTTCGGGACGGGCGTTGTTGACCGTCCACGATGCAGCGGTCGTGCCTACAGGCAGGCACACATAACCCTGTGTGCCCTGGGCATGACCCACAAGAAATGCCCGGTTGCCTTCCGGCGGTGTAATGCCGGTGGGAGTGACTGGCGGTGTGACGCCTTGCGCCGCCGCGTAGTTGACTGCGCTGAATGCGCATGCGAGGACGAGTGCGGTTGCGAACAGACCGCGGACTCGCTTGCTTTTCATCGACTGATAATTCATCTTGGTTAGCTCTCCAGTGATCTAAGTTGTTGTTGCCAAATTGCGTGTGTCAAATGGATAACTCGCTGCCGTGGCAAGTTATTCCCATTCCGTGAAACTTCGGAAGGCGCAACCGCCCTCACTAGTCATCACGAGATCGGGAGGAGATTTGCTTTTGCAAGTCCGATGTTGTTCGCTTCACGGAAACCACGCAATTTATTGGAGCACACGAATCCATTGGATTTTTGAAAGGCGAGGAAAACGGATCTGAAAGACCCGGCTAGATTGTCGGAGCAAGAGCGTTTCGAGCAGTTAGCACGGGCGCCGGCGTCTTGCTTAAGTCTCGATCTCTCATGGCCGAGTGGCACACCATGCAGGCTCGCTGTGTAGTGTTCCCTTCCTGGGACACCAGCGCGTAGGTCAAACCATGCAGCGACCACGTAACAACCCGATAGCCTTCCACCATGCCGTAGTGGAACGTTACTTTCTTGAAGCTCACTTCCACCCCGCCTGAAGCCATCGCCACAGAGTTCGGCGTCACCATCAGGCTCACCGGCAAGCTCGCGTTCCCTGTCTGCATTTGGTAGGCGACGTAAGCGGCAGCCTTGCCGCCAACCTGCACCAGGCGTGCCCCTTCCAGCCGGTTGGGGCGGTCTTCGCCCGGAACCTCCGTCGACTCCGGCAGCGCCAGCGCGAACGGTAATTTCTCTTGAAACCATCCATTTACCGCTAGCAGCGAATCCGACCGCACGTCCAGCGCCAGACTTCCCTGCGCATGTTCCCGATGACTGCGCACCGCCAGCTCCGCAAACTCCGCGTTGGACATTCGAGTCGACGACGCCCCTGGTCCCGCTACAAACGCTCCGGCCAGAAGCAGCGCCGCCAGAGCTGGAACGAACCACCGCACGCGCCACCCACGCCTCGGCTCGCCGGTCGGCAGCGGAATCAACTCAGGCCTCGCCGGCGCTTTCAACTCCGCCAGAAGCTTTTGTTCCTGAGGCGTTGCCTCATCCCCCGATGCCGCCGCCCGCAACAGCGGCCCGCAGTGCTCACACAGTGCCGCATGCATCATTAATTGTGTCGTTTTCAACTCCGGCCACAACCCCGCCACCACCTCCGCCCAGTCCACATCCTTCGGGCAATCCACACCCCGCCTAGAAGCGCCAGACACACGGGACTTGGATAACCCCCGCATCAGCCGGCGATACTCCGCCACCTTGGCGCCGCACTCCAGGCAGGCGGCCACATGCAGCTCCGCCTCGAGCTCGGCGGCCCCAGCTACCAGCGCCTCCAACTCCGCGCGATCGAGATGTCGATCCAGTGGTCTTCCCAAGGTCCCTGCCACTCCCTATAGGTCCAATACGAGATCTACGGGAATTTTGCTTTTCTCTTCCTCTTCATCCTCGGCCGAATGGGAACCACCCCCCAGAATCTGCTCCCGAATCCCCTGCTTCAGCCGTTCAATCACGCTTCCAACTCCCTTTGTTCCCAACCCGATGCCCGGCAAGGCCGCAATTTCTTTCGTACTCATTCCCTGCCGGAAATACAGCCAGAAAATCATGCGGTCGCGCTCGGCGTCCGGCCCAGTCAAGCAGCGGCGCAGATACCCATCAATTTCCTCAAGAAACACCCCAAACTCAATCTTCTCTTCGCTGCCATAGCCTTCTCTCCCGGCCTCGGGGTCAACATCGGCGGTCGAAACATGCAAATGATCCCCGCCGGAAGTCTGGCTTCGGCCATGCTTGAAATAGTCATGCGTGGCATTGGCCGCGGTTTTTTTGAGGTATCCCAGGATCGCTTCCGGCTTTTCTACCGCAAAATCCCTGAGTAGTCGGCAACCGCCCTCCCAGAGTTTCAGATAGGTGACCTGGATTAAATCCTCCACCAGGGCGCGCGAGGGCTCACCCCACAACGACGCCGTCCGCAGGATCATCAGGCCAATCGGCTTGCCCACCCGCGACACAAATTCCTCCCACGCCTCATCGTCGCAAGGCCCCGCGCAGAGGGACACTACGTCCTTCAGCGATAACGCCGAATATCGCGTCGGCCTGCCCGAATTCCACAACCCGCCAATCCCGCTCAGCGAAGACGCCTCCCTAGCGCTTCAGAGTTGGATGATGGCGAATGCTTTCGGCATGTAAATAATTTGTCACCTCTCTGTAACCAGAACGAAGAAGCACCTCCGTGATGCTGGGGCACACCTGCGTGGTTCAATGGCCCTGGCTATCTGCCCAAAAACTGCTCGACGCGAGCCACATCCTCGGCCGTATCCACTCCAACGGTATCGAAGACGGTCTCCCCTACGAATATCCCCATCCCGTTCTCCAAAAACCGCAACTGTTCCAGCCTCTCAGCTTTCTCCAAAGAGGATTCCGGCCAGCCAACGAACTTCTCCAGCGCAGATTTCCGGTAGGCATAGAAACCCAAATGCTTGAAGTATTTTGGGTTGGTCCCGTCGCGATCATGCGGGATTGCAGCCCGCGAAAAATACAACGCTCGCCCGCCACCCTCGCACACTACCTTCACCGCATTCGGATTCGGAACATCTATCGGCGGGCACGCTACCTTCAACGTCCCCACCTCCACCGCCGGATTCCTCATCACCTCCAGCAAAGAAGCAATATGCTCAGGCCGCGTCAGGGGCTCATCCCCCTGAACATTCAAATAGACATCCGCCCCCACCGCCTGCGACACCTCGTGCACCCGCTCCGTCCCGCTCCGATGCGCAGCCGACGTCATCCGCGCCGTCCAGCCGTTCTCGTGACAGAACGAAAAAATCTCCTCTGAATCCGTAGCCACAATGACCTCCGCCAGCAGCGGCGATGCTTTCACTCCGCGCACCACGTGCGCCAGCAGCGGTTCGCCGGCAATCAGGTGCAGCATCTTCCTCGCCAACCGCGTCGACCCCAAACGCGCCGGTATCACTGCAATCGCTCTCACACATTCCCCTCCTATTCGCGACTCATGCTATCACTCGCGACCCGAACCCATCACCGCCAGGGCGTGCTGTTCTCGACGCCTCCCAGCGAAGAGGTGCGACGTAGGCGGATCGTTTTGTCGCGGTGCATTTGATTCCAGCAGATGCACGGTTCCATCCTGCCTTCCAGGCGGAAAGTTGGGGACGGGGGCATGCGTGGCGCTCGATCCCCTTAGGACGGGGCAGCGCGCGCAGAAGTATAGGGCAGCCAAGGAGGCGTGATGGCGGCCGTGGAGGAAGGAGGAGTGGCCTTGGTGGCTATTTGGCCTCGTAAACGGTCTTGCCGCCCACGATTGTCCGGAGGACTTTGGTCTCGAGGAGCTTGGCTGGAGTGGCGTTGGTGATGTCCCGGTCGAGGACGACGAAATCAGCCAGCTGGCCAGGCGTGATTTGCCCTTTTTCTTTTTCTGAAAATTCCGCGTAAGCGGAGCCGCGGGTGTAGGCGGCTATGGCGTCATCCATTTCTATGCGTTGGGCGGGGAAGTATTCTTTCTTGCCGTCTTCGCTTCTACGGGTGATCGCCGCGTACAGGCCCCGGAAGGGGTTGATGGATTCGACGGGGAAATCTGTTCCAAAAGCTAGAGGAATGTTGTTCTTGAGCATTTCGGCCCAGGCGTAGGAGTGTTCGGCGCGCTTTTCGCCGATGCGGGCCTGGGCCCAGTTCATATCGGTCAACAGATGGCTGGGTTGCATGCTGGCGATGACCTTGAGGTCTTTGAAGCGCTGGAACTGATTGGGCGCCAGTACTTGGGCGTGCTCGATGCGGAAGCGGTAGTCGGGCTTCGGGGCTTTGGTGATTTTCGAGGCTTCGGTGAAGGCGGTCAGGGCCATATCTGCGGCGCGGTCTCCGATGGCGTGGAAACCGATTTGAAAGCCGGCCTGGAGACGCTCCCTGGTCAGGGCGTTGAGCTTGTCTTGTTCGTATTGCGGAATTCCAGAATTAGTGGGGTCGTCGCTGTAGGGGGCGAGCATAGCTGCGGTGCGGGAGCCCAGGGAGCCGTCCATAAAGCCTTTCAGCATGCCGGTATGGAGGAATGGGTCGTTGGGCGGGTGGGCTGCGCGATGGGTTTTTAGAACATCGACAGGGTCGTTGAAGTTCAGCCACTCGCTGATGCGGAGCGTGAGTTTGTCTGCTTTTTCGAGCTCTTCGTAGATCAGGAAATCGTCCCAACTGGAGTTGTCCTGAGCCGAGGTGACGCCCGAGCGGGCGGCTTCGGCGAGGGCGATTTCGATGGCCTTGCGGCGGTCGGTGTGATCCGGTTTTGGAATTACGGCGCGCACCGCTTCCTGGGCGGTTTCGCGGAGGATGCCGCTGGGTTCGCCTGTGTCGAGGCGGTCGATTTTGCCTCCGGCCGGGTCTTTGCTGGCCACCGTGATGCTGGCTAACTGGAGGGCTTTGGTGTTGGCGACGGCGATGTGGCCGTCGACGCGAACTAAAAAGATGGGATTTTTGGTGGAGACTTCGTCGAGATCCCAGCGCGAAGGGAGTTCCTTAACGGGCCACAGGGTGTGATCCCAGCCGCGGCCGAGGATCCATTCGCCGGGTTGTGCGCGCTCGGCGTTCTCGCGGACACGTTGGCGGAATTCGTCGAGCGTCTTGGCGCCGGTGAGGTTGGCTTCGAGTTCCTGGAAACCTCCAGCACTGAGATGGCTGTGGGCGTCGTTGAAGCCGGGCATTACGAAGTGTCCGGCGAGATCGATGACCTGAGTGGCCGGGCCTTTGTGCTTCATTAGGTCCGCGGCTTTTCCGGCGGCGAGGATGCGGCCGTCTTTTACGGCGATGGAGTCGACGCGCTGAATTTCGTGAAAGGAGGAGGTACCGGGGACGCCGGTGTAGGCGTTGGCGTGGGTAAAGATGATTTCGGCTTTGGGGATGGGGGTTTGGGCATGGAGGCTAGAAAGGACGATGAAGAACGCGGCGAGCGTGGCTAGGGTCTTGAATTTATCCCTCACCTCAGCGGCTAAAGCCGCAACTCCGGGCAGGGAAATCGCAGTGCTGAAGCTCTGCGCCGCCCAAAAGCCGCTGAGTCCCGGCTGCGCAGGGGGAAAGGGATCGAAAGTGACGAGGAATCGAAAGTGCGGGGATTGATCGCTCCGCTCAGAATGACAAGCGTTGTTTTTCTGGCGGAGTGTCGCATCGTCATTGAATTTCAAGAATAGAACATTCATTCTTTTACCCCGACGAGAGCTAGGACTGTCAGCAGGATCCTGCGCAGGCCGAGATCACGGCCGGAGCAGTCGAACCATTCCTGAAGAGTGTGGGCACCGCCACCGCGTCCGCCGCCGCCGAGAGCTACGGCCTCCCGGCCAAGCGAGAGTGGAATGTTGGCATCGGTGGAGGCGCGCTGGACATGAGCTGGGTTGTTGAGATGCTGGTCGACGGCACGGAGGACGCGGAGGATTCGGGCGTCGGCGGGGAGCTCGCCGGAGGGGCGGTCGCCGATCTTCACGATCTCGGCGGTTAAAGATGAGAGGGTCAAGCGGCGGGATTCGTGTTCCGATTCCAGGCTTTGGTCGAGAGCTAAGCGTAGAGCGCGTTCGAGGCGGTCGATTTCGTCGGTGGAGGTGGAGCGAATGTCGACGCGCATGCTGGCGAACTCGGGGATGGAATTCACGGAGGTACCGCCGTGGATGACGCCTACATTGGAAGAAGTCTTGGGACTGCGGGGAATGTTCGCACGGCTGAAGGATTCGATAGCACGGGCAAGGGTGACGATGGGGTTGGGGATGCCATAGTCCGACCAGGAGTGACCGCCGGGGCCGCGGACGGTGACTTCGAAGCGGCGACTGCCCAGGGCTTCGGCGACAATGACATCGGTACCGGCGCCGTCGAGGATTACATTGCAAGCGATGGTTGCGAGCCAGTGTTCTTGCGAGAAGATGTGGCGCATGCCGCGGAGATCGCCTTCCCCTTCTTCGCCCACGTTGCCAATGAAGAGCAAAGACTGCGCGGGATGGATCGCCGTGGATTGAAGGACACCGGCGATGGCTAACATGGCGGTGACGCCGGCGCCATTGTCGGAGATACCGGGACCAAGAAGCCTGTTGCCCTCCTGGCGAATTTCGAGCGGGCTTTCGGGGGGGAAGACTGTATCAATGTGAGCGCTAAGCGCGATGTACGGACCGGCTTGAGTAGGGTGCCTGGCAGCGGCATGCATGCCGAGGACATTGCCAGCTTCGTCGATTTGAACATCATCCAGGCCCAGCTCCCGAAAGCGTTGGGCCAGCCACTCGGAGCGGGCAGCTTCGCCGAAGGGAGGAGCGGGAATGCGTGCCAACTCCATTTGCCAGAGGCGGAATTTAGGCTCGGAAGAGAGGAACCAATCGCACGCCTGCTGCACCTCCGGCAAAGATGCCAGGTGCGCAATTTCTTCCTCGGGGGCGGTGCGGAGCGCAACGGGGGCGTTGGGATGCGATGGCATCAGACGTTAGCCATCTTACAACAGGCTGATCGCGAGACTCGGTGCGCGAGGCTTCCGAGTTACGTGGGCGGACGGCTGGTCAAGCCAGGGGCCGAGAATTCCTGGTCTTCCCGGGACGATACCTCATTTCCTCATTTGCTCGAGAGCACATCGGCGCACACCGCCCTCGAGCATCTTTCGCACGGGGTTCGGTCTGCCTCTTCGGAAGCGGAAGGGCTCTGCTGGAAAAATCCCTTGGGATCGGCTTTTGCGTCTGGACTTGGCGGGACCGTTGGGTTCGGAGCCAGCGCAAGTTCGCTAACCGGAGTTTCGAGAACCGGCGAGTCGACCTGCGACGTCGGTAGGTCGCTGGCGCTCGTCTCGAGGAAGGGCCGGTCCGGTTCATTCGAGATACCATCCGAAGACTCCGCGTCCGGCCAGGCGGATGGGATGGCGGCGAACATGCCAGCAAAGATCCCATAGAACGGAGCGCTGGCGAGCGAAGCTTTACCACCCACTGGAAGAATGGCTGTCCGAGCAGTGCGATTCGACCCCGCTCCTGGCGGCCCTGGGCTCACAATGGCAGCCGGTAGCACCTGGAGGGAGAATCCGACTTGCGCTCCCGAATCCACGGTGGCTAATGCATTGACTTGGTCGCCCGCTGTCACCGGGGTAGCCCACGGCGCTATGGCTGCGAGACCGTTGCTGTCCGAAGTTACGATGGTTGTCGCCGATCCCAGGATGACCGGGTCCGAATTCGGACTTCCCACTACGTCGCCCACGGTCACGGATGGACCGCTGGTTCCTGACCTGGAAAGGATGGTTGAGAATGTTACCGGCGCTCCGAAGACCGGGTAGGGAGGAATGGAATTGTCCGTGACCAAGGCCGTAAACGGGGCGACGGGCTGCCCTTCGGTGACCAACTGCTGCGTCCCACTCACCGCCTGAATCTGCAACACCGAGGGCGGGACGCTGGTCACGACAAAAGTCTTACAGGGGTTGCTAGCCGGTGCAACGCAGGCGGTGACCTGGACACCAGCGCTCACTGGAGCAAGGTGCAGGAAATTTGCCGAATTGCCGCTAGCATCGGTCACTACGGATCCTGCGCCCAAAACTCCTCTGCCTCCGGGAACAATCTGGAAGTTCACTTGCACGCCGGGCTGAGGGCCCGCCGGGTTGAGGACGCGCGCGAGCAAGGGAACGGTAACGATAGTTCCCTGCTCCACCGTCGTGAGTTGCCCGATCAGGGCGATGTCGAGGTTGGATGAGACTCCGGTCAAGGTGGCGACGGCGGTGGATGGACTGACGTAGCTCGCCGGCGCCAGTTGCGCGGTGACCTGCCCAGTTCCCACCTGAGTAAAACCGACATTTACGGCCACCTGGCCGCTGTCGTTACTGAAAACGGAGCAACTGGTGGCGCCGTCGCAGGGGTCCAGAGTCAATCCGTTCGTCGTACTCAAAGCAACGGTCGCTCCTGCCACTGGGGTGCCATCCGCCCCTGTAACCAGAAAGGGTAAAGGGTTGAGGGTTTCGCCTCCTGCTGGGATTGCGGGATTCGCAACTGGCAAAAGCTGGATCGTATCGGACGGGCCGGCGCCGACCGTAAGAGCGTCCGTCATGGTGGAGAACCCGCCGGTTGAGGGGTCGCGAATCACCACGGTTTGCACTCCATCCGCCAAGGGAGGAGTTTGCAGCACCAGTTGATTCGCACCAAAATCCACGACTGGGCCAGCGACGTCTCCCACCTGGGCAACCATTCCAGGCTGGAATCCCATGCCTTGAACCTGGAGCGCGGTACCTCCCGCTGCGCTGGAGCGCGCTGGACTGATCGAGTCGGCATAGAGGACTCGGAGATGGTGTGCGTAATCGGGGCGGCCGTCGCCACGCCAGTCGGTAACGCCGATGCGGAAGTCGGTCGTGGTGAGAACCTGGGCATCGAGCCTAGACAGTCCGAGAAGAGTGGTATTGAACGGGTTGGGAGTTGCGGAGGGTGGCGGCGTGCCCTCGGGCGCGGCTAATGACCAGATGCCAATTATGGGTTGAGCTTTGTCCTGGGTAGGATTGCCCTGCTCATCGACCGTGGCGATTTCGACTGAAAGCGTCCGGTTGGCCTGTGCGGAGAACGAATAATAGTTCGTGCCACCGGCCGCGTTGAGCCAACTCATCCATTCGCCGCCGATGGGGACTGCCAGAGGATTGAGAAAGTCCTGGGAATTGGTGAGCTTCTGGGGAAGTTGCGCGGCATTCGTCATTACGACATCTTGTTCCACATCCGTGCCAAGGCCCTGGAAAACGGTCACGACCACAGGCGGGCTTGCACCGGAGGGATCGACCTGCAAGGGGGCGTAGGAGCCGACCATCTCCGAAAACAGCGGATCGACACGCTCGAAGGTGAGTTGATAGCTCGCAGGAAGGTCTCCGTTCGGGATTTCCAAGCCCGCTAAATCGAAGAATCCCTGCAAGGCGGGGTCATCGGAACCCCAGCGGTCGAAGTTCTGCCCAGACGGATCGGTAAACCCGGTGATGGAGTTGCCAATGTTGCCGTGAT